>Ga0315549_1000392_pt1 | contig 52404 bp, 58 predicted proteins | sample SalMarSW160200MG_FD_203101 | JGI IMG/M metagenome (GOLD analysis project Ga0315549, IMG submission 203101) | Salt marsh sediment microbial communities from the Plum Island Ecosystem LTER, Massachusetts, United States - Salt Marsh Sediment SW1601-200 ...
TGGAGCTAAACCCGTCTGAGGCTATCAAAAATAATGTTGGAGGCACAAAAACTGTTGCCGACGCTGCGGATAAATTCAGCATCACAAATTTTGTAATGATAAGCACCGATAAAGCTGTCAATCCAACCAGCGTAATGGGTTCATCCAAGCGGATTGCGGAGATATATATACAGGACCTAAGCCGGACAAGTAACACTCACTTTGTGACAGTTCGTTTCGGTAATGTGCTTGACTCCGAAGGCTCGGTTGTGCCTATATTCAAAAAGCAAATAGCCGAAGGCGGCCCGATAACTGTCACGCATCCCGATATGAAACGTTATTTTATGACCATTCCTGAGGCGAGCCAGCTCGTCCTTCAGGCGGCAACTATGGGAAAAGGTGGAGAAATCTTTGTGCTCGATATGGGTGAGCCGGTAAAAATTGTAGACTTAGCCAGGGAGCTTATTACCCTTAGCGGCTTCAGACCCGGCGAAGATATCGAAGTAGTCTTTACCGGCCCCAGGCCGGGCGAAAAGCTATTTGAAGAGCTGCGGATAAAAGGCGAAGACATGCAGCACACAAGGCATTCCAAAATCAGTATATGGAAGAACATCCCCATGGAACGTGACAAGCTCTGCGCCGGAATAAACGAGCTGATGAATATTGCCAAGAATCAAAATAACAGCGAAATAATTCAGAAAATCAAAGAGCTTGTCCCTGAATACACCGGAAATATAAATAATGTAAACCAGACTCAGCTTGTATCCGTGTGATAATCGTAGCCCTAACACGTAATTGGCCAGTCCATAAATAAAACTACTCGCTGCGGCTAAGTGCTTTTTTGTTAATCTGATTAAGGAACCACCATTCGTTACTTACTTCTTTATTCCTTATATGATTTGAATCTCTCTTCATAAGGGTCAAAATACGCTGCTTTTACAGCACCTGGGCATTTTATGATTTCAAATCGTACGAATCGACCATCCGTTTCTGCTTCGATACCGACTGCTCCGTTCTCTCCAGCTCGTCTCAAATCGGCAGTTTTTTTCCCATTTCTATCAGTTGTACCTACTGATTTCGTAAGCCAGACTATTCTACTAATTTTGATTCCGCCGCGTACAATTTCAAAAGTATGTATATCCGAATTGGGATCGGGATACATTTGGCCTTTTAAGATTAGCTTGGCTGTGTCTAATGCGAATTGCTCGTGATCTATTCTCTCTTTTTTCAAGCCGGTATCATCTGCAAAAGATATCACAACATTGTATGGACTTTCCTGTATATGAACGGTATGGGTACCTTTCGTAAATCTTACCACAAATACATCACATAAGCGTTTTTGCTCTGACTCCTCTCTGATTAATCCCCAATTTTTCATAGAAATAAGGTGCGTTTCGATATCTAAAGGTAAATATTCATCTGCAAAAAACTTTTTAAGCCAATTTATACAAGATGCCTTCACCTCTTGATCAGCTACAACGCTTGATACATTAACTTCTTTAATTGATGGCCATATCATCTGTTTTGCTTTCCAAGAAGGCAATACATCTGTTAATTTGGATAATACATCACCATTTAATGTTTGACTTCTAGCATCACTATTCCACCGTATTATCAATGGAGTCTTATTCCCCTCAGCAATTGAGTAATTCACGAGATGGGTAAGTGAGAAATATATAGTAATTAGATAAAGAGACAATTTTGCTACTTTCATAGATTACCTTCCTTTCTATCTAATAGGATTCAATCCCTATTTTATGGCGGTCCATAATGTGTACATATATCTGTAAACAAAGGACCTTTTTGCCAGTAGTAACCACAATCTATCGCTATTTTGCTATTTATTTCGCTGTATGTACCCTCATCTATACTGATAGCACCATTTGCCGGGGCATAACAAGTCGATCCGCTCCCACCAGCTTTTACAACACCTTCCCAGTTGTTCCAAAAACTATCCCAGTATTTTCGCCAGACACGCACTCCACATATTGGACAATCGTGATAATAAACATTCTGAGGATTCGGTTCAGGATGTTCATTAACGTAATCATGTGTGTACGGGCCGATGCCAAGAACATTTAAAACGCAATCCAATCCTTCAGCCCGACAGCAGCACATTCCTTTGTTACCACTTAATGGGTATCTGTCCATCGCTGCATCAAAGTTCTTTTGAAAGCCATCACCGCAGATACAGCCGGAGTACACATCGTCGCCGACGGTATCGTTTGCCTTGGATGCGATGGATGATTCTGTGCTTTCCCCCGACGCTTTTCCCACAGCTTCGTCAACATTGCTTTTAGTGTAGTTGCTGAAACCACATTCTGGAGCACCAAAGACGGCATAGACCTTATGTGGGCCACTGTTCGAAGCCATCGTAATCCATTGATTTGTACCTGAAGGCACTTTGTAGCCCCAGGTGAGATTAAGGGTCGTTGAGCCAATAATATCCGACAAGAGTCCGTTGGAATTATGAAACGTCGATTCAGAGGGCCAGCCCCAGAAAGTCTCGCTGGTGTCTTCGGTGAATAGACCCCACTCAACGTCAGAGACATCCACATGGACCTGTGTTGAATAGGTAAGAGTGTCAGGTGCCCAAAACTTCGCCCTGATTCTTATGTGTTTATTCTTAGTGTACGAAGCTGGATCATCCGGGTTATTCACGCGTTTCCAAACTGGATCCACGACGTTATAAATATCGTGTTCCTCGCCGGGGCTGTAATCCACAAAGTAGACTTCGTCTGGCTGCGGTACCATAACCTTTATTGTAACCGTTTTTCCTGTATCAGCCGAGCCGCATTTAGCCGTTAATGTGTGTGTGCCGCTACTGGTGAAACTAACATCAATAGTTTCGCCTGTACCGCTGGCCAAGCCCGACCACTGTGGTTCTCCTGCAGGCCAGGAACCAGACGGAGATGGAATGGCCTTAAAAGTGTATTTTGCACCCTTTAGAACAGTAATAGTGCTTCCACCATAAATAGTACACCAGCCATAGTAATCATTCGGATATACCTTCATATGGCTGACCTCCATAACGGGGACATATTTGTTTATGGAGCTGTATCCGCAAGTTGCTGTTACAGTTTTCATCCCCGCTGTATTCCATTTTGTAGTAAAGCTTGGGCCGGTTCCTGTCGCCGGGCTGCCTCCCGGGGCACTCCAAGTGACAAGATTACCATAGCCCGGGGGGTTGGTTATTGCCGTGAAGGTAATATCGCAGCCGACACAAACAGTATCATCAGAGCTTATAGAATCAACCTCAACAACGGCAACCTGCTTTTGTACGCTGTTATTGCAGCCTTCAGCGGTTACTGTTTTCATACCTGCTTCGTTCCATTTGGTGGTGTAACTGTAACCGCTTCCTCCTGTCGGGCTATCACCCCCGCTCCATTCTATACATCCATACTTTCCCGAAGGGCTGGTTGTTACTGTGAATTCGATATCACAGCTAATGCACACAGCATCTTCCGAATTCACACTGACTACATCCACCGGCTGTACGTAAACAGAGCGGGTACGGCTTCTGGTCTTGTCATAGCAATCAGGCGCCGTTCCACAACAACATGGCCGGTCATCATCCGTAACTCTTAGAGTTACAGATTTTTCCCCTGGACTGCACCATTTGGTTGTAAATCTTCTACCAACACCCGCTTCCGGACACGCTTCACCCGATGCAGACCAACTCTCTCGGATAGAGCACCCGTCTGGATCATAGGAAGAAGACCTAAAGGTCACTTCGTCCCCACAATATATGGAACTCGGTCCACTAAAGCGAGCCACTGGCGGCGAGCAGGTCGCATAAGCTACACCGGTGACACAAGCAATTATACCTAAGCCACAACAGTAAATTAAGACTTTCTTATTCATGTTTATGCTCCTCGTCCATTAATTCTTCTCTTCTATTTCTATAGAGTTCCACCGCTCCAGAAGATCACGAGCAGCTTCAACGGCTCGGCAATCTGGATAATCTGAAAGGAGCCTTTCGCAGGTGCGAATTATTTGCATAGCAGCATCTTCTTTGGAAATCCTTCCTGACTCTTCTAATTCCTCAAAGCAAATAGCAATTAAAAAATGGGCGTGCCATGCATATTCGTAATAGGGCCAGTTATCAACGACCTTTTGATAATACTCAATGGCCTCTTCATGTTGACCCAGTTGATAATAACACTCGGCCGAAAAAAAGTGAGCGTCCATAGTTACATGAGAAGCCGGCAGCTCTTTAATTACTCTTTTCCACACAGCTAAGGCCTTTTTGAAGTTTACTTCAGTCGGAATGGATTTGCCGTTAGGGTCTTGTTCGTGACCAGCTTGGCCACGCTCAGAAAAAGCCTGCTGCCAATATTGTTCGCCAATGCTGAATACGCCACTGGGCATCTCGTGATGGTCTTTGAATTCGGAAATTATATTATCAATTGCCTTCTGCGCAGCGGCTTCTTTGTTATAAGCAATATCTATCCTCGCAAGGCCGACCTTTGCCCACAATAATATCTTGTTACCGGGCCATTTATCGATTATGTACTTGTAAATAGCAGAAGCTACTTCATATTTGCCGGCGCAGCGATATTCGTCGGCGATAAGGTTTTCAACCTCAGGCAGCCGGTTATCACCGGCATAATCAGTTAGTATTTGCTCCTTAAGCGAGTCGCCGGTCTGGAAATCAGAAACTCGGATACTTGAAACCGCAAGACCCATCTTCGTCCATATAGACTCGTTTGCAGAAATGCCTTTTGCAGCCAGTGCATACATCTGTCGGGCCTTTTCACTACTGATGTTTCTCCAGCGGAGATTGTCGCCGATGGCGTTTAGAGCTTGGTAAAACTGCGGATGGTTTGAGTAGTTTGCGCTGAGCTTTTCAAAGGCTGCGGATGATGGCCTTTTTCCTTAACAGCAGGGTCAAGATAATAATCGCAGTTTCGCACAACTCACCCATTGTTGTGTAGTTGGCTCTTTCTGGGTTTGACTCTGCTTATTCTCTGTCACGGTAAATGGCTTGGAAGTATCTTCAAAAGGAAATAGCATCTACTCCAAGCTTTGACCCTACTTACCACAAAAAAGAACCGGGATATTCGTAATGCCGGCATCACGTAGAAGATGGGCCAAATAACCCATTGAAAGGACAAAAGGGTCACGAGGGTGATCCAGAATTCGAACATTTTCCTCATCTAATGGCCATAATACGATGTAGTGACCAAGTGGTGGTCCCCAGGTGTCTTGAAGTGTTTGTAGAGGTAAGATTAACAACACGCTTGGAACGTGAATAGTAGTCAACTCATCGACACTTAGTCGTCGAGCTTCAACCTCGAAGCCCAAAGACAAAAGCGCTTTCTTAAATTCCAGCATACTATTTCCCTGGTGGCTGGGAGGTAATAGCTCCATACATAATTGTTGCGAAACTGGAATGTTTGACTCAGTACACAAGGCATATAGGCTGTCAGCCGCGCAACGACGTAATCCCTCATGGGGATGAAATACTGTCTGAGACAATTTGCCAGAATTGGCCTGTCTGTCCAATTTTAATGAACGGCAGCCCTGAACACATATAATTGTGATTATTATTATAATTGTAATGGCTGTTTTGAGCACCAGTTTATAGGTCAAAGCTTAAAATTTCTATATGGTCGGCATATCCGCGTAAACCAGAAATTTCTATAGTCAAAATTATCGTAGTCTAATCTTTGGTTATATATGTAATTTTGAGAATATCATCAATAACACGCGTATTTGGTGGAAATTTGAACTCAAAAAATTTGTCAGGTAAAGGGTCAATTGAAATTTTTGAAATATTATAAATTTGAAGCATTGGTGGCTTAGGAGTACCAGGAGGATCAGCAGGAGAACGAATTATCTTTGGATACCACATCCCATTTGGTAATTGAACAAGGTCACAAAGCTCGGTTTCCCAACTCAATTCCCCACCGCTTCGCAGACGTTGAATCTTCAAAGGAAGAAAGTTGCGCTCTGGACTGATCCACAATTTCATAGTCTGGCTTTCGCCCTTATTCGGGCTCGTCCCCAATGTGCCTGCTATCTTAACAGTAGGTATACCATTTAGCGCTTCGTTTTGACTTTCAACGTAGAATTTGTCCCTTTGCTGTTTAAGAAATCGTCCAAGCTGTCTGCCAGCGTAGTAACATACCGTAGTATGGGGATCTCCCATAAAGTCGGGGAAAGCCTGCTTTTCATAACCAGGCAAGATATACCCCTTCATCGGTTCCAACGACTTACCTGATTCGTTTTTGCGGTAGAGTATTCTCGTAGCTTGACCATCGAAGCTTGCGAGGGTATCCTCATGTGGATCCGTGCGTTCTTGGTTGACATCCACCACATAATAGACTTTGCGATGAAGATAGCGTAACCTTTGGGTTTTGCTTGTAGTTTTCTTTTCAGCATATATACCCTCGGTAACAAGCATAGGGCCCTTCGGCTTATTCCACGCCCTATGGATGAGAACATATTCCAATCGTAAGTTTGTAAATTGGGCTTCTGTAGCTATTAATCCATCTGCTATGCTATCCACTGCATGGGAGATGTCAGTGGTCGACGCACTACCCCAAGAGGTACATAAAATAGATAGGACAAACACCACGATCAGGATCCAACACTGTGTTTCTTGGCATAGCATTTTGCTCTGCTGATAACAAATATTCAAAAAGCTTTTTACATTTTTCATTGCTATATCTCCGAAAAAAGAAGTAAACAGTCATCTATCCAATTTAATTAAGCCCCTTCGATATCTCTTTCTCTCAACAGCCCTTAGAAACATCATTGAGAAATAACTTTTATCATTCAGGTTCAGGATGTTCGTCACACCAGTCATAATCGTACATATCGTAGCAATTCGGATAAGGGGGGCCTGATTCCCAATATTCTGGAATACATACTTGCATACTACAAAAACCATAAACATCTGGTATATCAGGTACTGGTACCCACGGGGCATTTGGGCAACCTCTGGAACCATCTTTACAACCATCTAAGTCAGGCCACCATGAATAGTCACTAAAGCAACGCGCACCAATTCTGTAATTACAAAAGCGGCACTTATCCCACGCTCCACCACACTCAGTGTGCTGGGGGCAATTATTACCACTCACTCCACAATAGGGGTTATAAAACCAATTCCAACCACCATATAGTGTTGCCAGCTCCCAATCTGAGAGAGGTTCAGCCGCTATCACTTCTATTGAAGGAACCGACAGCGCAATTATTAGAACTCCTAATATAAAACTCATCGTAATTACTGACGCCTTTTTAAACAACATTTTTTATCTCCTTTATCAATTTTCTAGATCGCCATTATCTGGGTACGGGATCCCACCTTTGTAGTTCCGTCACACGATTCTCTATCATGAATTTAGCCTCCCATGCATATTCATAGTCAGGACAATTATCAACTATCGCTTTATAGAGCTCTACAGCCTTTATATATTCACCCAATTGGTCATAGCAGATAGCCGAAAAAAAGTAAACTTGTGCTATAGTAACAGAGGCTGGCGATTGTTTTCGCATTCTTTCCCCCAGAGCTATTACCTTTGCGAAACACCGTTTGGATTCGGCGTCTTGACCCACATTTTCATATTGAAAAGCCTTCTTGTAATATATCTCTGCTAACGACCATAATACCTTAGGCAAGTCAGCATGGTCGTCAAAATCCTTGATTAAACTATCAATTGCCATCTTTGCAGCAGCTTCGTTGCCACGGGCGATGTCTAACTTTATCAAACCTGCTTTCGCCCACAATACCTGCTCATTCCCAAGCCAATTGTCGAGAACATATTGATAGAACCGCTCAGCTTTATCGAGGTTTTCCGCTCTAACGTACATATCTGCCACCCGGCAAATCTCCGTCGCCAAGGTCGGCTGAGCAAAAAATACGGTCAAAAACGTGTTATAGGCGGTATCGGTGGCGGTGAAATCACCGGTACGAATGTGATATTTAACAATCTCCACCTGTGACCACATCACGTACACATCGTCATAGTCAGGGAAGGTATCGACATTGTATTGATGAAGCTGAACGGCACGGGCTTCTTTTCCTGCTCTGTTAAACTCCATTGCGGCCTGGTAAATCTCTTTTGGTAAAGTCGGCTGGTCAGAGAAAACTGTAAGAAGCTTATCGACGGCCGCATCGGCAGCAGCATCCTCTTTGTTGCGGATATGATGGTAAATAATCTCTACCTGTGACCACATCGCGTACTTATCTTCAGGGAAGTTTTCAACATTGTATTTATGAATCTGGTAGGCCCTTTCGTGTTTTTTTGCCTGGCTATACTGCCTTGCTATCCGCCATAGCGCTGCAGCTATATCCTTATGCTTGGAAAAGTCTTTGAGCAATCTATCTAAACCGGCTTGGGCCTGAGTATCTTTGCTCCAGTTGACATACAAGCAGGTAAGCTTTTCCTTTGCTTGAAAGGCATAATCGGTTCCGGGGTGGTCTGTGACGATTTTTTTATAAATTGTCTCAGCCTGCTCGTATTTGCCTCTTTCGAGTAAAGTTCCTGCCTGGTCAAATTGAGCCTGGATATTGGCATAAGATGTGTTAGCAAGTTGAATAATAAGGATAGCACTTATAATTCGCGCAAATCTTGTAATTTGGGCACACATAACTAATCTCCCGATCTCTCGACTATGCTCGAGACAAGATTATTAAAATTTAGGTTGCTTTTCGATGCTTTGCCAGCCGTTCATCTGGGAGTAAATCGGGTCGCTTAGCCGGTTTTTGTATCTCCGCTTTTCTCGTTGATTGTCAAGTTGCACTAAAATAAACTTAACAAACTGACAACTAAGCCTCTCCGATAGAATTGTCAAGAAAATTCTTGAAAATACTGGAATACCATTACGCCGCTACGGCATTTCTCACATCAAAAAAAGAGTTGCATTTATACAGCAGCAAAGGTATAATTTCAATGTCAGCGCTGTGTTTTCAGCCCAAAAAACAGCCCTGAGTAATAATAGCAGGATAAAAATATAGGAGATGATTGATTATGGCTGGCATGTTTTATTCGTTGGAGGAAGCAGCCGCGAAGCTCAACAAGACAGAGCAGGAAGTAAAAGAGCTGGCTAAGGAGGGCAAGCTGCGCGAGTTTCGTGACGGCTCCAATTTATTATTTAAGATTGACGAAGTAGAAGCTCTAATGGCTGACACAAGTGTCCCGGCGCCTACGGAAGCATCGTTACCGTTAGAAAAGCCCGCAGACTCTGTGGAAGTGATGGAACCCGAACCGATATCTGAAGAAGAAGTGGCAAAAGCAACCGAACCAGAGGCGACAGAAGCGCCCGAATCAAAGCCAGCAGAAACACTGGAATCAGAAACAGCAGAAGCCCCAGAGCAGCCGATCGAGCCCGAAGAGCAAGCAGAAGAAGAAAAATCAGCAGCAGAGGAAGAAGAAGAGATTTCGTTAGCTGGTGGCGAATCTAGTGCCGCGGCTGTAGAGAGCGATTTGACCGCTGCCGACACTGCTCTAACCAGCGAAGGGATCAGTGTCCTCGGCGAAACGGACCGCGATTATCAGCTTACAGACGATACTATGTCAGAGACAACGATCTCACCAGGTACGACCGGTACAGCGGGCATGACAGGTACAACGGGTGAGGCTTCATTGGAGGAGATTGAAGAAGACGTAAGTCTGGATTCTTTCGGCAGCGGCTCAGGCTTGTTGGACCTTTCACTGCAGGCTGATGATACCTCATTAGGCGGCATTCTTGATGAAATTTACACAGCCGAAGGCGGCGAGGAAGGTCAGGAGCCGTCAGCCGAGCCCACCTCAGCAGTAGAAATGGTAGCAGAGGCGGAGTCTGCCGCAGGTGGAATTTCGGAAGAGGAATTAGCTGCGCCTCCTATTAGTGCCGCTCCGGAGGTGTCCCCAATAGCTCAACCATATATCGAAGCAGCACCGGATGCCCTGGGCAACTCACTTGGCGTTATGCTGTTCTTGCCGTTGTTGGCTCTTATTTATGCAGGAATAATAGCTATCGCAGGTCTCAAAGGCGTTAAGCCCGCGATTCTGGGCAAGATACAAATGCCCTACATAGGGTTGTACATTATAGCTGGACTTTCGGTGGCGGCACTTTTGACCTTCGGCGTCAGCTTTATGCTCAGCGGCGGCCTCGGCTCAGCGGGTGCAAAGAAGGAAAAAAAGCCGAAAAAGCCAAAAAAACAGAAGCCTAAGAAAGAGAAAAAGGCCAAGAAGGCAGCTAAGGAATAATAATCGCAACTTAATCCCCGGCTGAACAACTTATAGTCGGTTTTCCCATCTCGGCAGGCAGGATAGATAAATTGTTGCGCAAACCATTCTTAAAATAGGAAAGTTAAGCCTGTTAGAGAGGCCTTCCCCAATCCTACACTTTATGGCCCTTCAGTGGTGGGTTTTCATACGTGTTTGGACATTTAGTTTATGAGACATTTTTGGGAAAAAGTTATAAGTGCATTAGCTATAAGAGCTTAAGAGTAAAATGTAAAAGTGTCAAAAATGAGCTAAAATCAGCGAAAATTTACAAAAACGAACCACTTTTGATCAAAAATTATCAACTTTTGATCACTTTTTAGCGCGTCTACAATTTTGTATTTGACTTGTCCGAAAAAATTTTCTTTCTGGCACACAAATTGCTATGCGTCAATGCTTGATCCTGGATTCTTGATGTCGAAGCGCAGCGGAGATCCGCCTGTGGCGGGCTCAAAATAAGAAGGCAGAATACAGATGACGGAAGCTTGCCCTGCGAAGCCCCATCGTTTGGGGCGAAGTGGGGACAGAAAGCAGAAGACAGAAGACAGGAGACAGAAGACTTTCAATCTTTAGCCGGCACGCATGACGTGCCGGTTTTCATGCGGAAAAATACCAAATTTCAAGTAAAAAATACCAGTTATAATATGCTTCATTCCAGCCGATAAATGATATTGTGGATGGGAAAATCTATGCAAACAATAGAATTGGCAGCAATTCAGTATATGGCTTTTGCTGCTTTATTTTAGACTTCGCTAACTAGAGGGATTAGATCATGTTTGAAATGTTTGAAAAGGTTAATTTATTCTTCGAAAAAATTAAGAGTGCAACATTTTTAGACCGTGTCTTGCCCTGGAGATGGAGATCTATCAGAACCTTGAGCTATGATGCCTATTCTGAATATCAACAGTTGGTGAAATCGCTCGCTCAGAAGGACAAATGGCTTGAGGATGTAAGAACTACCGCAGCTACCCTTCGGCAAGAAAATGAGCAACTCAAATCGAACAATGCGAAGGTCGACAAAGATCTAAGTGTGAAGCTGGAACAGATCTCTGGTCTGCAGGTAAAAATAGAGAATCTGTCGAAGGATGCTTCCGATCTAAGAGAACAGGTCGCGACACTCAAAGGTTCAGAGGCCAATATGCTCAAACAATATCAGGACAAGATCGCTACTCTGGATTCAGTACAGAAGCGAGTCGAGAATGAGAGGGAACAGGAAAAGAATGAAAAACACCGCGCTGAGATACAGAGAATTACATCATTGAGGGAAAACTGGTCAAAACATCAGGATGTCGTTAAAGAGACCATAAAGGGTATTTGTCAGAAACATGTTATAGAATATATAGAAAAGGTACCTTTCAAAGGAAGTCCAGACAATACGATAAAAATATGCGATGAGTATGTAGTTTTCGACGCAAAAAGCCCTGGAACCGAAGATTTAGCGAACTTTTACAAATACATACGGACTCAAGCGGATGGTGTAAAAAAATACGCTAAAGAGGAAAACGTAAAAAAGGAGATATTCCTAGTCGTTCCGTACAACACCATTGATGTCATTGAACAGCGGTCCTTTAACATGGGTGACTATAATGTCTACGTTGTTACAGTTGATGTGTTAGAGCCATTAATCCTTGCTTTGAGAAAGATTGAAGACTACGAGTTTGCCAAAGAATTGACGCCTGATGAGCGAGAGAGTATCTGCAGGGTAATTGGGAAGTTCGCACATACAGCAAAACGCAGGATTCAAATTGACCACTTTTTTGCACGCCAGTTTTTGGATGTTTTGACAAAGTGCGAAAGCGATATTCCGAGCGATTTACTACAAAAAGCGGTGGAGTTTGAAAAGGCAGAGAAACTTAATCCACCTCAGGAGAAGAGGGCAAAGCAACTTCCAAGTAAAGATCTTGTTACGGACACAGCAAGAATACGTCGAGAGGCAGAGGCTAAAGAAGTAGTTTTCCCCGAATCGATTCAAGAAGATATAAAAGCGCTTCCTCTTTATGAGGAAGATCAGTCAGGACAATCCAATCAATTGACAAATATTGAAGAACAAAAGGACTGAAATATTAATGGATAGAGACATTGCGATGAAAGCAGTGACAATCTATAATAACTGTATTATTTGGAGGTGATATGCCTAGAATAGGTGACATAGAAGACAAGGGAAAGCAGGAATTAGACATAAGTAATTTGCCATGGCTTAAGAAAGGAATCGGAACTGGTCTGATAAAGGGTGGAATTTACCTTGTGGCAGGTGAACCAGGTATTGGCAAAACAACATTGACCGTACAAATACTTGGCGCCCTTAGCAAAAAGGGTATAAGGGTCTTATACATTCCCACGGAACAGGGACTTAGCGATATCAAACGTGTGGTGAATAGAATATATCGAGTAGATGCAAAGGGTGCGGAATCACCAATTAGCGAGAATTTGTACATTGATACCATAAATGATCTTTCAATGCTGCCATGGTTTTTGAACCATCGAGTTTTGCCTCCTGAGAGTGAATACCATGGTTGTGAAATTATTGCCATAGACTCCCTTCAAGGAGGAGGATTATCAATAGGGACAGGGGAAAAATATAAGGCCCTTCTTGAATTTGCTGATACTGCCAAAGGGACTGGGATTACAACTTTGTTTGTCAACCATGTGACAAAAAGCGGGGGAATTGCAGGACCAAAAGCGCTTGAGCATGCTGTGGATTGCATAATTTATATTCGGCGAGCGCTTCGCTTAAGGCCTCTTTTTGTCCCGAAGAATAGGTTCGGTGCTGCAATGCTCGATCCTCTTGTTTTGATTATGGACGAATATGGTCTCAAAGAATCCCCTCATATAACGGCTGAGGCAAGTACAATATTAGGATACAGCGGCATCGGCGGCGAATTTGCTGAGGCACAGGCGGCTGTATCTATACCACGTTACGGTTCGCGCCCTGGGTTGAGTGCACCATTTCTGCCGGGTAAGAAGATTCAACAGCTATTGAAGGTTTTAGGTACTGTTAAAGATATAGATGTGGTTGACCTTTCTTACGATGTAAGCTGTTACATTCCCGGGCGACATGGATATGCGTCGGTCCTTGATCTTCCGATTATTGTAGCCCTTCTTAGTTCATACCTTCACCAACATGTGGATGATAAAACTCTTTTTGTAGGTGAAGTTGACCTGACAAAGCAAATTCGAGCGCCCGAAAGGACATACTTAGCGGGATTGGCGGAAGCTCTTGTTGAGTCGCAACAGAAAAGGATACAAAGTGTCTATTTATCTGATAGATCAAGCGATGAATTCAGGCACATGCAACCAGTGGAAGGCGAACCAAAAATTGGTGATATTGTAGAGGTTCAGGGTGTAGCGGACTTGGATTCCCTTCTTCGCATTATTTGGCCTTCTTTGATCGGCGATGGGCACTGAGGTTCGAAAGGAGGTATTGGTATGCCACCTCGATCTATACCTCGGCGAGTAGAAGATATTATTTTCTACTATTACGCTAAGTTAATTATTTCACCTTCAGCGGGCTTTAAAGGAAATTACGGGTTTATTATTGATGCATACAAACGCCTGAAATCTGGTGAGATTCGAATATCAGATTATGAGCGTGAACTCTTACATCTCGCTGGTATGCCAGATGTATGTGCTTTCTGCGGTTCTAAGTGCGATAGACCTCGAACGACACATATAATGCCTAGGTCTTTTAGTGTCCAACCAGGGATGCACAATATCGTTTACGCTTGTGAAGCTTGTGCTGTGTCCAAGGGTGAAAGAGACCTTGTAGAATGGTGGTGCAGAGATTTGAATAAAGCGCGAGATGAACTTCCACGCGTTCCTTTAGCAATATATTTAAAAATTGCATACGATCTTCATAAGATAAATTTTAGTTTAAAAAAGAGCTGCCAGGGCTTGGAGGAACTAATGATTTTGTTGCGGTAGAAAACCTTGATAGATGGCAACCCGTGAAGATTGGCAATTCGTTGAGTCAGAAAAGCGGTGCATATATTGCGGCAGCGAAAATGACCTGCACAGAGAGCATATAGTACCAAAGTCTTTAATGATTCGGCTTGCCCCTGCATCTTCCGACGCAAGACGGGGCAGCGGGCCGGAGTGCTTGACCTGCATTATGAAAGTTCGTTGTTCATCGATGAACTATGAACTGATAACCACGAACAAAAAGGGCATGTAATAGATGCAATTATTTAAAATGGACGAAGGGGTTTTATGAGGGCGAAACTCCGTCCGAGGCCAGATTCCTCGACGGAGTCTATCCTGAGCGGAGCCGAACGGGCTCGGAATGACAAGCGTGAGAGGAAGTTCTACGACTTGGTCCCGCCTTTATTGGAAAAGAAATACCTCAAGACAATCATCAATTGCCATAAATGCGCCAAGACATTGAATAATGGCGATTTAGACAACGATGGAGAAATCACAGTCCTCGATATTGATTTTATCCTTCACTAAACCTGAAGCGGAGATTGCCATGTCGGCCCCCGTGCTTTCTTGCGAAAGCAAAAACGGGGTCCTCCTCGCAATGACATCAGGACCTAATTATGTCGGTGATTTTCATTAGGCGGGAAATGTTATCACCTTCGGTATTTATTGTTCAACATTCAAGCGATTTGTTGTAGCATTTCGTTTTTATCAAAGACGTCATATATTCCTTTTGAAGATACAGAATCGATGTGTCACGTACGTAAAGCGCGTACGCGCTTTACGTATGAGTTTTTCCTCGTTATAGATTGTTAAGGCCAAATAAAAGAACTAACAAGGAGGAAATCACAGTTCTCGATATTGATTTTATCCTTCACCACATTAGAAGCGGAGATTGCCACGTCGGCCAATAAAAGGCCCGCTCACAATGACCCTCCGCCGCACTACGTGCTTCGGAGGGCAGGCAAACAGCGGGCATCGCATAGAGGATCATATCAGTGATACCACTGATATGGTCTAAAGGCAGGGAAAAGGCCAATCGCACCCGTTATTCTATAGTTGATTACTTCTTGGCATACTTAATATTTAATTGGTAAAAATCGCTTTTAATGTTCACATATCGTACGTAAAGCGCGTACGCGCTTTACGTATGAGCCTTTTCTTGCGATTGATTGTGACGGTAAAAAGCGGATTTAACTCATAAGTGCAACAAGTAGCGAAAAAACACCAAATTGGATAACCTGCTGTGTATCTTCATTTGTTCGGCTACTAAAAAAACACATATATCGAAAAATCCCTTAAAAGATTTGTGAATTTTTTTCCTTTGGGTACGTCACAAAGACACGAAAAAGAACCCCCACATTAAGAAAATTTTTGTTGAAGATGCTGTTTTTACGATACCCTGCCGAGCTTTGCTATATGTCTCCATCCCCTTAAAAATGCAGCGAATTTTTTTTGTAAAATGGGCAAAATCTTAAAATTACAAAGCTTGACTTTTGCGTACCTATAAAATAACATTTTAGCTACTGAAAATATGTTGGATTTGACGATTATAAAAATGACAGATGGCTTGCACTTAAATACAGGAGAATCTAAATGAAGCAAATTAAGGTTCTGTTAAACGAAAGTGATATTCCTCGGCGAGGGCATAACCCAGCAGCGGATTTACATAGGCCAAGGCTTCGTTCGCCTTGAAAAACTCCTCATGGCTTAACATCAGCCAGTTTGAATAACCAATTAACTTAAGGAGAGTAGAATGGATAAAAGAACAAAATTTACCCTTGATGAAAGTGAAATACCTAATCAATGGTATAACATCCTGGCAGATTTGCCTGAGCCTCTACCGCCAATTTTGCACCCGGGTACGGGCAAGCCAGTAACCCCCGATGATTTGGCCCCACTATTTCCTATGGAACTAATCAAACAAGAGGTGAGTGCCGAGCGCTGGATTGACATCCCTGAAGAAGTACGGGATATTTATCGGTTATGGAGACCGACCACCTTGTTTCGGGCGCACAGATTGGAGAAATTTTTAGATACGCCGGCCAGGATTTTCTACAAGTATGAGGGCACAAGCCCTCCTGGAAGTCACAAGCCAAATACTGCTGTGGCTCAAGTCTATTACAACAAAATGGAGGGCATCAAGCGCATCGCCACTGAGACTGGAGCCGGACAGTGGGGCAGTGCTTTGTCTTTCGGTGGCGCTTGCTTTGGCGTTGAGATTAAAGTCTATATGGTCAGAATTAGCTATAACCAGAAGCCATACCGACGTATAATGATGCAGACGTGGGGCGCCAACTGCGTTCCCAGCCCCAGCTCTGACACAAAGGCAGGACGAGATATGCTGGCAAAAGACCCCGATTGTCCCGGCAGCCTGGGCCTTGCCATCAGTGAGGCGGTAGAGGACGCCGCTTCCCGTGATGACACCCATTATTCCCTGGGCAGCGTGCTTAATCACGTGCTGCTTCATCAAACCGTTAACGGATTAGAGGCAAAAAAGTTAATGGAGAAGGCAGATGCCTATCCCGATATTATTGTGGGCTGTATTGGTGGTGGTTCAAACTTCGCAGGCCTGTTTTTGCCCTTCGTCAAGGATAAAATTGATGGCACAAAACCAGATCTGCGCATCATCAATGTGGAGCCGGAAAGCTGTCCTACCGTGACCAAAGGTCCATACACCTACGACTTTGGCGATGAAGCCAAGCTTACTCCATTGATCAAGATGTACACCCTCGGGCACGGCTTTATTCCCCCGCCGGTCCACGCCGGAGGGCTGCGCTATCATGGGATGGCACCTATCATATGTCACCTGCATAGATTAGGACTTGTTGAAGCAAGAGCCGAGCATCAGATTTCTACTTTCAAAGCAGGGGTAACGTTCGCTCGCACTGAGGGTATTATCAGCGCACCTGAGACGAACCATTGTATTAAGGCAGCTATCGATGAAGCCCTCAAGTGCAAGGAATCCGGTGAAGCAAAAACGATACTCATTGCCCATAGCGGACATGGACATGTTGATATGGCGGCTTATGACGCCTACTTTAGCGGTAAACTTAAGGATTACCAATATCCCGAGGAGAAGATAAATGAGGCATTGGCTGAACTGCCCAAAGTGCCCACTGAATAAAGAAAAACTGGCATAAGACTATTGCTTCTTACTGTGAACATTGTATACTCATGCTAAATAACTGAAGAGGCTTTTAAAAAAATTGTGTTTTTTGAAAGGAGACAATTATGAAGAAAGGAACTCTGGTAAGTGTTGTAATTTTGTTGGCTGCGGTGAGCCTGGGATATGCTCAAGAGCGTGAGCTGCATGGCTCAGTTGGCGCGACATATTCAAGTAAATATATCTGGCGCGGCTTTGATATTTATGATGACAAGAGTGCGATTCATCCGTTTGTTGATCTGGATCTGTTCGGAACTGGTTTTGGATTCAACGCCGTAGCACATAGAGCAAATTCAAGTGCATATGAAGACAGCGAACGCTGGGACTACTCGGTGTATTACCTCGGCAGTCTCTTTCAAGACGAATCTTACGCGACAAATTATAAACTCGATTATGTTTACTACAACTATCCGGATTCGAGCAGCCATACGAAAAACAGCACAGACCTCCAGGAAATTAATGCAATCTTTTCCTGGCCAAATATTTTTCCCGTGAAAGGTTTAGTCCCCTCATACGTCTTAGTCAAGCTCTGGCCGTCCAATAGTGATACTGTAGTTGGGGCAAGATCTCCAAGCGGGGGAACAGCTTCCGGCTGGGCACATATTTTCATGCTTGATTATGCACTACCGATCATTGATCCTGTGACCAATATGGAAAGAACTCTGAACTTACACTCAGAACTAATTTATAACGACGGCGTTGGTCCCAATGGAGCGAATGTAGATCATGACTGGTCGAACGCCGTATTTGGAATCTCAACAAATTTTGACTTAGCTGAAAGTCTCGTCTTTACACCTGGTATTTACCATCAGATAACAATGGATGATTCAGTAAATGATGACAAGGACGAAACGTGGGTTAGCTTGAGTATGAAGTACAAATTCTGAAACGATTCACAATCTATTGTGTTACATCTGAGGAACGGCTGGTTACAAAAACCAGCCGTTTCATTTTTATATGAATCATTGGACATAATCCAACCGCTAAATTAAACAACGAAAATGCTAACACTAATCAACACAAATAGGATGGCTCCCGTCATTGGTCCGATAGGCTTGGATTATATTGCTGCTTCAGTCCAACAGGCCGACATAAATGTAGAGGTTCTTGACCTTGGTTTGACTGACGAGCCGGCTAAGACGATAAAAGAGCACCTCTACGCCCGGAGCCCCGAACTGGTAGGGATTTCATTTCGAAATTCTGACGATTGTTTTTGGCCCAGTGCCGACTGGTTTGTTCCAGGATTGAAAGATACCATTCAGACTATTCGAGGTATGACCGACGCCCCAATCGTAATTGGTGGCGTCGGATTTTCGATATTTGCCAGGCCAATTTTTAAATATACCGATGTTGATTTCGGCATACACGGCGATGGAGAAACGGCAGTGATCAAACTAATTCGTCAGCTACGGAGCAGAAGAAAATTCAAAAATGTCCCCGGTCTTATATGGAAAGAAAATAACACAATTCATAGTAATCCACCATCCTGGCCGGATTCGATTTCGCTAAGTACAGATCGCAATCTTATTGACAATCCAAGTTATTTCAAGCGGGGTGGACAATGCGGACTGGAAACCAAACGCGGCTGTAATCGTAGCTGCATATACTGTGCTGATCCGTTAGCTAAAGGCGGCAGGCTTAGACTACGAAACCCCTCTGAAGTTGCCGATGAGGTTCGGTCTTTGTTACAACAGGGAATAGACGTATTACACCTATGTGACTCTGAGTTTAATGTGCCCAGAAGCCATGCCTATGCAGTCTGTGAGGAATTCAACAGACGTTCACTTGGAAACAAGATTCGCTGGTACGCGTATTTGTCACCAACACCGTTTGATGCGGACTTAGCCAAAGCGATGGCTCAAGCCGGTTGTGTCGGAATTGACTTTACGGGAGATTCAGGCTGTGAGTCGATGCTGCGGACTTATTGTCAGCGGCACAGCAGAAATGACCTCGCCGCAGCGGTTAAGCTTTGCCGGTCAAATAACATCGCTGTTATGATAGACCTTTTATTAGGTGGCCCCGATGAAACACCACAGACACTGCGAGAAACGATAGATTTCATAAAAGAAATTGATCCCGATTGCGCCGGTGCTGCATTAGGTATAAGGATTTACCCAGGTACCGCTATGGAAAAAATAGTTACTGAGGAGCTGCGAAAAGGAAAAAAATCCGGTATCCACCGAAAATACGGTGGGCCTATAAACCTGCTCAAACCAACATTTTACATATCTGACGCCTTGGGCAGCCAGCCTGCTGAACTGGTAAAGGATTTGATCAATAAAGACCAAAGATTCTTCGAGCCTGCCAGCGAAAGCGAACAGAAAGCACCCGAAAAAAGCGAATCTGCCAGCTATAATTACAATGAGAATTTGCTATTGACCCAGGCGATTCAAAACGGTGCACGTGGGGCGTATTGGGACATCCTGCGAAAACTCCGCAAAAACTGAGCATATTTGCTGAAAAAACAGACCTGTCTAATAAATATCGGACATTTTCACCTGAAAAAGACAGTTTCCTAAAAGGCTTAAACAAGCATAACACAAAAACCGGCTTATCAGTATTGATACTTCCGATAATCGATTGTGTTACGCTTTAAATCTCCAGTGGCACATATATAAAGAGAGAAGTGTACATTTCCCGGAGCTATTCGTTTTCTCGCCCATGGAGGATGGTTTGCTAACAAAGGTAAAAATAGAGTAAATAGACTTGACATTATATGTTAAAATAGGCTATAATGGTGTATTGCTATGGGGAATTGTCTTATCACATCTACTTTGCAGAAAGGCCATAATAAAGCACTTTGGGTACTTTTATGGCGTTCGGTAGAATCCGTGATACAACGGATTCGAGTGTTGGTAGTTTTATTGCCATTGCTTGGCTATATGAAACACCTCTTGCAACCAAGGTGCGGCCGGTTCTATATCAAGTTTATTATCCCCGCAGTTCTTATAGGGCTTGCGGATATATCATTAGCCCGAAATACCAATTATAATAGACAAAGACCGCCCGTCAGGTACATAAATTCCACCGGTAGCAGATCAAACGTTTTAACTTCTATAAAGAATCCTTACAACGCCCAAGACTATATGTCAAGGTTAGCTGAAAAACTTCCACCGGAACAAAGAGATTTATTACTAAGGGGACAAGATCTTAACAAAGGCATTTCCATAGAACCTAAAAGAGCATGGTCCGCTACAGGAATGAGAGGTGAAGAACCACTATTCACCACCGAAGAAGCCTGGTCTTTAACAGAAGATTTAGACAAATACAGAGCTTATGCCGTTAAAGAAGGATCAAGAGAACCTCTAGAGAATCTTAAAAAAATGTTAGCCCATGCCGGCTTTTTCGTTGAAGACGGAATAAATATCTTCACTTTAGGCTACGGCTCAGATAGGGCAATACCATTTAGAGCAAATGATGGTAACAGCCCTTTGTGGCACGCAAAAACAGTGGCAGAACAAGGCAGACAAACCCTCGCCGAATTTACGGATGGAGTTTATTCTGTTATAGACCTTATGACTTTTGACAGTCTGGCTGATATTCAGAAGGAAATTTATAAAGATAATCACCCTGCAGTAAGACCTTTGGTCTTTACAGGCAGAACTATAGGAGGTACCTGGAAGACTACCGAAAGCATAGCCAATATGTTAACTTGGGGCTATTTTGATAATTTCAGCGGTTCAGCAGCTATGTGCGTCGGCGATATAGTCGAGAGCTTAAAACATGGCGGTCAAGCTGTTACTAACCTTCCGCGAGAGATCGTTTATCTGACCGTGGGTATGGATGAAGACGCGGATAAAACGCTGGACTGGATACTGATCGTTCCCTGGGAATTGGCAAGTAACATTATAGAAATGCAAGGCATCTCCAATATGCAAGATTATAAAACTGCTTTTAAGGATAAAGGTGTAGTAGGCTCTATATTAGAACTTACTGGCGCAACTGTTATTACATACCTAACGATAGATGAGCTTATCGATGACGATGACAATAATAAACACACAGAAGGGGGAGCATCAACAACCCCTCCAGGAGGTGGTGGTAGTGGAGGTAATGGAGGTAATGGAAGTAATGGAAGTAATGGAAGCGACGACTCAACCTATATTTTCTGGATGCCGTGGTAATCCGTTACTCATATAATTCCTTCAATCCCGTATAGCCGTCGAATCTACGAGTTATTTGCTGTTCCAATTGAGCTAAAACTATTTCTGCTGTGCTGAATACAGAAGCCTCAATTAAATGGCCTCCTATAGCATGATTTTCATCAGATACCAAGATATGAATATGAAGCGCAAATTCACCCTGGCATTTTGCAATCGTGCCTTGTGCGCAAACAATCTCCAGAGGGCCTTGCACGTCTTTAGTTTTAAACTTGCCCGGCAGCTCCTTTAAAAAACCCAGCTTGACATATCGGAGAGAACCTATAATACCTTTAACTACGGCAGAAGTTATCTGGTTTGATTCGCAGTACTGTCCTATGGAATGAACGAGCTCTTTGTCGGGCATTACACGAAATACAAATATCCGGTTTACATTCATATAATTTGCTCCTCTTGAACAGCAGGTTTCTCTTACAAAAATGACCAATTTTTTATGTTCTGCTTATCTTGTATGTTATTTTCCACAGTTTGTGCTGCCCAACAGTAGCTAAAGCACTGTCACCAAGCATATTGAAGATTTCGTTGAATAACTTTAGCTTTGGAATATATCCACACAGCATATTCTACCTCTTGCACTTTCAAATTTCGATAACACTACCAGCCTTTATTTCTGTAAACTGGCCTGGATATTTTTGTTTTATTTCATTGGAGTATTGCGTGCAGTGACAAGGCCCAATCAATTGAATACCTTCAAGCTCTTCTAATTTTGAAAATCCATGGAATCCACCAAGCACACCGTAAATTTCACCAAGCTGCCTGGCCGTCTGAAGTATTTTCTCCAAGCCTGGGTGGGCACAGCCGGTTATAACGACATTTCCTTTTCCAGTATTTACTACCAGAGACTGCTCCTTGATAAGTCCTCCAAGTGCACCGGTGGAATGAACTCCCGGCGATATCTCGGTCGGTTTGGAGAAAGATTTCGGATAAAAAACTTTAGCATTATTGTTTAATCTTAAAAATTCTTTTAGCCCGCCGGTATGATCCCAATGATTGTGTGAGATGACAACTTTATCTATAGTTTCAGGCACAATATTTAGCTGTTTCATGTTATATATCAGCTTTTTACCGCTATCGCCCGTATCAAATAGAAGTCTTTCTTTGCCTTCTATCAGGCAGGAGAAACCCCATCCCGATTTTAAGCCGGGATTTGCCTCATTGTCATATACAATTGTGATCTTCATTTTTTCTAAAGTTCAAAATGCAACCTTGATTAAGACTGTCATCATGGCTTATAGCGCCGCAATATTTCTCTTCGAAATAAAAATCTGAGTTTTCGATTTCTCTCCTCACGTCATTTGAACTCAACTTTGCGAACTCCTGTATGGGATCATCCTCCACGGTATGCTTGGGATAAACGGAAAGAAAACCATCTTGTTTCAAAACACGCTGAGCTTCCTGGTAGAGCTTTTTCCTGTCATGTTTTCCAAAATAATGAAGGACATCATAGAATAAAACTACATCAATTGATTCGCTTTCGAAATCCAGTGCTGTTTGACCCGAAGTTTTTATTATCTTTACGTTTTTTAAATTATTAGCTCCGGCTTTTTGTTGCAGCTTGTTTAGGGCTTGTTGTTCTTTGTCCACCGCATAAACTATACCTTTGCTTCCTACGACAAATGCCGCCGGAATGATGTAATGGCCCGCTTTACAGCCGAAATCAAGGACTAATTGTCCGGGCCGCAGCCCAACTTTTCTTAAAAATTTAACTCCATCTTCCTTTTCCCATGTTTCCATATCTTCAGTCATCTTTCACTTTTTGAAAATCGTGCTGATTATCAGGCGGACTGCCTTGCTTTCTTCGCATTTTCCAGTTTTTCCTCGAGATCCTCCAATTGCTGTATCATCAGCGGTTTCAGCGAATGGGCAGGTAAGTTACTTTTCAGCTCGGCGATCTCTCTTTCCAAATCTGAAATGGCACAATCTAAAAGAAGATTTTTTAATCTATCAAGCGTAATCTTATGGGGTCTAATTTCAATTCCCATCCAGTCAGAGAATTCAAGGATCCTCTCAGGATGCTCTTCGGAGTATTTCTCCCAGAAACCTATTCCATCTAACAAAACAGCCCCTCCCGTATGATGAGGGAAATTCTCATTGGCTTTGCCTTTATCCCAGTCCTGAAAGACACGGTTACGATAGATTATCCATCCTGGAGTAAGCCACCAGACCTTCTGTCCGCCGCTTATTTCTTCTCTTTGCCTTTCACTGGCTACCATATCTATACAGTGAGTTACATTTATTCTGGAAATTGAAATTCCAGTTCCCTGCTCTTGGATTATGGTATCTATCGTTCTGTAGGGATTATCAACATTGACGTAGCAGAATTTGCCGCCATAGACTATTATGATCTTCTTAGAGTGCTGCTTAGCGAGGTTTATTTTTTCTATCAACTGGCTTTCAAGCTCTTTAAGAACCTCGTGCCGGCCAGGTGTTGTATATACAATTTTCCTGGCGTCTAAAAAACCCTGCTTTCTTAAGTAATTTAACTCTGGGACAAGCGTCCCGCAAGAAACTACGACATAATCTTCAAAGGAAAAGTCTTCTGGCATTTCTTCTACTCGTATTTTCTTTCTCCAAATATCACCGTTCCGATTCTGACCATATTTGAACCTTCCTCTATTGCCACCCTGTATGAATTTGACATCCCCATGGAAAGATACTTCATATCCACATTTTGCAAATCAAGACCCTTGATTCTTTGAAATATCTTTCTTGTCCTTCTAAAATACGGTCTGGCATCTTCAGGATTCCCAAAGCGAGGCCCCATGGTCATAAAACCTTCAACTCGTAAGTGCTCAAGTTCGGACATGTCTCTAACCAGTTTTTCCATGTATTCGTCGAAAGGTTCATGTTCCGCTGGCTTTATGCCAGCTTTAGAAAATTCACTGCCTATATTTATTTCTATGTAAACCGGAACTATTTTCTTTCTCGCTCTTTCAACCCTTTTATCAATAGCTGTTGCTTTTTCCAGAGAGTCAACAGTTTGAATAACATCGAAGATTCTTAGTGCTTTATTTATTTTGTTCGGTTGCAAATGGCCTATCATGTGCCATCTAACTTTAGCTGCTTTTTTCCCAAAAGCACTATATATCTGCCAGGCTTCCTGAACGTAATTTTGGCCAATATCCGTAGCCCCAGCGTCAATAGCTTGTTCTATATCTTGGGCTGTTCTGGTTTTAGCGGCTAATACTATTGTGACGTTATCGGGGATTTCCTCCTTGATTCTTTTGTAGTTTTTCACAATACTCATATAACCGTTGGTAAACACAAAACGTCTTAGCTTAGAATTCCGCAATTATCGAAAGACCTGCATACACTTGTTGTCCGACTCTGACCTTAATCTTTAAGGCTTGTAGCTTGGGCAGTACTACATCTACCTGGGAGCCAAATGTAATCATCCCTATCCTTTGGCCCAAGGCCAGCTCGTCTCCTTCTTTCGAGTATGTCACAATGCGTCTGACTAACCGTGAGGCTATTTGAATCAAGCCTATTTTGAACCTGTCGCTCTCGACAACCTCCATCACCCTTTCATTTTTATATGGGGCTTCTTCTCTTTTCAAAGAAAGAAAATGCCCGTGGATATGTTTGAAATAGGTGAGCTTGCCCTTGATTGGCGTCCTCGTAACATGGACATCTAAATAAGTCATCAATATTCCAATTAAATAACCCTGCTCATCCTTCAAAATACCTGTTAAAGGTTCAGCGAGTCTTATTTTCTCTTTGCCCTTTGAAGAAAATGGAATTTCGCCTTTTTCTATAGACTTAATATATTTAATAACACCATCCGCGGGGGATAGGATTACATTTTCCCCCTCCGGCGGAACTCTATCCGGATCCCTATAAAATCGAACCAGTAATGCTGACACAGATATTAAGACAATCAAAATGAAGCAGCTTATTAATTTCAACGGCAACGACATATAAAAATATCCTTCAGCGATATTTATGGCCAATCCGACAACCAGACCAATAATAAGGGCGCTGATTGAAACAACTTTAAGATTCAGCTCCCATTTATAGGCTATGGGAACCAAAATCAACTGACTCAAAACAAGACTGATAATTATATTTACCATATCACTCCTCCAAATCCTCGCTTATACAAAAATAAGAAGACCGGTAATTGGTAATTAAATTTACCATTCAACAATTTAACTAATTACCATCGCAGGGTTTTTTATCTCACAAGGTATCTGCCGTCCACAACAGGGCCTGTCACGACCACAAGCCGGAGCATTACTATTAGCGTAATCAGTCGCATAGAAGCCTGAGCCTTTGAAAATTATGCCCCCTCCGCCGCTGATTAAACGCTGAACTCTGCCTCCGCACTTCGGACATTTATCCAAGGATTTGTCCTTCATGCTTTGGAACTTTTCAAATTTGTAGCCACAATCCATGCACTTATATTCGTACGTCGGCATAATCACTTCCTCTCTTCTCTGGACCCTTTTGTGCAACATCAATTTTCGTCTTTGGCTCAGGTTCGATTTCTAATTTATCCAGTGCCTGTTCCAAATCTTCTATAATTATCCTTGTTTTCTCAATTCCGGCAGAGAGACGAACGGTGTTAGGACTAACTCCGAAGGCGGTCCGACGTTCCGGCGGCATATAAAGCAGCGTTGTAAGGTACGGTATACAAATCAGTGATTCGGTTGCCCCTAAACTAACCGCATGATATATAACTTGAAGCTCGCTTATGAGCTTTTTGGCATCTTCCTGGTTTTTAGCCACGTCAAATGCCAGGACTCCGCCGAATCCATTACGCATTTGTTTAATAGCAATTGAGTGCCCGGGATCGGCCTTCAAGCCCGGATAGTAAACTCGAGAAACTTTTGGATGGCTGGATAAATACTCTGCTATGGCCATAGCATTCGCTGCCATCTTTTCCGCTCGAAGCTCGAAGGTTTTAAGGCCTCGTTCCAACAGCGATCCTGAATAAGCATCCAAAGTTGTCCCAATAGCCTGACGGGTAAACCATAGATTATCATAATGTTCCTTCGAGCCAGCTACAGCACCTGCCATAAGGTCGTTATGTCCGCCTAATCCTTTTGTGGCACTATGTATAACTAAATCGGCACCAAGCAATAGTGGTTTCTGGTGATATGGAGTAGCAAAAGTATTATCAACTACCAAAAGAGCATGTACCTTATCAGCTTCCCTGCGCAAGGCAGCTATATCCAAAACTTTGCATAAAGGATTACTTGGACTTTCACAAAATATTATTTTTGTATTTGGTTTGATATGCTCATCGATTCTATGGCTCTCGCGAGCATCAAGCCATGTTATATCGATGCCGAACCGTTCCAAGAGAAGTGAAACCTTATAATGAGCACCATACACGTCATAAAATATTATCAGGTTATCACCTGTGCTAAGATATGTTAAATACACCATCGTGCATGCGGCCATCCCTGAAGTGCAAATAATGCAATCCTCAGCTTCCTCCAATGCAGCTATTTTCTTCTCTACTGCTCGGACTGTTGGGTTGTCATCTCTATGATAGGTATAGCCATCAATTTGGCCATCTGTAATCTGCCGCAGCACCTCGAAAGAACTGTATTCATAATTGATTGCGTTGACAATAGGTGTAACCATTGGTTTGTTACCGTACGGCGTTAGTGGATCATTACTCATATATGTTTACTCCTCTCTTCTTGAGTTTCGACTGAAAACATTACTTCGTCTCAAGTGGAGCAACTTCGATTTCCCGAGGCCGCGTCATTTTGCTCCGATCCTTAGGTCCGACTATCTTTTTCATCTTCTCCAATTCACCCAAGGTTTTAAAACGTTCATAAATCTTTATCCAGGCACAATCACGTTCAGGATCCACTTCACATTTTCCATCTTTACTTCCTCCGCACGGCCCATTTAGCAACCCTTTAGCACACTGAGTCAAAGGACAAATTCCGGCGAATTTACCAAGCTCGCATTCTCCACACTGTTGACATTTTTCTTTGAATAGAGTTGGGCCGCCTCCCATATGTCCTATTGGATTTGTCGCTGGATAAATGGGCTTTGTAATTTCAAACTCTTCCTCCAGAATTAACTCCCTCACAACTTGAAGTCCATCGCCACATGTCAACATCAGGATAGCATCAGATTCTTCAATTTCTTTTCGATATTCGTTTAAGCGAGCTTTACTCCAAGGAAGATAGCAGGTAAATTCCCCAAAAGGTGGGGCAATAGCTGCTAAAACCTGTTTTCCTCTTTTAGTAAGCGTTTTCGCCATTTCTTTTACTTCAGTCTCACCGCCGGTATGAAAAACTGTAGCACATCCCCCGCACCCAACGAGAACAACCTTTTCCTTACCTTCCAAGTACTCGAGAACTTCCTCTATCGGTTTTTGAGTTTGGCCAATCATTTTTATTTTGTCCTTTTTATTCCATTCTCACTTTCGTAAGCTATTTCACCCACAATAATGTCAGAGTTCATGAAGTCTATCTCTTTAATTCTTCCCTGCAAAATCTTACTTTCTCCCGCAAGGTTTTCTACCTCTATTTGGTCACCATCAACTTTAAGATAGGCAATCTCTTTTGTGATCAGCTTGCCCCCATTTCCACGTCGATAAATATTGGCTAAGCACATGTTTCTGTCCTTTGTTTTTGTTATATTGATTTAACTACCAATTTTCTTTTTTCAGATTCTATCCTGTCGGCAATTTCTTTAATTCCCTCAAGAGAAATCGTAAGCTCATTGCCGGAGAGACACGACATGAATACATCCTTATTTTCAGGGATAATGGCTATCACCTTCTCTTTATCTACCGACTCCAGAAGTAACTTTTCTGTTTCTCGGTTTACTCTATTGAGTACATAATACGTTGGCTTACCAGCCTGCCTGCCCAGGTTGGATATCTTTTGGGCTAAAAGAATTGACTCCCGTGATGGGTCGATAATGACGATCAGCAGATCGACACCTTTTTCTACAGCTCTGCCAAAGTGCTCTATTCCAGCATCGGTATCTGCAATTAAGAACTGCTTATCTTCTAAATCCAGAACCTCCAGCACCTTTGAAGAAAGGGCGTTAATAGGGCAGGCACATCCCTCGCCAAACTCATAGATCTTTCCCATCGACAGCAGTTGAATATTTCCCTTTTCAGATAGATAGTCCTTAGGCAAGTCTTTCAATTTCCATTTGTTGGTTATCTCTTTGGCCTTCTTAAAGAGAATCTTCTTACCACCAAAGTAATTCATAAAATCTTCCGGCTTAGTCATTCCCAAGCGCTGGTGAAGGCCAATATTTGACTCGTCGCTGTCAATAACCAGGACTTTATTTGCCCTTTTCGCCATCTCCTTGGATAAAAGAGTTGCGATTGTGCTCTTGCCGCATCCACCTTTGCCACAAACCAGCACTTTCATAATCATTAACCTCTTTTTTTCACAGGATTATTTGTGCAACCGCATATCTCAGATATGTTAGTGGTCGCAGATATTATCTCCTGTTTCAAGCGTATTTTCCATATAGGCTGACACAAGCTCTTCGGGAGATTGGCCAGATGCACCTATCATAACTTTGATGTCATTCTGGGCAAAAAGCTGCTGTGCTCGCTGTCCCATACCGCTGGCAATAATAACATTCACGTTATTTTCATTTAACCATTTCGGCAATGCTCCGGGAGCATAGGAGGGAGGGCTTGCATCTTTTCTATTTGTAATCTTCTTAATACTGTCATCGATATCAAAAATTGCAAATTGATCACAATGGCCAAAATGAAGGCTTAATTTGCCCTGTGCTAATGGAACTGCTATGCGCATTTTCTTGTCTCCCGTTTGTAAAGATTGTGTGTCGTTTGACTCATGAGTATCGTTGTCAAGCTTAAAAATTGGATTCAATATTTTCTCGAAAGCTTTCGCTGCTTGACTTTGGTTGTAGTGATATACAAAAGGTCTGCCGGAATCACAGGCTTCTACGATTTGCGGGTCTATAGGGATTCGGCCCAAGAAGGGCACGTGCATTTCATTAGCCATAATTTCACCGCCGCCGGATTTGAATACGTCGGTTTTCTCGCCGCACTTTGGACATACAAAACCACTCATATTTTCCAATACGCCGAGAACAGGTAGATTGAGATTCCGGCAGAAGGTAATACATCTGCGAACGTCGGACAGTGCCACCTCCTGAGGTGTGGTAACTATGATTGCACCATCTGCTTTTTCCAACAGTTGAACTACCGAGAGTGGCTCATCGCCGGTCCCAGGCGGGCTGTCAACAATCAGAAAGTCGAGGTTGCCCCACTGCACATCCTTCAAGAATTGCTTTATCATTTGATATTTCATGGGACCTCTCCATATCACGGCATCGTCACTGCCCCGCAGCAGAAAACCTATAGACATAACCTTTAAGTTCTCGGACATTTCAACAGGTAAAATCACATCTCCTACCGCCTGGATAGCCTTTCCTTCAAGGTTCAGAATCTTCGGGATACTTGGACCGTGTATATCAATGTCAAGAAGTCCTACTTTCTTACCGGCAAGTGCGAGTGAAACCGCAAGATTTACCGCCACTGTGCTTTTGCCAACGCCCCCCTTGCCGCTCAGCACAAGTATCTGATGCTTTATTTGTTTTACTCTCTTGCGTATTTGCTCCTGTTCAGCCTGCATTTGTTTTTGCTTATTTTCATCAATCTGAAAAGTGCTGCTTTCTTTTGCCATAGTTTCTTTCCTGTCCTTTGAAAAACCTATTTATCTTTATTAACTTCGGGACACGCATTGGAAATCTTTGCGGTCAGTACTATCTCATATCTTTGAGCAAGTTTCTCAAAGGCCTTCTGCAGGCTTTCGAAAACGGCCGGCTCATCTCCTGTGATGAGGGTGCTCATTGGCCCGAGCTCGACCTTTAGCTTGTTATTCTCCAAAGCTTGAATAAATTGCTGAATCGGCTTGGTCAATTCATTCTGGCGTAATGGATATAAACTTATCTCTGCCTGCACCTTCATAACTTCACCTCGGCTGCAATAAAAGCTCCGTATGGGATATGAAAAAATCGGCCAACTGTGTCGAACAATGGCGCTAATGGTAAAAAAAGCTTTTGATTAGGAACGAACCCGGCAGTAACCATAGCCAATTGGCCAAATGGTTCTAAAAGCTGTTTTAGCCGGCTTGGAGAAAACAATCGAGCCTTTGCGTATAGTGAATCTGGTCTTTGTTTCCTATTACGGTTCAGTCGAGCCTGCGCATTCAATACCCCAACCAAAAGTTGTCCTCTCGGCTGGCGAGTGCAGCGTATCATCTCTCGTATTACCGCCTCGGCATCGCTTACAAATTCCAAGGCTGTAATAGCCGCTGTTATATTAAAACTGCCATTTTTGAATGGCAAATGATGCCCATCAGCTATCTGAAACGAGGTATTCGGGATGTTTTTGTTTCGGGCTATGTTTATCATACGCTCAGAGGTATCAACACCTGTAACTTCAAAACCATATTCACTGAAAAACCGGCTCCAATGACCGGTGCCGCAGCCAACTTCTAATAATCTTTTACCATTGGCACTTGATGGAAGGTACCGACCAATCGCTTTCTTTTCCAAGCGGTCGTACATTCGGCCTTTGGCACTTTCGTACCACGAGTCATATTTACAGGAAAGCAAATCAAATTCATCCTTCGTAGTAGTACTGCTACGGAGAACGGAATCAGACCGTGACGGTTTATCTGCTATCATTTGCAAATTGGCCTTAACCAAGGACATAGGTGACATTTCTCCATAAGGCTTTTACATCTTCCGATACTGCACCACCGGTATATTCTATTACCGTCGATTTGAGAATTTGCGCTTTGGTAAAAGCCTCGTCATAACGAATTCTTCCCACCACTTTTATATTTCGACTGCGAGCATATTCTTCTATTTGTTTTGCCATATCCGGATTCAAATCAAATTTATTAATAGCGACCAGCGCAGGGATCTTAAAACCCGCAGCTAAATCAGCAACCCGGCCTAAATCGTGCCTGCCTGAAAGCGTCGGCTCGGTAATTATCAAAACCAAATCAGCTCCGGCGATCGAGGCAATTACAGGACAGCCGATTCCCGGTGAACCATCGACAATAAGCAAATTCTTTTTTTCTTCGCCGGCTATTCTTTTTGCTTCCTTGCGAATAACAGTTACCAATTTTCCGCTGTTTTCCTCGGCAATTCCCAACTTAGCATGAACCATCGTCCCGAATCGCGTGTCCGATATAAACCACTGTCCGTTTATACTGTCACTGAATTCAATCGCATCGGCCGGACAAAACTCGACGCATACCTTGCATCCTTCGCACGAAACCGGGTCAATGGTAAACGTCCTGTCAACCACGGCATTTGCCCGGCCATTGAAATGTACCGCGTCGAATCTGCACAAATCCTGGCACTTACCACAACCAATACATTTTTCAGTGATTATTGTCGCCCGTTTGCCACCGGAAAATTCGTTATTTTCTTTTATCTTAGGCTCTAAAACCAGGTGCAGGTCCGCTGCATCAACGTCACAATCAGCAAACACTACACTTTTCGCAAGCGCTGCAAACGATGCCACGATGCTTGTTTTACCCGTTCCGCCCTTGCCACTTATTACTACTAACTCTTTCATGAAATCAGCCTTTCGATAACAGCAGGACAAACTAATTACGAATCAGGGCTGTCGGGGGATACTGATTTTCTGTCATTAGCTAAATTAGCTTTCATGGCAGTTAGTTTGTCTATAGTAAGGCCAGCCACCTTTTCTTCCTTCTTGAAGTACCGAACCATACGTTCGAGGAATGCCTGCTGCTTCTGAGGAGTTTCAAAATGTTTCAAAAGAATTTTGGTTTTTTCTACGTTTGCTTCAACCTCCTGCGGAATCCTTTCGCTATCGTGCCGGACAGCTTCCTGCGGGCAAATATCGTGACATTGGCCGCACCGAATACACGCATCATCGTTAATAACTGCTTTTTGGTCCTCTTTTAGTGTAATCGCGTCCACCGGACAATCATCGACACATACGCCACAGCCCACACACAAATCCTCATTTACCCAAGGCATATTCTTGGCCTCCTTTTTCTATTTGCACAAAATTCAAACTCTACCATTACGATCATTTTCTGTTGTCTTAACTTCCAATCGATAATGAACAGGACAAGCTACTGAACGGGAAACAAGACAATACTTTTCAGCTAAATCTCCGAGCTGGCGAACTTTTTCAGCGAGGTCTTGTTGTTGTAATGTGACCTTTGCTCGAACCTCCACATTGGCAAATCGAAATCCATCTGTTTGTTTTTCTACCCGGCCTTCGGCATGTGAATAGTATGATAAAATCTCAACATTTAACTTTCGCACAAAATAGAAAAACGTTGTCATCAGGCAGTTATTAATTGACGCCACAAACATTTCTTCCGGATTTAACGTTTCCGGGTTTCCATTAAATTCAGGAGCCGGTCCAACTTCCAACTCCCCCGGACCACTGAAGACAGTCTTCGCCGATTCATTACCTTCTTTAAATACCGTATTTTTGAACAAGTAACTCTTTTGGCGTTTCATAAGTTTTAACACCTATAGTTTCTTCATTTTCAGCTCAATTCTTACTGCGAAAACCCGTCACCCAAAGGATTTGTTTATGTTCAATTCGTTTAACGCGGATATCTTCAAATCCAGCCTTGAGGAGAGAACCTGTTAATTCCTTGCTTGTATAGTAGTTCTCATTCCATAATTTTTGGGCCAAGGAGTTACGCGGGAATTCAACGACAAGTACTTCGCCGCCCGGTCGCAAGACGCGATGGGCCTCATGCAAAACCGCTTGTGGATTTTTCATCTCATGTAAAGCCCACATTATTATTACCGCATCCACAGTTCCATAAAGAAACTCAAGGTTAACCGCATCTTTATGAATGCATCTGACGTTTTTGTCGGCTTTCGCAATCTCCTGATAGTCTGGTAAACTTTCGCCCGAAATGTCTATACCTGTCACTTGCTGGCCATAGGTGTCAGCCAGATATCGAACAAGCTCGCAATCGCCGCAGCCCAAATCGAGCACACGTTTGGCCCCGCGCAATTCCCGGCCGATGCGCTCGTGCAAGCAGGGCTTAATCTTATCATAAAAATTTTCACTTAGCTTTGCAGTTTCCATCTTCTCTTTTCAGATGCAAGAACGACCTCTGTTTTGCCCTTTCTTTTCTTCCGAGCCGAAGAATTTTTCCCGCCACCAAAGGAAATGTCCCCAGGGATTGTCAAGTTTATATTTGCTGTCCTCTGGAACACCTTTCCAGGATTTGATTTCCTCCAGCAGTTCCGGGCAGGGTTTATCTTCGGCTAATAGTTCGTAGGAACATTTGACCAGTGCGAATTTCTTATTCGCATCAGGGTCACGTTGATTATGGTCAGGATGGTATTTCATTGATGCTTTTCTATAGGCTTTTTTCAAAACAGTTTTATCAGCATCTTCGGAAACTCCGAGGACTTTACAAGCCGCCTTGCGGGCCTCTATGTCACGGCTTATTCTCTCCATGAATTCAAAGTCGTCTTTCATTTGATTATCACTCTCGCATTGATTTTTTCGTATAGCTGTAAGAACTTTTCTTCGTAGGTAGGTAATACATCAATTATTTTAATCCCCTGTGAGTAAGCTTCCGCTATCAGTCGGTCGTTCGGTATCTCAAGGAGAATTTCTATATCTTGCTGCCGACAATATCGTACGACTCGGTCATCACCTATGTCGCAGCGGTTTATCACTACAGCAAAGGGCAGCTTAAGCTCTCTTATCATCTCCACGGCCAGTTCCAAATCATTTAAACCAAACGGCGTCGGTTCAGTGACAAGCAGAACGTAATCCACCCCTTTGACTGCTTCAATTACCGGACACGAGGTGCCCGGCGGAGCATCTATTATGACGGTGCCGTTATTGGCTGCGTTTTCTTTTACCTTCTTTATCAAAGCAGGTGACCGAACGTCTCCTATTTTCAGCCTGCCCTGACCAAATTTCACATCACCAGATGTACCCAAATCAACAAATCCAATTTCTACCTGTTTTTCTTTAATAGCACCGGTGGGGCAGACAAGCTCACACCCACCGCATGAATGACACAATTGCTCAAAGGTTATCGCTTTGCCTTTCAAACAAATTATAGCACTATACTGACAAAGCTGACCGCATTTGCCGCAGCCGTCGCACAAGTCAGTGTCAACCTCCGGCACACCAATCGTAATCTTCTTCGCGTCTTTTATATCAGGCTTCAAAAATATATGGCCATTAGGTTCCTCAACATCACAGTCAAGATACTGCGCCTCTTTGTCCGTCCGGGCAATTGAACAAGCCAGATTTGTCGCTATAGTTGTCTTGCCTGTTCCACCCTTGCCACTGGCAATTGCTATTTTCATCCTGTCTCCTAACGATTTCCAAACGATAGCCATGCGTTTATTACCATGAACAAAGCCGCCCCTAATGTCGTGTACGCGAATATCCTTTTGAGGTTTTTCGACTTTGTTTTAAGCGAGAATACGCCGCCCAGGAGCCCTCCAATTACGGCGGTGATGCTCATGGGAATGGCCCATGATGCGTTGAAATCCCCGGCTGCCGAATGTCCAATCAGGCCCATAAGAGCTGTGGCGGCGACCATGGCGGATGATGTACCTACTGCCACGCGCATAGGTACGCCACAACCAAGAACCATCAATGGGACCTTGAAAGACCCGCCGGATATCCCGACCATTCCCGCAACCAGGCCGGTTCCCGCGGTGATCGGCAGGGCCAACCACAGATTCACCTCGTATTCGTGCTCGCCGAACTCTCGATGCCAGAAGCCCAACCGATTCTTGTCAGAATACTGTCTATTCCTTGCAGGCCGCAACATGAAGAAGCCAGATAATACAAGCAAGCCGGCAAAGATAAACTTCAGAACTCCACCTGGCAGGACATGAGCATAGTATCCACCCAGCAAAGCCATCACATCTGTCGGCGGATCGATCACCATCGCAAGCTTCCAGTCAATCGTTCGGCTCTTCTGGAAGACTAGCGCAGCCGCTACAGCCGTGCACAGCAGGATACATTGTGCAGACGTCGCTGCCTCAAGCATGGGCAATCCGCAAGCCACTAACACAGGGACGTAAAAGTTACCTCCACCACGGCCGGTCATGCTCATCAGAACCGAAATGACAAGGATGGATAGAACGGCTATGCCAAGCATCAGCATAATCTTATCTTCCTTTCTCCTGTCATATTAATTTCATCCCAGTCGAATCTGTCTTTTACAAACCAGCCTTTCTGGGGCAAAGCATCGAAACAGACCGGTTTCGGATTGCACCATCGATTTCCTGGTAAAACTTCCCATTTTGTATATCTGTTCATTGGGGAAGCTGTTTTATCTATCCTGTAACCATCAGGGTGAAAACCGATATCGATCTCCATTGCATTAAATGTCTGCTCCATTATTAAATTCCATGCAAATATTATTATTTGTTCCTCTAAGAAATATTACTTGGATGTTTCAATTAATCTTATTGTTTTCTGACAAGATTCATAAAGACTTTCTGAAAACCTTTTGTCTAAGGCAAAATCCGTTGAATGAATTCCTTGCTAAACTTCAAGTAACTCATGATTCATAATAAAACACCTTTTTCAAAAACTGTAACGTAACCCAACGTATATATTTGTATTATCTTTAAATTGTCCGAAAAACGTATTGGGATAATCACCCCAGAATACATTGCTACCAACTTCCACTGCCAGGCTATCATTAACCTTGTAATTTATATTAGGACGCATATACACATCTTTGTCAGACGGTGAAAAATAGGTGAATAGCGAGTAGGTCAAATTCTGATTCCAGTATAATTTTGTAATCCTGAAGGTTAGTAAATGACGGTATTCGTCATCTGCTTTACTGCCGGCAGGCAGTGTTCGCCTATAGTCGCCGTAATGTAGCACTTGTTCAACGTAGTATTGCAAACCAACCGTAAAGTCAGGGGCAATTTCCGGCAGGTCCTGTTCATAACCTATCAGGTAGCGGATTTGGCTATTGTCAACATAGGGCTCATCGCCGGACTTATCATCACGAGAGTCATAATAGCCTATTTCAATATTACCGATGCCTTTGCCAACCTGCCCGCGTGCACTTGCGCCATAAACATTGAGTTCGGGGAAAGTATATCGTGATGTTGATGTGTCAAAGCCAGCCGGACTTTTCCAGTATCCCCAATAGCCATAAGCGGCAAGCTCATAACCACCAACATTCTTCGATACTCGCAAGGCCCACTCGTCATCACCAAACCAGTCATCCGGCTTGTCTGTACGAACAATCGCATCGGCTCCTGCTGTGCGACTGCCGTTCCAGTAAGATGTGCGGTCGCCTGTAATGAATCTGTCCGAGTCGAATCTGGGCGTGTAAACTACATCTACATTAGCCAAGTCAGTAAAGAAACTTGCCTTGAGGGCATCGGAAGGTGCTTTGAGATATTCGGTATCTCTGCCGATAAAAAATGCCTGCCAGTCCTTCGGGAACATATCGTTGATAAAAATAAGGTCGCCCGTCCCCCAAGTTAGAATTTGCCGGCCAAGTTTCAAATCCATAAAGTCAAAAGGAGAATACGCAACACTTGCCTCTCTTAAATCCAGAAATCCTTCACCTCTTTCTAAATATACTGAATGATTCTCGGATACCCAATCATAATACAAGTCTGTAGTAACCTCGAAAGTGAATCCTTCCCATATTTTCTCCATTTCGAGTTGAAGTCTGGTTTCACCTATAGAAGCATCTTTTTCATATTTGTCATTTCGTAAGCGGTAGCCGCTGCGCACTTCCCAAAATCCTGTTATGTCCAGCCAGGGTTCCTTCTCCAGCACGGGTTTCTCCCCAGTTGGGCCAAGAGAGGGAGCTATTTTCAGCTCCCTTGGCAGTGACGGCTCCATTCCAGGTTCATTGGGAGCCGCAGGCTCAATCCCCAAACCACTTGGAAGAGTTGGTTGATTCTCCTGGCTTTGGCTGCTCGATAATCCTTCCGGCATAGTAGGTTCCTGCTGAGCATAAATCACCGAACCTAACAGCAGCAATATCATTGATATACCTATTGGTCTTGCGTTTTGCAATTTAGTAAAGAGCATTATTTTAAATACCTTCGTGCTGGTTTTCTTAAGTACCTTTCTGTAAAGATTGACTCAGGGATACCTATGTCATATTTGATATTGCTGTATTCCGCTACGGTATTACCCTTTGTTCGCAAATCCGTCATTTTTGCTTTTGTTACCGTCGAGTATCCCTGTATTTGCTTAATCTCCAAAGCTTCATAGGTGCGATATTTTTTGTCTTGATTGTCGTAGTAGTCGGTTTTGACAACTATGAAACTCTTGCGATGTATCCACATTTCAAAATATGCAAATTCGACAAGTTTCGGGTTTTTGGGGTTATTTTTTAAGACGTAATAGTCTTTTGTTGTCTTTACCAGCTCATGGACATCATCATTGATATTTCGTCCTGAGACGTCCTCGTAGAAAAAGTCAGCCCCGACGAAACTGGTTCTCTTGTCAGTTGCTGAAATGCGTTTGACTAAATCCAGGGCCGGTAGATACATCCAGCGGTCGTCATCTTTATCCAGATGTTTCCATACCATAAAAACGGTCTTGTAAACATCCGCTGGCCTATCGAAAAAGGCATAAATCTTCTGCTCGCCGCAGAAACTACTATCCTTGAGCTGCCCTTCTTTGGGCTGATTCGGATCAGGTCGGTCCCAGCGAAGAATAGTCAGTTCACGAATGCGTTTTCTTCCCTGGCTATCTGTAATCGTCATCTTGGCCTTGGCTCTGCCATCAAAGCCCTGATAATACGCCACGTGGTTGGTCTTGTTCACAATTTCATCAACAGAGAGAATCTTTTCTTCTGGCGATTTAACATCAACAGCCTTTGCAGTAGCCGACTCAGCTATACTGTAGCCGCCAAGAGACAACAGCCACATTAAAATTGTTAGAGATATTCGTTCAGTCATTTTTTGTTTCCTACAGAATATTTTGGGGTTTACATTTTTCGCGGCGGGATAACAATCCGCAACCTATTGCCATAACTGGTATCGCTATCACACTGATCCAGATGAGAGTTGTCCAGCCGGCCGTAGCGTATTGCTGCAAACTAATCGCCATCAATAAAACTAATGTAATCGACGAAACCACACAAACGTCACGATCGCAGGTTAGTCCCATAACCTTCTTTGGAGCGAATAGATGTTTTTCCAGAATCTTTACCAAAGCCGGCAAGATCAATAAGGTCGCGACTCCGGAAGCCATCAACATAGAGGCTAATAAAGTACCAACGGTCCTATAAGCTACCAAATGAGAAAGCAGCAGCGGCAAAAATCCTACAGCAATTACAATAATATTGCGTGTAATTGCCCTGGCTGGTTCAGAAAAGACCGCCGGTGCCGCCTTGTCCCACGAACCCAGCGATAAATATATCCTTCTTCCCCGCACAAGAAAGTGAATCGCAAAGTCAACAGCTAACCCGATAGCCATCGAACTGAGCACAGCAACAGGCATATCGTAATCCTTGCCTATTAATCCGACAGTACCGTATATAGCACCAATGGTGGTTGTCAGCGGAATCATCGACAGCAATCCCCAAAGAGCCGAACGGAACAGAATCGTCATCATCAAAAGAACAACGAGAAAACTTCCGGAAAACGCCTTGAGCATACCAAACACCATCTTTTGCTGCCAGATAATGTTAATGTAAGTTAACCCAAACCATTCATATTTCAACGGTACCGGCGGCGGATTTTCGGCAATATAACTATCCATAGCTCGTACCACCTTTGCCATATCCTTATTGTCGCCGCTTTTCAACTGAACCCAGATGCTGGATTTGCGATAATCAGGTGTTACAAAGTGCCATAAATCACCGGGCCGATGACTGGATTGGAAAGTAATCATGCATTGCGAAACAGCATTAGAGGTATCAGGGATACGAAACTGCTCATCTTTGCCTTCGAGCAATTCCCGGTGGACGGTTTTAATGATATCTGCCAGGGAGTTAGATTTGCCCACAATTTCTGTTTTTAATAACGCCTGCTGCAATTTGGCTTGGTATTCAAGCACAGATGGATTCTTGAAGACCTGGTTTCGCTGTTCTTGCTGAGCTACAAACAGACTCGCCTCATCCCAAACATCGATGGTATCTCCTTCGGCCTGATCAAGTTTTTCGGCTACCAAATGTGAGATTTTCTCAAAAGCTTCTTTGCGGCTTTGGGCAGTTTTTGCTGACTCAGCAGTGATTTTTTGCAGTTCGGCAAAAACCTCTGCTGCCTGCGGCAAATCTGTTTTTAATTCTTCAGTCTTGGTTTCTGCTTGCTTATTGAAATCATCAATAAAATCTTTCGGGCTGAATTCCTTATCTTCAGCGGAAAGTGCCAAATATGCCATATAGGTTCCGCCGAAATGGTCGTTCAGCACTCTGTCGGCTACACGGATAGGATGTGATTTAACGAACCATTTTACCGGATTATCGTTGACGTTAATTTGGCTGATACCGTAAATTGCAACTACGATAACAACCACTGTAACGGCCAGTATCGGCTTTGCCCAGCGGTAGGTTACGATGCCTAACCATTGCAGAAACCGACCCAAAGCTGTCGTGTGCTCAGCAGTTTCACTGCTATGAACAGCTCCAAATTTTTCAAGCGTTTTTGGTTTTATAAACATCACGAAAGCAGGAACAAAGATTATGGTCACTATCCAGGCTATCATAACGCCAATAGCAACAAATGCACCAAAAACCTGCACTGGTGGAATAGGGGTCAACACCATAGAACCAAAACCTGCCATGGTCGTCAGTGATGTGTACAACATCGGCAAAAACAACGCATCTATTACATCCACAATTGTCTTTCGTCTGTCTTTGGTCTTCTGGTATCGTTCAAAAAATTCGCTGATGATGTGGATTGAGTTCAGCACGGCAATTGGCGTAATAAAGATGGGAATCATGCTGCTCATTATGTGCACAGGAAATCCCGCTATAATAAGCATCCCCATGGTCAAAGTGACCGACACCAGAGCTATAATCATTGGCGCGATAATAAGCGTCAGTTTGCGGAAAAATATAAGCATCAACAGAAAGATAACAGCCATTGCTGCCGGGGCTGAAATCGCCATCTGACTAAACATCTCTACGCCGAAGGTATCTTCAGCTACCGGTATGCCGGTGATGTGATACTGCTCATCACCTTTGAATGTACTAATCTTCTCTTTCAGCTTACTGGATACACGATAGCTCAAAGTTTTATCCGTCAGCGGCAGGTAAACGCAGATTGCCTTACCATCTTCGGAAACCAATGTGCCGTTAAGAAATGGTATCCGCTGGGCTTTTTTTCGAATGGCTAACGCCTCTTCTTTCGTCTCGGGCGGCTGAGACATCAGCCACTCGAATCTCACAACGCCGGGGCCGGCCTGCTCTATGTTATCTACCGTCGAAGGCGCCATCAGGTCAACCTCAACAACACCTTTTTCCTGGTCATCCTCCTGCCAACGAAGTGTCTTGGCATATTCGGTTAGTTCATAGATATTTCTCAAAGTCTCCGGATTAAATACACCATCGGGATGTTTATCATTGACTATGCCAACCACAACCATATCGTAAAGCGACAGTTCCTTTTTCATCTGGTTGTGGAATACACGTACCGCTTCATCAGCCGGCAGCATATTCTCCGGGTCGGTATCAATTGTAATAGGATTAAACCCGCTAAAAGCTTTTGGCCAAATGGATGGCACAGCCGCCCAAAGTCCTACAACTACCGTTAGCAGCACAAGCACAACCGTGACAGTTTTATACCGCCTAGTCGAAAAATCCGTTATTGCCTGTTTCAAATTCATCGATCGCTCCTTATTGTATTTCTCAAGTTATGATTATTTGAAAGCACGACTAATTCAAAACTGTTTTTGCCCTTGTGCTCTGCAACCAACAAGTGACGCATGCCGAGTACGACAAGCCACGCTATCAGTCCAACTGCAAACGCAGCAATTACTATAAGAATCTCTACTGATGTCATTTTTCCTCTTTCCACTTATTCGTGAGTAAAAAAACTTATTTATTTCTATTGGGCAACCTGTGAAGTCCTGTAATGCGGAATTCCAGTTTTCGCGACCCGCACTCTCTAAAAACTTATTCCACTCAGATTAGCTATCTAACCAACGTTATTCCATAGATGCAAAAAGCAAGGTAGAATGCTACCAACAGCAAAAGGAACAATACCAACAACCCGATTGCCATCATCGAACCCTGCGGATGGCCGCAATGACGGCAAAATAAACTATACTTGCTTATTTGCTTCCCACATGCTTTGCAATTTCGAAGCATTTTGTTCTTTCCTTTCATTGCATTAACATCGTAACACTGCACTAACCATATTAAGCAAGGATACAATTCGCCTATTCGCTTCCTTCGAGCACTTTATGAATCACTGCGATCTCCTTTTCCGAAGCCTCACTATCAAATAGATAGTAAGTACTTGATTCCAATTCTCAGGTTGATATTTCATTTTGATATAAGCGTGAAATAATATAACTGCCAGCCTATTCTGATTACAAACTTAAAACCGGCTTTAATCAAAAACAGATGTAATTTTAGAAACCAGTTTATATTACTCCCTCTAAAATTTCATCTAAACCCTTCGGGACCTCCTTTGTCATAATCTCTTTGACTACACCAGAGAAACAAAAACCCATTAAACGGGTATTCTTTCTGTAAATAACGACTTGCCCGTTTTCGTATTCGACAACAGCAATTGATGCAGGCATAAAAGTTGAAATCGCTGGAAATGCAAGATTAACCCTGGAGGAATGGTCTGGGTTACCTATCTTATATTCACGCAGGCGAAACGGAAGATCACCCTTGCCTATCTGTTTATAAGTCTCATTGTAATCCTTTTCGCTTCTTAGAATCCACTCTTTACTTATTTTAATATTTTCTTTGATAACCCTGTTCGTCCCTTCAAGATCCAATTTACTAATATTCTTCACAAAAAAATACTTTCCTAATTTAGACAATGAAATCACACCAATTGTTAATAAGAATACAACTGAAGTACCTACTCCTAAAATAAAATTTACCATTTGTAAAACCTCCTATGTTTCCATTAACTAATACTATACTTTCTATAAACAAAATTGTTCAATATATCTGGGTACATAAAAAATCTTAGGGTACAGGGGATTAAAAATGCAATGAACATTACTGTAGCCAATAAATAAAATCCTAAACCCACATATAATAAAGAAGAAAAGGGCCTGGCAACCTCTGAAGATAATTGCATAGTGATACATATAGCTGCAGTACCCATAACTGCATCGCCCCATTCCGGACCAAAGCTTTTTACTATCTTCTTAAACATGGCCGTTGTTACTCCTTCCATAAAGCTTTTGATTCCAATCAAATCCTTTGGTCTTAAACCAGCCGTCTTCCGGCAATGCATCAAAATCAACCGGTTCTGGACTTTGCCATCTGCCATCGCCAGATACTTGCCATTTGGTATATAAATTCATAGGTGATGCAGTTTTGTCAATTCTATAACCGTCAGGATGGAAACCGACCTTTATTTCTGTGGCCTTAAATGTCTGCTCCATCATACAACTCCGCTATATGCGGTTTCTTTAAAGTGTTTTCGAATATAGCGGCTGTAAATAGCTCCAGCCGGATTGTGGGCCAATACACGGTCCTTGGCAATAAGCGTTGTCACAGGAGCATCCGAGACCTTCGCAAAAATAGCATCGTGGCCAACACAAAGCCCACAAATAACATTGAGCTGAGTCCTTGCGTCATTTAGCAGTTGGGCCTGGCCAGCCGGGTTGCACATAACCTCATAGCTTTCTGATGAAATCTGAGGCAAATCAAAATCTTTCTTATCAATTCCACAAACCTTGCAGCAAACTGATACCACTTCAAAATGCTTTGATAGAATTTCCTCAATGACTTTTGCTTCTTCACTTAAGCCAATACAAAAAGCCAAACCTATCTTTTTATATTGCAGTTGCTTTGCAAACAGTATTATCTCACCCAATCGCGTTTCTTTGCCATAATATCTCGCCTCAATTGCCGAAGCGGCCATGTGCAATTCTGCTATATGGGCGTTCTGATACAATTGCTTATGATTACCGGCCTGCGAAAAGCAATCCTTGCCCTCACGACAATCTTTACTCTCACATCGTCCACATCGTGGTGATATAGTTTTTTCCACTTAGTTACTCCTTTGGTCTGTTTTCATCATCAACGAATACTACTTTTGCCTTCAAATCTTTTGCTTTCTCATCAGATACCTGGCAATATGATAGGATTATGACTTTATCGCCAGCCGTTCCTAATCTTGCTGCTGGTCCATTTAATAACACGGTGCCGGAACCTCGCGGTGCTGCAATAGCATACGTTATAAAACGCTCACCGTTGTTAATATTCAGCACGTGAACCTGCTCACCCGGCAGTATGTAAGCTTTTTCAAGAAGGTTTTCATCGATGGTGATACTCCCTTCATAATCCAGATCTGTTCCGGTCAATGTTGCTCTATGGATCTTTGATTTGAGCATAAGTCGTTCCATTTGCTCAACTTCCCTATCAATGCCATCTTTTTTTAATGCTGAATGCGTGGTTATTGAGATTCTTCTTCTTCACTACCCATCGACTCTTTTCCATAAATCTTCAGCAGCACTTACCCATACATTGGCTCTGGGCTGGGGTGAAAGTTCAGGGTGAGTACTATAATGAAAACTTAGTATATCATATAAGGTAAATTTCTTAAGTATAGCTTGGGCCATTTCATCCACATGACCAGCCAGATTAATATCTCCTAACACCTGAACACCGAGAAGCGTTAGATTATCTTCTTTGAAAATCAACTTTGATTTTACGGGTTTTGATCCGGGTATCATGGAGTATATACTTGTTGTCTCACTATGACCGACCAAATAGCTTATCCCTCTACCCTTAAGATACCTCTCGGTGAGCCCAGCCATACCAAAAGAGAGATCAAACACCTTGGTTGCTGAAGCATTTACTACGCCAGGGAAAGTTCTATTCCCACCTAAAGCATTTATCGCTGCTACTTTGGCCTCTATAACAGCATTACCGCCTAATCTGCCGGGAAAATGATCTTTGGTTATTGCAGAAACTGCATTTATCACATCACCTGCAGCGTAGACGTCTTCCACAGAGGTTTTCATGTACTCATCAACTTCAACTCCCCCTTTATCGGCTTTAATGCCGGCTTCCAACGCCAGATCAATCGCCGGCTTTACCCCTATAGCTAAAATCACCACATCAGCAGGGACCTCTTTGCCATCATCTAAAATAATTGCCTCAACCGTGTTTTTTCCCTTGAATTTAACTACTTTAGTCTTGGTACAGCAATTGACCTCATTCCTTTTCAGTTCTTCTTCGGCAAGAATACAGAACTCATCGTCTAAAGAACCTTCCAAAAGGTGATCCAAAAACTCGATTATCGTTACGTTCAAACCTCCCCTTTTTCTAATTAGATAACCAAACTCTGCGCCAATGTACCCGCCTCCTACAATGACTACGTTTTTTGTCTGAGGCAGATCCAACACCCTCTCTAATTCCGCTATATTTTCTGTTTTTCTTAAGGTAAAGATATTCTTAAGCTCTACCCCTAGAATTGGCGGTTTAACTGGATCGGCTCCCGTGAGTAAGAATAGCTTCTTATATTTGAACCTGTCGTTGAGACAAGTGACAGTCTTATCTTTAGGATCAACACGTTTGGCTTTGTCAATAAACAGCTCAGAGTCAAACTGGGTGAGAAACTTGCCCGGAACGATAACTTTTTCCAATGTCGTACTTCTGTCTAAAACATAAGGCATAGCACAGTGATTTATCATCGATTTATCTTCTCTTATCAATCCAATGCTTGCATCTGGATTCATAATCCGGCACATCTTATTGCAATTTCTCATTGCCGGACCGCCTCCAATTATGAGCAGATCAAATTCTTTTGTTCCCAAATCTATTCCCCTTAACTTTGACTAAACAGGATTTCGCATTTTATACATGAGGTTGCTCTAAGAACTCGTATATGGATCAGCTATTTCGGTTTAACCCTTGCTGGTTGAATACCAAAGGCCAAAAGCTTAAACCTTTTCGCTGAAAAAACTTGCTGCACAAAAAGAAAAGGCTTTAATGGAATTTATTTGCCCTGTTAGATAATAAACTTACCTGGCTCATTCAGTAATTTCCTGTATTTATCTAACAGGGCTTGCCAATCCATTCTCCGTAGAAGTGCCTACTTCCCTAAGGGACTGCGAAGTCCATTCTCCGTAGCACTACGAAGAATGAAGCTGGTGCTACGAAGGATGAACTTTTCTCTGCGCAAGTATGATCGCCTCATTAGGACATTCCGAAACACAGGCGGCACAACCCGTGCAGGCCTCTACGTTTACAATAGCTTGTTTATCAACCTCAATGGCCCCTACCGGACACACATCGGCGCAGATACCACAGCCCGCACACTTGCTGGAATCAATGACCGCAACAGCCTTATGACCGCTTCCAAGCTGAGCGATTCTATTGTTTAGCTGGCGCTTTTGCTGTTCAAGCAGTTCTGCCTGTTGCTTTAAAGCAGCCAATTCCTGCTCAGGGTTTTGCAATCCGGCATCTTCCGGGAAACCTGCTGCCGAGCCGGTCGAAGGCATACCCATCGCCGCTGGCATACCCATACCGCGGCCCATTCCGCCACCTCTGCCCATGCCTCTGCCCATTCCACGTCCCATTCCGCCACCGCGACCCATACCTCTGCCCATGCCGCGTCCGCCGCCCATACCTAAACCCATGCCGCCACCCTGGCCGACTGGACCAGTCATCTGCTGTCCCATGGTCGTTGGGTCCGCCGGCGCTGTGTTAATACCAAAGTGACTGGCTACATTTGGCTCCGAAGCGGAAGAGAAAGTCCCTGTTTTGAATTGCTCAACGGCATTACGAACAGGACCGCTGACGCCAACGATAACCTGTATGCCTGCCTGGCCGAAGACACTAAATGCGTTGGGACCGCAGTTGCCGGTGAGTACTGCCGTTACTCCTTCTTCCGACATTAACTGAGCAGACTGAATCCCCGCACCGCCGCCAAGAGCAATGTTGGGGTTTTCTATTGCCTCGAACTGCATTGTGTCGGTGTCAATAATCAAAAAATAGGGGCACCGACCAACCCGAGCCTCCACATTGTCATCAAGAGTAGGACCTGTTGATGTTACTGCAATTTTCATAAGAAGTCCTTTCTATGAGAGGCCGCACGTCCCCGTGGGACAGGAGTCGCCGGCCTCAAAACCGGATTTAGTACCGGCCCCAACAGAAAAACCTGAGAAAAGTTTTTGCATTTTATCGCTTCCACATTTTTCGCAGACGTGCTTGTTCTTGTTGCCGCTTTTTTCGAGAAAATCCGCCTTGTGCCCGCATTTATTACATTTGTATTCAAATATTGGCATAATTCATTTCTCCTTATTTGACCGGGTAATTCATTCAAAACATCTTGCGTTTATAAGCCGGTACAGAATTCCTCCTTTAATTGTTCTGCTGTTTGAGCTTCAAACAATTTTTCAGCGGTATATGCCAGATAGGTGCTGTATCCACCAGATAAACTTTTTACATTGAATCCTTTTTGTTGCAGGATTCTGCAAGCTATGTAACTGCGAACACCTACAGCACAAGACAGGTTGATAGTTTTTTCTTTTGGCAGCTCATCCAGTCTTTCTCGAAGCTCATCAACCGGTATGTTTAATGCTTCAGGTATTGTACCTCTGGCAATCTCCGCTGGCCGGCGAACGTCAATGATAAAGTCTTTATTATTAAGTTCATCATAATGCTTAACATTAAATGTACCATCAAGTGTATTAACGGCAACAAAACCTGCCATATTTACTGCGTCTTTTCCACTGCCGTAAGGAGGAGCATAGGCAAGTTCCAGTTCCTGAAGATCGAAAACAGTCATACCGGCACGGATTGCGGTCGCAAAAACATCAATTCTTTTATCAATCCCTTTGCTGCCAATGATTTGAACGCCCAGAATCTTACCTTCAGGTTTTGTGTATAAAAGCTTTATATGCATCTGCCTGGCGCCGGGATAATAACCTACGTGATGGGCTGGATGTATATACAGTCTTTCGTAGTCTATATCCGTCTTTCTCAGGGCTTTTTCACTGGCACCGGTCATTGCAGCGGTCAAGTCAAACACCTTCAAAATAGCTGTGCCCTGAGTGCCTTTATACTTTACGTTCCTGCCGCATAAATTGTCCGCTACTATTCTTCCCTGCTTATTCGCCGGCCCGGCAAGTGGTATCAAAGCAGCGCTGCCGAGTACGAAGTTTTTTACTTCAACAGCATCACCTACTGCATAGATATCAGGATCGCTTGTTTGAAGGTATTCATTTACTCTTATACCTCCGTAGTTGCCAATTACCAAACCTGATTCCCGGGCAAGCTTAATTTCTGGTTTGACACCGATTGAAAGAACCGCAAAATCGCAGGCTAATTCCATTCCGGATTTCAAACTGACCATTAACTTCGAGTCGCTCTGACTAAAGCCGGAAACACCATCATTTAACCATAGAGCTATACTTTGCTCATGTAGATGCTGATGCAAAAGGTTGGCCATTTCCTTATCCATAGTTGGCATGACCTGATCTACCATCTCGACAATCGCTACCAACAAACCACGCTGGCGAAGGTTTTCAGCCATCTCTAAGCCTATATATCCTGCACCAACCACAACTGCACGTTTGGGCCTGTGCTTTTCGATAAAAGCATTGATCGAATCAGCATCAGATATATATCGCACCGCAAAAATGCGGTCTGCATCGATACCGGGTATGGGCGGCCTTGTAGGCTTGGAACCAGGCGATAAGATTAATTTGTCATAGTTTTCGAAATACTTCTCTCCTGTTGTTAAATTAACCACTTCGATTTTCTTTTGGCCTCGGTTAATGCTTAAGACCTCATTCTTTGTCCTGACATCAACATTAAAACGAGCTTTAAATCTCTTCGGTGTTTGAAGAAGCAGTCTCTTGCGGTTTTCTATCGTTCCTCCTACATAATATGGAAGGCCGCAATTTGCAAAGGAGATATACTCGCCCCGTTCAAATAAGACTATCTCTGCTTCTTCATCCAGCCGACGAAGCCTCGCAGCGGCAGATGCACCACCAGCTACTCCGCCGACAATTAAAACCCTTTTAGCCATAAACTAATCCTTGTTAATGTCTTCTTGAAATTGCAGAGCTAATTCTCAAAATTTAGAAACTCAGGTCTTAAAACTAAGACTACCCAATTCTCTGCCGCTTTCGGTTGATATACTCATATACCATCCCTTCAGAAGCCCAGAAACACCTAACAAAATAATCCCTTGGCTCTCTTTTTCTTAGTCTTTGCTGCTTTTTTGACTCTCGAGCTCTTCTATGCGCTTTTTGATTCCGTCAAGGCTGTCTTCGAGATACTCTGCCTGACCTTTGAGTCCGTCCAGTTCCTGCTGAGGCGCAATCGCTGGAGCACCGCCATAAGCATAAGGATTCACAGTACCACCATAAGCGTACGGGCTCGCAGCACCGCCATAAGCGTATGGATTCACAGCACCGCCATAAGCAGGCAAGCCATATCCGGCTCTGCCCCAGCCAAAACCTCGACCTCGACCAAAACCGCCGCCTCGGAAACCTCGGCCCCAGCCCATACCCATACCACGTCCGCCAACAGGGTTGGCATAACCCGGTACGCCGGAACCAGCACAAAGACCCGCAGCTCTACCTGTCATTGGTCCCATACCTGCCGGACCTGTTCCATCTCCACCTGGCATAATAAATCTCCTTTCAAAAAAAATGTTAACCTCTTGTCATTTTCGTACCACATTTCGGACAGCTCATTGCATTACAAGGCTGTCCGGCAGCATGAGCAACCGTTGCTCCGCAGTTTGGACATGCACAATTACCGCCCGGCCCTGCTGCAAATGGTCCGCCCATTCTTCCTCTACCTTGGCCTTTGCTTCGACCCATACCCCGGCCTGTGCCGGGACCTTGGCCCGCAGGCCCTGTTCCATCTCCTCTTGGCATAATACACATCCTTTCTGCAATTAATGCCTTAGGTATTACTTGCTAATTCGAATCTACTACCAATAACCGAACCTGCCTCTGCCGCGGCCCCAGCCTCGGCCTCGACCGAAACCACGACCAAAACCAAAGCCTCTACGAATCCACGGATTGCCCCAGCCGGTATAAGGCATACCATAACCGCCATAAGGCATTCCGTAGCTGGCACCATAACCATACGCACCTGCACCGTATGGCCCGACTGCCGGCGCAGCGGGACCGTAGAAACCGGCTCTACCAACAACAGGATTCATATAGCCCGGCATCGGATAGCCTGCACAAAAACCCGCAGCTCTTCCTGTCATTGGTCCCATACCTGCAGGACCTGTTCCATCTCCAAACGGCATATAAATCACCTCCCTTCCAGGAAATCTAAAATTTTCATTCATTTTTCCGACGGGCTTGCCGTTGATTCCGACAAAACCCTCAACTTGGTCAGGACTGTCTTTTGAATCTGTCAAAACGCAAAAACCCTGGCCTCTGCCCGTCATTGGTCCCTGACCTAATGGCCCTGTACCATCAAAACCTGGCATCTATTCAGCCTCCTTAACTAAATCAACGGCATCTGTATAAGCCTTGCTCTTTCTCAAAATCATGTCACCAACTTCACAACCAAGGTCTTTGGCAATGACGGTGCACTTGGCTTTTAGTATGAAGATTATATTCTTTTCTACATCGCTGAGGGTTTCGTAATTGCCCTGTCCCTTGGCAATAATCAAGTCGGCATCCTCAAAACGATTACGTAATGTTTGCGAACAGCCTTCCAAAATTGTACCGGGCGCATCTGAGCCGTTATCAATTACTTCTACTATTTCAGTCAGGCCGGCAACTTTGGCATCTTCCATTGTTGCATCATTTATGATGGGCCTTGCCTTAACAACTAAAGTGACCTTTTCGCAAGGCAACTGCTCTATCAACAAACGGTCGAAAACTATCTCGCCGGCGTTATCTGCCAGATAGAGTATTTGTTTTGCTTTGTTTACCGCATTTCTAAAATCTTCTATCTGCCGACCGTCAAAATCAGCTATCAGTGAATCATTAATTATCCGCTCGATTTCAGATTCTTTTATTGACGTTTTAACACCCAAATCAATAATGTTGCCCGCGATAGCCAGCTTAACCGCTGTTTCCAGCGGGTCTTCAGATGTCCTAACAGTTTCTTTTAATTCAGCACACATTCTCAAAGCCAAGCGGTTAGATCGCTGCTTCAGCTCGCGATATGGGTCGTTGTTACCAATCAACTCCCGAATCAATCCATGTATCTGCCGTCCAATTACCGGCGGGCTCTGGCTCATATCCATTTTAGCCGCCAGCCTAAGAACATGACGCACGACCTGCTCGTGAATCTGTTCATCATCCGTTGCAAGCCTCGCTGCATCAAGTGCCTGCCGAACAAAACAAGCAATACAATCCAAATAAATCCGCATAGCTCTACTTACCTACTTGAAAACAAAATTCTTGCTTTGTAAAAAACATGTCATTTCGACCGTAGTGAGCAAAGCGAACGGAGTGGAGAAATCTGGGCTCGCAACGCCATCGTATGCAGATTTCTCGACTCGCTCCCCTGCTTTCTTGCCTGCCGCCTCGACTCGCGTCGAGAGACGCGGAGGCAGGCGAAAGCAAGAAGGGAAGCTCGCTCTCCACAGGACACCTCTCGGCGGAAATGACAACCGTATCCTTTTCTAAAGAGCAAAAATTCTAAATCCAGTGGCCTTCGACATTAGCCTGGTTTACTTCTTCTAGTTTACCCGCCTTAAATGAATCAATTGCTTCTTGAACTGTCTGTTTTTCTGAGAGGAATATTTTTACTCCTGCTGCATTAAGTGTCTTGAAGGCATTCGGGCCTACGTTGGCGGTTATCACTACGTCGGCGCCAAGATTTGCTATATTTTGGCCAGTCTGAATGCCGGCTCCCTGGACAGCATTTAAATTCATAATGTTATCGTGAGCTTTGTAATCAGCCGTTTCGGTATCAACAACAATCAACCATTTCGCCCGTCCGAATCTAAGATCAACTTCACTTGAAAGTTCTTTTTCTTGTGCTGTAACTGCAATTTTCATTTGGTTTCTTTCCTTTTTCTGCAATTCAAATTCTGCCACGTCCGCCTCGCCATCGCCCTCCTCGCCGCCCGCGTCCAAAACCTTTCCGTGCACCTGGCCAGCAGCCGGGCATACTGAACTGTGGTTTTGCCAATTGGCTGGTTAAATAGGCTCCCAGCACGTCATCAACCCGACCGGTTACGTAAGGCAGAACCTCGATTCCAGAGGCTGTGAGCATATACATCAATGGTCGTGAGATCGCCCCGCATATAATTACATTAGCTTTCAACTGTTTTAGTCTGCCGGCGCGCTGGGGTAGTGATTCAGCCTGTAGTGGCACTTCCGACCGACTTAGCTCTCTGGCGTTTTGTATTTCCACCAGCAAAAGCTTGTGGGCGAAGTCGAACACGCTCGATACAAAACCATCCCATACTGGTATCGCTATCTTCATTGAATTAAGCCTCAGAAACAATCTGGTGCAAGCGGTATGCCAGAAAAAATGGTGATTGGCTAAAATAAGTGTAAAGCTCTATTTAACAAATGCTTACTAAAAATGATTTATATTAACAGCCGAGGAGAAAAAGCCAAATATGGTTGCAATTTGCAATGCTCGTAGGGGTCGTTAGGTTGCAAATTGCATTATTGCGGGGTCGTTTCCGTAAATTGGATACATGATAGAACGCTGTTACTTTGCGGGAGACCAAGCTTGCTCTGTCATACTAAAAAACTACAACGGCTCAATGTAACCTTACAGCGCCTCTATGTATACCCATCCTGAATGGAATTTCGGTGTAGATTATTCATGTTTTTATTGGACGCTATCCGATATCCTTAATTGATGCAGAACTTCGAATTGACAGTTGAGGAAGTAGGATTATTGCGATCTCTACA
>Ga0315549_1000401_pt1 | contig 51665 bp, 45 predicted proteins | sample SalMarSW160200MG_FD_203101 | JGI IMG/M metagenome (GOLD analysis project Ga0315549, IMG submission 203101) | Salt marsh sediment microbial communities from the Plum Island Ecosystem LTER, Massachusetts, United States - Salt Marsh Sediment SW1601-200 ...
AACTTCTGGTTTTGGACTCTATCCGCTTTAGAGCTTGGGCTTCCATTTCTCCCTCCTTTGTGAACTATTGTAAATGAAAATATCTCTTCTAACAACCCTAACCGGACAAATGTCCTAACTGTAAATTCATTTTTTTACTACTTGACACTATTCTAAAAAAACCTATAAATACTATAAGAGATAAATGTACTTAATAATTAAGAAATTTTCAAAAGACATTAAGATATCTTACAAACATACCTAATAAGGGAGGTTAAGATGTTTACTCGACAATATTTTAAATTTGCTACTGTTCTTTTCGTTTTTATATTTTTTACTATTTCTGTTGCGGCTGGAACTTCTCGTCTTAGGACTCAGGATGATACGGTAAGAACACCGGATGTGGAAAACGTGCCTACGATCGATGGGCATAGTGACGATGCCTGCTGGGGGGTTGTGGACTGGCAATTGATAAACGAGGTCTGGATTCCCTGGGGTGGTTCCGTGGGAGTGGGTGATTATACAGGACAATACAAAGTAGTCTGGTCATCCACAGAGAATGTTTTATACTTTGTTGTTGAGATTACCGACGACGTTTTCGTCGACGGCTATGTATTTGGCCCCGGGGATTATTATCAGTATGATATTGTAGAGGTTTTTATAGATGAAGATAAGTCCGGAGGTATTCATAATTATGAGGGGGGTGGAGTAAACGCAGAAAACGCGTTTGCCTATCATATTGTGGTCGATGCTCCAGAAGACGGCGAAGTTAACAATGATTTTGTAGTATGCGATATGACCGGGCCGGGGTCTACCGTGAACTACGCCAGTCATTTTCCGGAGTTAGCAATGAGAAAAGACGGTAATCAATACACATGGGAGTTTTCACTGGCAGTCTACGATAGTAGCTATGATAATGGTGATCCGGAAGCATCCAGGGTAGATTTGTCCGAAGGCAAAATTGCAGGACTTTCCTTGGCATACTGCGACAATGATAGTATCAATGAAGAGCCTAAAACACGTGATAACTTTTTCGGGTCTGTATCGGTTCCTGAAGAGGAATACAATGATCACTGGATAAACGCTGACGGATTTGGTACTATCGAGTTAATTGGCGACGGATCGGGTATCGAGGATGATTTTACAAATTCGGAGATATCTTTTCTGAATTATCCAAATCTATTTGAAGATAAAACAATCATTGAATTTGAACTTCCGAAATCTTCAAAGGTTACGATTGATGTACTAAATGTTCTGGGTCAGCCGGTAGATACCGTAATCGAAGCAAGATTTGAGCGCGGCAGGCACACAGTGCAGTGGATTCCTGAAGGTATTCCTTCCGGTATCTATTTCTGCCGAATGCAAACGAGTTCGTTTATGGGGACCAAAAAGTTACTGATCATCAGATAGATTATATGTCCTTTGAGAAATTTAAGAATCGAACAAGCATACACTCTAGCACAATCAATTTGAAGAACGATTGAAATATCTTAGGACTCACGACCCTAGATTTACGCAGTTCGAGGAATAGAGGAGCACAATAAATCCGTTTGAATCTGCGCCTTAATCTTAGGATTTAGTAACAACAAAAAATATAATCCTGTAAATCTATGTTGATCCTGTCTAAATTTCTGGGTTTTGGGGTAGGGCAAAACAAATATATTTTTTTCTCTGTGTTCTTTGTGTCTCTGTGTGAGATTAATTCGGCGTTGTTGGTTGGGTTTTAAACAAACAATATTAAAATGTTGGGTGTTGTGTGGCTCTGTGTTCTCTGTGCCTCTGTGGCGAAAGAAAAACTCCTTCCTTGACTTTTTCTTCAAAATTACGATTATGAATTCATAATGAATGTTGCAATATTAAGTAATTCCTATGGTGAAGACAGAAGTGGGGCTTTGATTGCAAAAGAGCTAAAAAGTTTAAATAAAAAAATAAAAATCAGGGCTTTTCCGCTAATTTCTTTCGGAGAGGAATACGAGAAAAGAAACATCAAAGTAATAGGTGGTCATCCACCTCCTCCCTCAGGGGGATTTTTGTTGAAAAGTGCAAAAAATTTTTTTGCGGATATAACCAAATTCCTCTATGTTCCTTTCTCTTATATAAATCGTCTTCGCATATTCAGAGAAAGAACTCATACTTTAATAGTTATAGGAGATTTTCCCTTATTGATTCTCGGATATATTTCTTTACGTAAAAAAGCCTATTTTCTCGAACAATGTAAATCCAATTATATATATCCACATTTACCTTTTGAAAGATTTTTTATGCGAGAATTGACAAAAAAGGTCTTCACCCATGACAAAATCACCGCAGATGATTTAAAAAAGAAAGGTATTGATGCCGATTTTGTCGGTAATCCGATGATGGACGATTTATCAGAAGAAAACAATTATTCTCCTGTCAAAGGGAAAATTCTTATAGGTCTACTCCCAGGCTCAAGAAAAGAAGCCTATAATAATATGGAAAAAATCTCGGAGGTGGTAGAAGAACTTCTTACAATGAATAAAAATTTGCATTTTGCCGTTGCTCTTTCCGAAACTGTTGACAAAAATAAAATGATAAATATTTTATCTGACCTATCAGGTGAAATTGAATTATGTTATGGTAGTTTTGTTGATATTGTAAAAAAGTCACACCTTGTTATAAGTCTGGGAGGAACTGCAAGCGAGCAATCTCTTTATCTTGAATCCCCGGTTATATCTTTCCCCGGAAGTGGAGCACAGAACACCAGGAGCAGACTTAACGGTCAAAAAAAAATACTGGGAGAAGCATTCATACGACTTCCGTATGAACCAAAAAAAATCGCTGAAAAAATTTTAGAGATAATTGAGGATAAAGACCTTTTGGAGAAGCTCAAAGCAAAAGGAAAACAAAGAACTGGGGAATCCGGCGGAGCCAAAAAAATAGCGGATTATATATATTCTAAAGAAGCAAAAACGAGTATTAACCACAAAGAACATGAAGGAGCATATGATTAAAAATAAAGAAATAAAAAAACAAAATAAATTGTTCTCTGTGCTCTCTGCGGTAAATATATCCGGAGTAGGGCTCTGTGTTTTTTCCAGGTAGAATGAAGAAGAAAATCGAAGCAACGATAATTCTTCCAACCTATAATAGACTTACAGTACTCAAAAGCTGTTTGCCCTCACTTTCAAATCAAACAACGGAGGACTTTGAAATCTTACTCATAGATGACTGTTCTTCAGACGGAACCGAGGAATACATTAAAAGTGCCAACTTTCCGAATTTAAGATATATTCGAATGAAAAAACATAGTGGTCCATATTACGCCAGGAATCTTGGCATAAGGGAAGCAAAAGGAGAAATAATCATATTCATCGATTCCGATGTAATTGTATTTCCGGACTTCGTCGAAGACCATATAATAATGCACAAAAAGAAGGAAGATATTGTTGTTCAGGGTATGGTAAAACATATAAAAAATATCAAAGCAGTTAATATTAACAAATTTTATCTGCCAAATGCCCTTTGCCTTAGAACTTTTATAACACAAAATGCGTCTGTAAGGAGAAAATATCTTATAGCTGTTGGTGGATTTGACAAATTTGGACCTGAAATCGGATATAAGGACGTAGATATGGGATTAAAATTAATGGACCTGGGACTGGTATGGGTATACGGAATAAGAAGATGCAAGGCTTTTCACATTGACGGAGAAACAACGGAAAAAAGCCTTACGGACACCTTTGAGAAATGGACAAAACAAGGAGCTTCCGCGTACTATTTTGTAAAAAAATGGGGAAAAAGAGGAGAAAAATATGCACGAACGAAAAAAGCTCTTTTCTTTTCCCGATTATTGAATACTAAAAATTGGGTTGAAAGGGAAAATGTTCCTAAAATGATTGTTCAAAGCAAAAGAAATCTTGGACTAATTGCAGCTTTGCTTAAAGGAATAGCTCGTTATCATTATAGAAGCAAAGGAATAGAAAAAGCAATAGAAAATGAAAGCATCAATAATAGTAGTAACACATAACCGCGGACCTATTCTAACCCACTGCATAGACAAATTGCTGGATCAGACAGCAGATGATTATGAAGTTATAGTAGTTGACGATGGTTCAACCGATAGAACCAGAGAATTAATGAGTAAGACTGATAACCCACAATTTTTATATCTAAGAAACAAAAAAAATATGGGACAACCATTTTCCAGGAATAGAGGGATAAAAAGCGCGAAGGGAGAAATCATAATGTTTGTTGATTCTGATGTACTGGTAGACAGAAATTTTATAAAGGATCATCTTAAGATTCATGAAAGAGATGATAAATTAATTGTTCAGGGAATGGTAAGGCATATAAAAACCCCACGTGATTATGGTAAGCCAAGTCTTCGAATCGATGGTCTTTGTCTTGTAGGTCTCGTCACACAAAGTGTTTCTATCGGAAAGAAATGGTTAGAAGAAGTGGGCGGATTAGATGAGTCTTTCGGAGTTACTATGGGATATGAAGATATAGAATTAGGAAGAAGACTGAAAGAAATCGGACTTAAGATTGTTTATGCTTGGAAGAGTTGTCTTGCGTGGCATGTAGATGGGTATGAAACTAATGAACGTTTACAGGCTGTTTTTAGTAAAGCGTATATGTTTGGTAAAAATGCGGTGAGATTTTCTCAAAAATACGGGAAAAATGTTGCAGCCCGACATCTTAAAAAAAGTTATGTTAATTTCATTACACAGGTTTTCGGAACAGAACACTGGGTAGAAAAAAAGGGAATAAATTACCTTATGACCCATAAAGATAGTCCGTCTTATCCTTTTTTAAAGTGGATAATTAAATATCATTACAGAAGCAAAGGCATAAGAGAAGCGCTTGAAGAAACATCAAAATAAATTGAAAACAATTGAAGAAGAATTCTTAAAAAAGCTGGAGTTTACAATGGGGGTTGACAACGATTTACTGGAAATTAAATTGTGGCGTCCCACAAATAAATACATAAAATGAGAAGGAGGTAGAATGAGTATAGATTTACAGAAATTAAATGCAGAAGCACAGGAGAAAAGCGCTATAATAGAGAACCTTTTCGCGGAAATAGGCAAATCTATCATAGGGCAAAGAGAAATTTTAGAGAAAACCATAATTGGTCTCCTTACAAGAGGGCATATCCTAATTGAAGGAGTTCCGGGTCTTGCGAAAACTTACATAATAAAAACACTCGCGTCAGCTGTTAATGCTACTTTCAGAAGAATTCAATTCACCCCTGACCTTCTCCCTGCAGACATTACCGGAACCCAGATATACAATCAAAAAACAGGTGATTTTACCCCGAAAAAAGGACCTCTATTTGCAAACTTTATACTATCTGACGAAATAAATAGAGCTCCTCCAAAGGTTCAGAGCGCATTACTTGAAGCAATGCAGGAAAGACAGGTAACGATTGGGGATGAGACTTATCCTTTACCTGAACCTTTTATGGTTCTTGCAACCCAGAACCCGATAGAACAGGAAGGGACATATCCTCTTCCCGAGGCTCAAGTTGACAGATTTAAACAGAAATTGGTCATTGACTACCCTAATAAGGAAGAGGAAAAAAGAATCATGAAACAGCAAACAGCTGAAGAACTCCCTCAAACAAAACCGGTTGTAGACATAAAGAAGCTGAACTCTCTCAGAGACTTTATTTTTAAGATACACGCCGATGAAAAGATAAGGGATTATATCGTTGATATAGTATTCGCTACCAGGAAACCTTCCGACTATGGATTGGAAAAGCTTGACGTATATATCAGATACGGAGCTTCTCCGAGAGCTTCTATTTATCTTTTTGAAGCCGCAAGAGCACACGCATTCTTGCAGAAACGTGGTTTTGTTATTCCCGAAGACGTAAAAGCTATGGTATACAATATTCTACGACACAGAATAATATTGTCTTACGAAGCAGAAGCGGAAAGCGTAAAAGAAGAAGATATAATTAGAGACATTTTAGAAGCAGTTGAAATCCCCTAGCGCAGAAAGCCACAACAAATGATAAAAAAAAGATCACCACAGAGAACGCAGAGAAAAAAAGGGAAATAGCCACTGATGAACACAGATAAACAAAGTCTAAAAAAACTCTGTGCTCTCTGTGGTAAAAAAATCCGGAGTGGTGGGCATGTGGGCTCTGTGGTTTAGTTTTTGAGCAGGGAATTATGGAAGAACGCATTAGAGATATACTCAGAGAAGTAAGGCAAATCGAAATAGAATCCAAAAAAGTCGTAAATACTCTCTTCGGCGGAGAATACAAAAGCTCATTTAAGGGCAAAGGTATGGAGTTTCACGAAGTACGCGATTACATTCCCGGAGACGATGTAAGAAATATCGACTGGAATGTAACAGCCAGAATGAATCATCCTTTTGTCAAGCGATTTGTGGAAGAAAGAGAGCTTACCATTTTTATAATAGCCGACTGCAGCGGTTCAGGCGATTTCGGAACAAAGAAAGAAAAGAAAAAAGACCTGATAGCCAGAATAGCCGCTCTTTTTGCCTTTTCTGCCGAAAAAAACAACGACAAAGCAGGTCTTTTGATGTTTTCGGATAAAGTAGAACATTACCTGCCTCCCGCAAAAGGAAGAAGGCACACTCTTCATATAATCCGGGACATATTACTCTTCAAAGGGGAAAGCAAAAAAACCGATCCCGTGCCGGCAATGGAATTTTCCCAAGAAGTGCTTCGCCACGGTTCTATCGTTCTTTTCATTTCCGACTTCCTGGGAAAAACTTTTGACGTGAATAATATAAGAATGCCGCTCTCTCTTATGGCAAAGAAATTCGATCTTATCCCGATTATAGTCCGTGACCCTCTGGAAGTCGAACTTACGATAAAGGGAAAAATAACTTTTCGGGATGCGGAAAGCGGTAAAATAAGAATGTTTGACGGGAAAGAACTGTCAAACAAACTCAAAGAAATCCGCAGTGCAAGAAACGAAGAACTTTACCGCCTGTTTAACATAAATGGTCTGGACAGGATAGAAATCACAACAGGAGAAGACTACGTCGGCTCCATTCATCGCCTTTTCCAGAGGAGACTGCCTTGATTATCTTTTATCTTTTCTCGTTGCTGCATCTTCAGATAACACCTGACTCTGCAACCGTTGGAGATACTTTGACTTTAAATATTAAAGGAGCACTACCCGATTCTGTCGTGATTATAAAGCCGGACTCTTTCCCTGATATCATAATCTTAGACTCGCTTAAAAGAGTTTCCGACACCTCTGCTATCGTACATTTTACTTCCTTCTCGACAGGCCCGCAGGAATTCAAATTAAAAGCAGACAAAGATACCCTGAAGGTAACTTACCTGATAAAATCAATTCTGGAACCTGAAAACAAAGGGATATCACCAATATGGGGTCCTTATGGCTTCTTTAACTGGCATTATCTCCTATTCTTACTAATTATTCCTCTTGGTCTTATCTTTTACCTTTTGTTTACAAGGTATAGAAAGAAGAATACAAAATTGATTGAAGAAGACCAGATGGAACCCGGAGAAGAAGCTTTAAAAAATTTAAAAATAATTGAAGAAAAAGTTTCGCAGTGGAATTGGAATAAACTCTACACTTCTTTATCTTACGTCTCCAGAAGATATATGGAAAGAAAGGCAAAAATTCCTGCTGCAGAAGCCACAACATCCGAACTGCTTGTTTTGATAAAGAAAGAAAACCTTGATATATTTTCCCCTCTGGTAAGACAATTCCCCGCTTGGGATTTGATAAAATTCGCCGATAAAGAATCAACACAGGAAGAATTTTATAAAGACATTGCTTTGGTCCGAACGGTAATAGAACAGAAGGAAAAGAAAGAGGAAGCTGATGATACACTTTAATAACCCATTTTATCTTATCGGCCTGGTTTCACTGCCTCTTTTCTATTTCCTAAACAAAAGAAGAAGAAAACCTTCTATCCTTTATTCCGATACTTCTTCGCTGGGAATCAAACCTGCAGGTGAATTCTATACATACTTAAGGAATTACCTGATACTACCAATTATGGCATTAATGTTTGTCGGGCTTGCCCGCCCTCAAAAGGGATACGAAACGGAAATCATAAATAAAGAAGGAATCGATATCGTACTGGTTATGGATATATCCGGTTCAATGAGAGCTGCAGATTTTAAGCCTAATCGCATGGAGGCAGCAAAGAAACTCGGTAGTGAATTCGTAGATATGAGGAGCGGTGATAGAATAGGGCTTGTTGTATATGCACGGGAAGGGTTGATACAAGCTCCTCTGACTCTTGACCATGACTTAATCAAGGAACAGATTGAGTCTCTTGAATTTGATCTTTTGCCGGATGGAACTGCGATAGGAATGGGAATAACCTACGGAACTTTTCTCCTGTCCGGTTCGACCAGTAAAAACAAAATCATGGTGCTTCTCACTGATGGAAGAAACAATGCCGGCAACATCGATCCTGAAACTGCGGCAAAAAACGCTCTCGATGCGGGAATAAAGATTTATGCAATCGGAATCGGGGAAAGAGGCCAGGTACCTTATCCTGTCCAGAATGTTCTTGGAATAACGCGCTATGTGAATGCCGATTTTGAAATTAACGAAGAAGTTCTGGAAAAAATCGCGGACGAAACGAGGGGAAAATATTTCCGCGCCACTTCCAGCGAAACCCTTAAAGAAATTTATGAAATAATTGACAAAATGGAGAGAACAATCTTTAAAGTCGAAAAGCTCGCCAAATATAAAGAAAAACTGCATTTGGTTCTTATCCCTGCCATAATTATATTTATTATCATTTTTATAGAACCAATCGTTTCAAGGAGAATACCGTGAACTGGGCTTCCCCGCTTTATCTGAATTTCCTATGGGTTGTGCCGATGGCAATAACACTCGTGTTCTACGTTAGACAGAGAAATAAAAAAATACTAAAAAACATTGCCGATAAAGATTTGCGGGAAGTTATATGGAAAGAAGACAGAAAAAAATCTTTATGGAAAGAAATTCTATTGGTTGCATCTTTAACATTTTTAATCCTTGCGTCAGCAAGGCCAAGATGGGGCAAACATTTGACAATTACCCAGGTGGAAGGATATAATGTCGTTTTCGCGCTCGACGCTTCATCAAGCATGCTTGCTCAGGATGTAAAAGGAGGACGTCTGGGCAAAGCTAAAGAATCGATAAAAGCTGCATTGAGTCAACTGCCCGGAAGCCGCTTCGGTCTAATCGGCTTCTCGGGAAATGCTTATAAATTATGTCCGTTAACCACGGATGTAAATTCCTTCCGGCTATTTGTCGACCTGGTAGAGCCTTCACTTATACCGACTGAAGGAACCGATATCGGAGCTGCCATAAGAAAATCCATGGAATTGTTTTCGGAGAAAATAAGCGGTTCAAAGATTATCATATTGGTAACCGACGGAGAAAACACGAGAGGAGATCCGAGGGTGGATGCTTTGAATGCAAGAAAAGAAGGAGTAAAAATATTTACGATTTCCGCGGGGACAAAGGAAGGCGCTCCCATTCCAAAATATGACGCGGACGGGAAATTTTCCGAATACCTGAAAGACGACAATGGAAAACCACACATATCTATCGTAAATCAAGACATGCTGAAATTAATCGCAAGAGCGGGAGACGGAGCTTTCCTGGAGGGGGAAGGTGTCGAGTTGGGTATTTTAATAAAACTATTTAAAGGTCTTCGTACCGGAGAATTTTCTTCGGAAAAAGTAGAACATTACCAGGAAAAATATATTTTCTTCTTAATACCCTCTCTTTTATTTCTTATAATCGCCAGCTTGATTAAAACGGGGAAAGAATGATACTGCTTATTTTAATTGCTCTGGATATATCTCCTTTAGTAAATAAAGCCAATAAACTTTATAAAAAAGAAAAATATGAAGAGGCTTACGAGATATATAAAAACGCCTCGATACTTAATCCGGATAATGAAAAAATAAAATTCAATCTGGCTGATTGTGCGTATGAATTAAAAAGATTCAGAGAAGCCGGCGATGAATTTGCACGTGTAACCACATCTAAAGATAAAGATTTACGCGAAAAAAGTTTCTATAATCTGGGAAACGTGTTCATGGAAGCAAAGCAGTACGATGAAGCTATCTCCGCATATAAACAGGCTCTGTTATTAAAACCAAAAGACACCAGGGCTAAAAGAAATCTTGAAATAGCCAAAATGATGAAAGAACAGCAAGAACAAAATAAAGATAAAAACGAAGACGAGAATAAGGAACAGGACCAACAACAGCAGCAACAGAATCAACCGCAACAACAACCGCAGCCCACACCGCAGGACAAAATCAACGAAGCTCTTAAAAACGATCAGAAAGAAACAATGAAGGAAGCCCTAAAGCGTAAAGGAGGGAGGGAAGAAAACGCCGGTAAATGGTGATATTAATACTTTTCTCTTTAACGTTCACAGCCTCAGTGGACAATACCATTGTCCCTATGGGAGAATCATTCAATGTAAGTGTAACCGTTGAAGGAGAAGACCTTTCAGGTATAGGAGAACCCTCCTCTCCGAGTATTTCCGGGATTGATATTCTCGGTTCCTCAAGATCCCAATCCACACAGATTAATTTCATCAACGGAAAACTGACGAAATCTACAAGCCTCACTTATGATTTTCAGATGATCGCAAAAAAAGAGGGAACTTTCATAATTCCTCCCTTTACCTTAAAGCATGGCGGAAAAACTTATTCGACAGACCCGATAAAAATCAGTGTTCAGAAAGGCGTTCCCCGGCAAAATGTAACTCCTTCGAATAGATACGATAATATGGAAACGGACACAAGAGAGTTCAAATCTGTTTTCCTTGAAAGCGAAGTTTCAAAAAGTTCATTATATCCCGGAGAACCCTTAATTGTAACCCACTATCTTTACGCGAAAACAAACCTGTCTGACGTACAGTTGGTCGGTCCTCCAAGTTACGAAAACGTATGGGTTGAAAACATACAATCCCCCACAAGATTAACCACCATAAGAGTAACAAAAAACGGAATCGGCTATCAAAGAGCTCTGATAAAACAGGATATTCTTTTCCCTCTGGGAGAAAAGAATGTTCAAATCAATCCGTTTTCCATACAGGTTTTAATAAGAGGAGATATGTTTTCATTCTTCGGCGAAAGAAAAACAATTTCATCCGAACAGAAAACAATAAAAGTAAAACCATTCCCAACCGATCGTCCTGAAGAATTTATAGATGCGGTCGGCAAGTTTACGGTATCCGCAGAGATAGACACTTCAAATGTTAAAGTAGATGCTCCTTTATCCTTAAAGATAACTATAAAAGGGGAAGGGAACTTGAGTCTGTTGTCAGCTCCAAAATTTCCGGAAACAAGAAAACTTACAACTTATGACCCGGAATCCAGCGTGAATACCCAGATATCCGGAAACTCTATGAAAGGAGAGAGAACGTTTACCTATCTTATAACTCCGAAAGTTTCGGGTATAATACAGATTCCCGAGATAAAATGGGCTTATTTTGACATTAAAAATAAAACATTTGTGAAAAAGAAAATAGAACCGTGGCAAATACAGGTTAGACCGGGAAGCGAGTTAGCAGGAGAAGAAGAAACAAATCAAATAAGTAAAGATATTGCCTATATTTTGCCTGTAAACGATAAAAATGTCTCTCTTATGCCGAAATTCTTACCTTTATACTTTTTACCATCCATTATCTTTCTGATTTTATCCGCTTATTATGTAATGGACGCAAGGAAAACTTTAGGCGACAGAAAATATGCGAGTTTAAAAGCTATACCAAGAGAATTAAAAAGAGGTTTCAAGAAACTGGAAAAAGAAATAGAAAACAACAATCCCGTTCAATTTTATGAAGACTTAACCCGGCTTCTTTTAAAATTCCTGAAATTAAAATTTCATCTGAACCCCTTCGGCATGCAAAAGAAAGACCTTATTTCGGAACTACGCAATAAAAAAGTCCCGGAACAATCTCTTCCTTTGCTTTCAGAACTACTCGAGAGGAGTGAAACAGTCCGTTTCACATCGTTAAAATTGGAAAAGAAAGATATGAACAGAGATTTAAAAACAGCAAAAGAGGTAATCAATGCTTTATATTAGTCTTCTAATATTACTCTCACAAACCTCATTAACGGCAGAAGAATATTATAAAAAAGGCGAATATACTGAAGCCCTTATCGAATACGCCGGATATCTTGATAGAGGTATCCAAAATCCTGAACTATATTTAAACATTGGAAACTGCTACTATAGAATGGGCGATTTTGGTGAGAGTCTATTATATTACAGAAAAGCATGGTTTCTCTCTCCCGGGAATAAAAATATAACCAATAACATTTCGCTGTTTTCAAAAGAAGAATCAAGTGCGAATCCTTTTATCTCTTTCTTTTCGAAAATGATAGACAGGATCTCTCTAAGAGTTTTCTCTTATCTTTTAATTACATCCTTTTCTCTTCTGATTATAATCGTTTCTATACGTCTTATTCAAACGGTAAAATTAATAAATTTTCCGGCTAATCCTTTACTCTTTTTATCCGGTCTGTTTTTTGCCTTTTCTCTCATTGGGTTTTCGATTTGGCACGCAAGAGTAAAATCCAATTGGGTTGTGACAACCGAAACGACTATAGCGTATAGTGGTCCGGATGAGCAATTCAAGGAACTTATGCGAGTGGATGAAGCGGAAGAAGGCTCTTTGATAAGAAGAGACGGCGGATGGTGGCTGGTTCATTTTTATTCCGGAGCCGGCGGCTGGATCGATTCAACCACCGCTTCCCTTGTTATTCCAAAATAATCTTTTACGCTATCAGCTGACAGCTTTCAGCTAAACCCACTCCACAGAATCCAAATTAGCCATGGATTAACACTGATCTTTTTATTGTTTTAACTTCCCAACCTCCTAACCCCCTAACTAAAAAAACGAATAACACAAGTGATTTTTGTTTGTTTTTTCTAACCATCAACTACTATTGCGTTAACGAAAAAAACGGTTGGCGGCGAGCGGAGAGTGCTTTTGCTACATTATTTTGCCTTTATAACTGTTATATTCTTGGATGCCCAGGCTACAATTTCTCTTCCCCGGTGTAATATTGCGAATATTTTTACGTTTCTTTGATCTATGCCTTCAGGAAGTTTATTCGCCTGGAATTCACGATTTAGAATGATTTTGCCTGCAGTAGAAGGAACAACTTTCCATATTATTCTGTAATCGGTGGGTTCCTTATTTAATGTCAAAGGTATTCTGAAGCCCTCTATCACTTGTTGTGCAGGAAAAGCAAATTCAATAAATCCCTTAGGTTGTTTGCTATCTGTGGTCGAGGGCCCATTCTCCCACGTATAATATGTACTTGTGTCTGGTCTCGAGAAAATATCTTCACCTATGATTACGAATGCTCTTGCAGGTCTAATATTTAAGTCTGATTGAGGTTCAGCCATTAGGATTCCTGCCCCGAGTCTTCTGGGAATAAAAACACCGTTATTATTAACAGAGCCAAGGTCCTCGGGTATTGCTCTCCATTTTAAATCTATTTTCTGTTCGCCCAAGACCCTGAACGGAAATTCATTGCCGATATCACTGATGGTAAAATGTTTAAAAGAAGGTGTTATTTCTAAAGGTTTTATTACCTCGGAAGTTATATAGATATTTGCGGAAACGACTCCTTTCCCAAATCTCTCCGGGAGGAGAGCAATTACTCTGCCTTTCGTTGGGATCTTTCCTGCAATGAAAGTGCCGTCTTTTCTTATGAAGCCACACCTTTCCGGTATTACTTTCCAGGTAACAGGAACTTTTATGTTGCCGAAACCCGCTGCTTTAACCTTAAAATGTACGCTTTCTCCGGGTTTAAGTGTCGCGGATTCCGGAATTATCCGTAAGCCCACTTCTCCACTTACTATTACAATAGCTCGGGCCTCATGTTCGTTTTTCTTTGTTATTATGACTGCTTTTCCCGGAGCTTTAGCGGTGAATAATCCACTTGGGCTTATCTCCCCTACATTTTCTCCCTCAACTCTCCATAAAACTCTTTCGTTTCCTTTTACCTCGAATTGTATTTTTTCTCCTGTTTTCATTCTCTTAAACCGTGGGATAATTTGCATATCGCTTATTACGCCACTTACTCTGACAAATGCCGTTTTTATATCCCCGTTTTCAAGAACAGCAATTACCCTGCCTCTGCCCGTATTTCTGGCGGTAAAAACACCATTCCGAATATCTCCTATATTGGAGGGTATACACTTCCATTCTTTAGCCGTTCCTCCGGCAATTGTAAATTTCACTTGTTCTCCTTTTTTTAGAACCGCAACCGGCGGAAGTATTTTCGCGCTTTCCATGTTGCGTATCTTAATATAAGCAAATCCAGTTGCATGTTTACCATCCCTCATAATTCTACATCTAAGAACACCTCTTCCCTCTTTGTTCGCTATAAAAGAATTCCCCTGAATTTGCCCAAGAGAATTAGGCGTAACGTTAAACGACAAATCCCCTTCGAGTATTCTACCCTCTCTGTCTAATACCCTTACAGTAAAGGGGATTTTTTCGCCTACTTTACCTTCAATAGGATTTGGTGATATATGTAGTTCTAAAGATAATAATAAAAAAACAAACATCATCCCTCCTTATAAAAAGTAATACCTTTTTCTTCTGTTGTCATGATAGAAAGATAATGAAGTCCTTCTTCCAGAGGAGGTATGGAATCACTTCCTATAAATATAACGTTTGAGTCTTTTGTTTTTGTATAATTTGTTATTTTTTCTCCGTCAAGGCTAATTTCAATTATTTCTGTGGGGTTTTCTAATATAAGCACAATTTCAAAAGCTTCTCCCACAACCGAGCCTTCTTCAGGAAAGACAAAACGTGTTTCTTCAGAGGTACTTATAGAAATACCCCCACCAAGTATAGAATACTCTAATACTTTAGGAGATGCGCTCTCTATTTTTATATCCTTTTCGACTTTAAAGGCTGGAATCTCTTTGAGTTGATCTTTTTTGATTTCGGTGGATGGCGGGACTTTGGCTGCTTTCGAAAACACCGGCATTTTCTCCTGCGATTCTTCTGCTGCGGCAAGGTCTTGTATATCTTCTGACAAAGGGGCCTCCCTGGTCCTTTCTGCTGCGCCAAGAACTACTTTCTTTTCCGACAAAGAGGCTTTAGGAGCCTTGTCAACTCCTTGTGGGAGTGCCACAGTAGGTTTGTCGCTTTTGCTAACATCTATCTCCTTTTTGTCTAAAGAAATCTCCTTGCTTTTCGAAAGTTCTACTTCTGCCAGGACCTCTTTTTCTCGAGGTTCTTTAATTTCTATTGGCGTCAATAATTGTTCATTGTTTTCCAGGTTAAACAAAATAGTGGAAAAGACTATCAAAAGGGCCGCGGCACTTACAGCAAAGTATTTCCATCTGATTATAGTCGGTCTGATTATTGTTGGAGCTTCTTTTTGAGTCGTATTTTTTAATATATTATCAATTAAATAATCGGGGCATGTAATTTCTTCTTTTTTGGAGCGTAATCTTTCCAAAAGATTCTGTCTCTCTTTTAGTTTTTCTTCACATATTCTGCAGGATTTGAGATGGTCTTTTAAATCCTTTTTTTCTTGATTGCTAAGAGCGTTATCCAAATAGCCCTGAATTAATTCTTCATATTTTTTATGGTTTTTCATGTTTTTTCCTTTATTCGTTCTTCAAGTTTTGTAAGGGTTCTATGCAGACGTGAACGTACTGTCCCAATTGGTATCCCTAATGTTTTAGATATGGTTGAATAGTCACAGTCTTCGTAATATCGAAGAACTAAAACTTCTTGGTATTTTCTTGGTAGAGAATAGACCATGTTTTTGACAAGCTGCCGGTCGTTCTTCTGAACTAAGAATTTTTCAGGATTATTCTCTGTTTTAGGATGGGCAATCTCATCAATGGAAACCGTTTTTCCTTGGCGAGCTTGTTCTCTTCTGTATTTAAATACAGTATTAAGAGCAATTCTATAAAGCCAGGTATAAACGGCCGAATCTCCTCTAAACGATTTAAACCCTTTCCAGGCATTCGTAAAAACCTCCTGGGTTAACTCTTTTGTTACTTCGTAATTATTTGTCATATTATAAATCATTTTATAAATCCTTGGAGTGTTAGTTTTAACAACTTTTTCAAATATCTCTTTTCTTTCTTCATCTTTTTTATTCTCCCGTCTCTTCATTTTTCTATTTAGATAGCAAAAATCCGTTTTAGTTCCCTAAAAATCATATTCATATATAATCCTGAGTAGATGCTCATCATATCCATTCTCTAAGTATGGATAGTAATTTATGTTTATATTTCCAAAACTTCCCAATCCTAATGTTCCGTCCAGATTGAAGTCGAAACTTGTGTTTCCGCTGTTTATGTAAGTATAAACGCCAACAGATAAAATATGCTTTTCATGATACCAGGATACATTTGATAAAATCCTGAAGGCTTGTGTTTCTTCGACGTAAGTCGTTCTTTCCATTCCTATTGTATTCTCCATTTGTAAAGAACCTGAAATAGATTCAAAACCCAGGCCAATATACCGGTATTTTTCATCATAATATTCAGGATATTTAGTCCACTGGTATTCCAGAATAGGCGAGAAGTAATCGGATATGTTCCATTTAAACGATTGATTAAGCGATACACCGAGGTTTTCATCTTCTTCATAAGTAAGATAGTCGAAATAAGTGGAAAAAGGACCTTTTTCGTATACTCCGCTTGCAAAACCGGAAGTTCTTCCGTTATAAAGATAAGAATTCCCCAGTGTCAAATACCCATCGTTTACCGTTCTTATCCCGGTTTCAATTTTATTCAAATCCGATTCAAGTCTTAATTTGCCTTCAAAAGCTTTTCCTTTTATAATTGAATCTACGTAAAGATTGACATTGCCAATGGAGTAAGCTCCTTTTATTTTTAAAGAGATGTATTTATTTATTTGCAATTCTGTTTCTCCTGATAGTACAAAAGATTTCTGCGGATCGTCGAAGGTAAAATCGATTATATTTGAAGTGTCATCCTCTCCGTAAAAAGCCGAGAGACCCATGTAAAACGGTCCTTTTTTAAAAGTGGTTTTTTCTCCCCAGAGTAACCTGGGATAATCTGCAAATAAAGAATCATAATTCTTCGAATACAAGAATATAGGTGTTATAGAGAAATTTCCTACATTAATTTCACCCGTTAACCCAAAACCTCCGGGAGAACAGATTGTTAATTCGTTCAGATATGGGGAAATGTAGCCAACTTCCAGATAGGTTGTTCCTCTTAAATAGCTTAAGTATGGATACCAGTCTATCTGGTACTCCGGGTCATGATACAGAGAAAATCTTAAGGAATTTTCATTTTTATAAATAGAAAAGTCCAACCCTAAAAGAGCTTCGTTTCCCTCAGAGTAAAGAGTGTCGGAAAAATAAGAGTTTTGATTTCCTATTGAAAGATTTCCTGTAAAAAAATAAGGATCCCCCCCTTTTTTTTTGGTTACAAAGAAAGACCATTCTTCGGTTTCGTTTTCGGTTTCTATTTTTATTTTGTGTCTTCCGCTTCTGAGATTGTTGGTTTCCGAAAAGAAGTAACCGGATTTTACTTCACCGGTGAGATTCGTACCGTCTAAATAAACGTTCATTGATTTTTCTGCTACCGGTGGGTCGAACAAGATGGTTATGTCAAAAGGGGCGGAAGTTGAATCCCTGGGAGAAATAAGAAATATGGTTGAAATAATTATTTCTAACATAATTCAGCTTTATTTTATTGTTTTTTGCGCGTTTGGTCAAGGGCTTTTTTGCCACGAAGACACCAAGTCACACCACACCCCGTTTTTCATACCACCAAATGCACAAAAAACACTAAATATTTTTGTTTCTTTAACTACCCAATCCCTAACCACCTAACAAACTAACAAGATTATTAACAACAAATCACACGAATAGCACGAATTTATTTGTTCTGTTTTTGCTAAATCCTATCGAAGCCCCACAAAAATACCATTGACATGATAGAGAGTTTATATAGAATATAATATAGTTAGATTAAAAAATTAGATAAAAATGAAGATTTTAAAATCAAACAGCAAATATTTTAATAGAAGAAAAGACATTTAGTTTACCCATGACAAAGAAATGAACCATAATGGAATTATAATTAACCCTAACAAAAGTTTCCGGGTAACCGAAACCATATTTTTTGAATTCGCTCGGTTAATCTATTCGACCAGTCTACTGCAAATTCAACATAGAATCGCGACAATGTTTTGGGGGCTGAAACTTGGAATTAGGATTTAGAAGGGGGTACGTTCCATGCTAGAAGCTGTATCTAAGAATCTTTGGCTTTTGCTTACATTGGTAATACCAGGGTTGTTTACATATGGATCATGGAGAATTCTGTTGATTCTTGAGCCAAGTGTACGCCTGGATACCGGTGTATTTAATAATATCGATAGCTCTGCCATTGCTTCTGCTAGCATAATCATTGCAATAGCTTTACTTCAGCAGGCAATTGCAATAGCGATTGAGTCAGTATTATCTCTTTTATCAAGAATCATGAAAGAGAAATGGCCGAATTTTTATTCCTTGATATGTGAGCGTTTTGCGCTCTCCTCAGCGGGAAAGCTTGATGAAAATGCGACAAGAATCATTGGAAACTTTTTTCTGTCTATTAACATGAGTATCGGCCTTTCATTATTGCTTCTCTATTTCTTATTTTATGAGGCTTTAAATGTTAACTCCTGGATTCCGATTAGCCTCATTGTACTGCTCTCGGCAACAATAGTTACAACGACATTTCGGATGTTAAATGCAAAATGGATTATTGAGGAATGCAAAAAATCCTAACAAGGCAATTTAACTCGGAAAGATAGGATCAGGGCTTGAATTTTAAATCAAATTGAATAAGATTTATTTGGTTGGATAGGTTATTATTCAATATCATGAGAAAAATAAATCAAAAGAAGGATAAATGAACAGAGAAGAAATTATTAAGTTAATCAATAAAAATCTTACCTGTCATCTTGCTACCGTTGAAAACGACGAACCGCATGTCCGGGGGATGATGACTTACAGGGCGGATGAGGAAGGTATTCTTTTTCATACGGCAAACACTAAAGATTTGTACGAGCAAATCAAAAATAATCCTTTGGTAGAAATTTGTTATTTCGATAAAGAAAAAAATATTCAGGTCAGAGTTATGGGAGAGGCTGTTATTAAAGATGACATGGATTTAAAAAAAGAAATTGTCCAAAACAGACCTTTTTTAAAGCCGTGGGTGGATGAAATGGGATACGATATGCTGATTGTATTCCAGGTGAAAAAATGTGTGGCGTATACCTGGACATTCGAAACCAATTTTTCACCAAAGGAATATATTAAATTATCAGATTAAACTATATGAAATTGCGAAGATTTTTAGTCCGTTATTCGGTTGGACCGTTGGTGTGTTGGTCTGTTAAGCCACACCACACCTCTACTATTCTTTACTAACTAAAAACCTAACATCCAATGCCTACCCTATAAAAATTTCCTGTGGTAATTTTTTTTGGAACTAAATAACAGTTTTTTTATCTAAATTTGAAAACAGGAGGGAAAGATGAAAAGTAAATGGGTGTTCTTTTTGATTTTTTTGTTTTTACTTTTAACTTTTGGTTGTGATGTTACCGAGCCTACCGAACCGCTGCGAGAATTAAGTTCTTCCGAGACGAAACTTGTCGAAGCGGATAATTCTTTTGGACTTAAACTTTTTAAAGAGATCAACGCGGAAGCCTCAGATTCAAATGTTTTTATATCACCCCTTTCTATTTCAATGGCTCTTGGAATGACTTATAACGGTGCCGATGGTGAAACCGAGGAGGCAATGAGGACCACACTTGAATTCGGGAATTTATCCATGGGTGAAATAAATCAGTCCTATAAAAGCCTGATAGAATTATTAGAGGGGATAGATTCTGATGTACAGTTCAATATCGCGAATTCCATCTGGTATCGGGATGATTGGACTTTTGAAGAGGATTTTCTTGAACGGTGCAGAGATTATTTTGATGCGAGGGTAAGCGCGCTTGATTTCAGTCAAAGTGCGGCGGCAAAGGATACGATGAACAACTGGGTGGATGAAAACACAAATGGTAAAATTGAGGAAATAGTAGATTATGTTGACCCGGATAATGATGTTATGTTTTTAATAAATGCCATATATTTTAATGGTACCTGGACCTATCAGTTTGACGAGAAAGATACGAAGGATGACATATTTTACCTCTCTGGTGGCTCAACAAAAGAGTGTAAAATGATGAGTATAGAAGAAGAATTTAAATATTTTGCAGATTCGTTATTTCAAGCAATCGATATTCCTTACGGGAACGGGAACTATTCAATGACAGTTGTTTTGCCGCGGGAAGGAAAGAATCTTGATTTAATAATTGCGGGGTTAACGCAAGATAAGTGGGATGAATGGATGGGTCGTTTTTCGGAGCAAAAATTAACTCTATTTTTTCCGAAACTCAAACTCGAATACGAAATAAAGAATACGCTGAAAAAAGTATTAACAAACTTAGGAATGGGTATAGCTTTTGATCCGTATAACGCAAACTTTACCGGGATGTATGAACCTGGAGAGATTTTTATTGATAGGGTTATACATAAAACGTTCTTGAAAGTAGATGAAGAAGGGACTGAGGCAGCTGCAGCTACGGTTGTGGGGGTAGGGACTACAGGTATCGGTTTAACAATGCACATTAACAGACCTTTTCTTTTCGTAATCAGAGAAAATCATTCCGGTACGATACTTTTCATTGGGAAGATTATTGAACCTATTTGGGATTGAAATATTTTGAGATGTTCCCTTACGGGGTAGCAGATTAACTTCTTGCTTTTTCCGTTTCTTCAAAGGGGGGCAGTTTCAACTGCCCCCTTTTTTAACCACGAGATTACACCCTGGTACAGTTGTTCCCTGTTAAATATCGCTTCGCATTTCACAGGGTAAACCTCCCTACCCCGATACAGTCATTCTTCCTTACGGGGCAGGCAGGGCAGGCCCAATGGAATAGAAGTTGCTGCATGATGGACCTCTATTCCACAGGGCAGGCAGATTATCACAAGATTTTTGGGCGTTTTCCCCAACTTCCTACCACCAAATATTTAGACAGGATTAACATAGATTTACTGGATTTTTTGTTGTTTTCACTGTTTGACTATTTTTCAATTTGACCATTCAACCTAAACTCGGAAAATCCAAATATATTTCCTCTTGATTTCTCCTTTTATTCTGGTAAAATGTAAGTATGCTAAAGAAACTTGGACGATATCTCTTTAAATATAAAACTTTACTCAGTTTTGTTATCATTGTTATGATAATTGTTGCTGTTTTAAGTGGTTTTACTTTGGGTATGATAACCCCTATCGTTTCCGCAATTTTTGGTGAAGAAAATACAAGTACAGGGCCAGGTATTTTAAGCTGGCTTTTTGATTGGATTGAAGCCGGAGATAAAATGAGTTCCTTAATTAGACTGGCTTTAGTACTTGTTTTTATCTACGGAATAAAGGCTCCCTTTACACTTCTTTTGTATTTTCTCTCCGATACACTCGAGCAGAAAACCATTTCTGATATAAGAGTTGATATGTTTTCAAAATTAACAGAACTCTCCGTAAAATTTCACACAAATACAGAATCAGGGCAACTCCTTTCAAAAATTACAAATGATACGGAAAAAATTCAATTTGCCCTGAGAAGGGGTGTTATAGATCTTGGGCAGAATTTTTGCCTTCTTCTTGTATATATGGGACTGGCTTTATGGGCTTCATGGAGATTGTTTTTGATATCTCTTGTCCTGATACCCTTTATTCTGTTAGTGGTTCAATTAATAGGGAAAAGGGTTCGTGGGCGATTTACCCATCTCAGAAAGCAGAGAGCTTTTTTAAACACATTGGCGTCGGAGATGCTTTATGGGATAAGAATAATAAGATTATTCGGGATGGAGAGATATGAGATAGAAAAATTCAAGACAGAGGCGGATAAATACCGAAAGAGTTATGTGAAGAGTAGTTTGATTAAAGGATTTCTGCCCGTTTCCGCGGAATTTTTAGGAGCCTTTCTTGCGGGGACTATACTGGTTTTTGGTGGAGTGTTGATTTTTAAAGGTTTTATAACTCCTGATAAATTTCTTATATTTCTTGGCTGTGCTGTAGTCCTTCAGCAGCCAGTTCGGCAGATAAATTTGGCTTATGGAGATCTTCAACACGGATTGTCTTCAATGGAGAGCGCTCTGGAGGTCATTGAAGCAACTGAAAAAGTAGAAGATTCGGGAAAACTTATCTTTGATTCTTTTAAATCCTCGGTTAAATTCCTGAACGTTTCCTTTTGTTATGATGAAGGAATGCATGCACTACAGAAGGTAAACCTTGAGATAAAGAAAGGAGAAACTGTAGCTATTGTTGGTCCTTCGGGTTCGGGTAAAACTACTCTGGTACAACTGATTCCAAGATTTTTTGATTGTTCGGAAGGGGAAATAGAAATAGACGGAAGGGATATAAGAGAATATACTCTTTTCAGTCTTCGCAGTAAAATCGGAATGGTAACCCAGGATTCCATATTGTTTAATGATACTGTCAAAAACAATATTAAGTATGGCAAGATTGGTGCTTCCGAAAAAGAATTAGAGGAAGTTCTCGTAAAAAGCCACTTAGAACATTTTGTAAAAAGTCTGCCCGAAGGTTTGGATACCCTTATCGGAGAAAAAGGCGGACGGATTTCCGGAGGAGAGAAACAGAGAATTGCTATTGCGAGGGCTCTCCTTAAAAATTCACCTATTTTGATTTTAGATGAAGCGACTTCTTCTCTCGATGCCCAATCCGAGAAATTGCTCCAGGATGCTATGAAAGAATTGCTTTATGGTAGAACAGCTGTAATAATCGCCCATAGACTTTCGACTGTGATAAATGTGAATAGAATTGTTGTTCTCAGTGAGGGAAAGATCTTAGAGGATGGAACTCATGAGATGTTGTTAAGTAAAAATGGCTTGTATAAGAAACTTTATGACCTTCAATTCAGAAATTCGAGTGGTCCTGATAAATCTTAATTAATTTTTCAGTTATATTATCCCATGAATATTCTTTTATAAGATAGTCTTTGAAATTTTCGCCCATTGTTATTATTTGTTTTGGATTTATATCGATCAAATTTTCCATTTTTTTAGCCAGAGCTTCAGAATTTCCTTTTTCAAATATAAACCCATCTTTATTATCCCGAACCGTTTCGGGAAAACCTCCGGAGTTAGATACGATAACGGCTTTTTTGAAATATCCTGCTTCAAACAACGTTATACTCTGAGAAACTTTCCTGTGCGGTAGAATTACCGCATCAACGTTTCTGTAGATAAGCCCGAGGTTTGAGTATGAAGGCGAAAAGTTTAAGTAGTAAAGGTTCTTTGGTTTTTTTCTAATTTTATCTTTTATGATTACACTGTATTCGAGATTCTTTTTATTTAAAAGATTAACCGCCGAAAGAAGAGTTTCAAAGCCTTTGTATTTTTTTATAGGTCCCATAAAAAGGAATAAAGGTCTTTTAAGAGAGGGGAAAGTTTTAGAATAAAAACTTTTTGATTCCGAGTCGGTCGTAGTATCAAAGGTTTTGTAAAATATTTCAACATTCCCATGAGGTATTTTAATTACAGGAGTGGATATTGCGAACATTTCTTTTAATTTGTTTTTTGTTTCGTTATCGTGAACAAATATTTTTTCCATATAAGAATATATTTTTTTAAAAATTTCAAAGTCACCGGGATAGTCTCTATGCGGGAGAAGATTGTGGGCTGTATGTAATATTCTTGCCTTTGAGAGATGTGGAATTATATGCTGTTCAATGCTCGGTGCTGTAAACCATAGAAAATGAAGAATAGTTTTACTGTCCAGGTTTCCTCGCATGCGAGTATGTCCGAAGAAAATTTCAAAGGTTTGAGTAAAATTGGCAATAAATTGCTGTGTTTTTTTGTTTTCAAATATACCTCTGCTAAGCGGGAGAAACAGATTGTTTTCTTTTACAGGAGATTTCTCTCTCCAGTCTCCCGGGATATATCCGAAAAACCTGAAAGGGTAGTTCTTGTTTTTTAAAGTTGAAAGCAAACAGAAATTATAAGGTTTTGTTGTGTTCCTGGGGTCGATAAGAAGAGTTTTCATCTTAAGATAATAGTTTCTCCAGGATTTGTTTGTCAGGATTTTTCTCTACTTTAATCAATTCTATTTCTATTCTTGAAAAAGGATACGGAAGCATGAATTTATCCCAGGAAGAAAAACGAAAGCATTTCCCGGAAGTTATTCTTACGGCTAGAAGAGGAAGATTTGTTTTTTTTGCTATAAGTAAGACTCCTTTTTTTGCTTTTCTTCTCGGTCCTTTTGGCCCATCCGGAGTTATTGCTATTTCAAAACCTCTTTTACCGTAATTGATTAATTCAATTAAAGCTTTACTTCCTTTTTCCTTTGTGTCTCCCCGAAAGACTTTGAATCCTAAAAGTTTTAGTACTCTACTTATAAGTTCTCCATCACGAGAGGGACTCACAATAACTCCTACTTTTCTCCCTCGATGCGTAAATAGCGGAGGGAGCATATTCTCATGCCAGAAAACGTATAGAACTTGCGCCGTATGTTGTTTTACCAGCGAAACCCCCCGGAATTTTATTCTCCAGGTAAGTCCCAGTATATATATTAAAAGCGCAGCCAGAAATGGTTCGCTAAACCATAGAAAGGATTTTATTAGCGACCCTATCATAAACTCCCCTGTTACCTAACATTGAAGGTATTTTTTTAAACTGTTTTTTGATTTCTTTGCTGTTTTGGTATACTTTTTCCAGTTCTTTTGAAATTCTTCTGGGAGTGACTTCTTTTTGGATTAATTCCGGTACGATTTTTTCGGAAAAAAGGATGTTTACAAGGCTGAAGTATTTAACTCTAGCTAAAATTTTCGAAATAATCCAGGAAGAATATGATAATTTGTATACTATGACCATAGGGGTTTGTAATATCCCGGCTTCGATTGTTGCCGTTCCGGAACTTACGATTGCCAGATCAGCCCATTTGAGGATGTCGTATGTTTTTCCGTAAAATATTTTAATATCATTCGAGCAATCTCTTGTGATTTTTTTTGTAAGAGAAATATCTTCCTTATCATGAAGAGCAATCACCGCTTGACTTTTTGGATATTTTTTACGGAAGATTTTAAAAGCTTTTAATAGGGGTACAAGCAGCCTTTTTATTTCCGATTCTCTCGAGCCGGGAAGAATCGCAATTAAAGGATTTCCGGCAGGTAGGTTTTTCTTTTTTAATTCTCCCTCCGGTTTAACAATATCTACTAAAGGATTGCCGAGAAAGTAGGAAATTGTTTTTTCTTTATCGAAGAAGGATTTTTCGAAAGGATAGATTACAAATAACCCTCTAAAATATTTAGATAAACTTTTACTTCTCCATCTGCCCCATGCCCAGATCTGTGGTGTGATAAAATAGAAGACAGGTATGCCCATATTTTTTAGAAATTTTGCCATGAAAATATTGAATCCCGGGGAATCAACCGTAATGGCAAGGTCAAATTTGTTTTGTCTTATACAGTTTACAATCTGCCTTCTTGCTTCTTTTAAATTTGATAGTTTTGAGAAAACTTCACTAAATCCGACAACACTAATTCTGTTAGAAGGGTAGATTATTTTAGCTCCTACTTTATTCATCTTTTCCCCACCAATCCCAAAAAACTTAATATCAGGTTTGATTTTTTTTAAAGAGACAATCAGATTAGAAGCATGCAAATCTCCGGATGCCTCTCCCGTTATAAACAAAACTTTCATTATGAATTTGATTCTACCGATAAGTTTATATTGACTTTTTGGGCTCTCTCTTTTATTTTATCCAAGATTTTATGGGCAAGAGCTAAAGCATTTCTTGCCTCTTCAGGCGTAATCCGGGAGGGCTTTTCACCTAAGCAGGCGTCGATGAAAGCCTTACATTGAAGAAATAATGGTTCTTTCGTTGACACATGAATTTCTTCTTCTTTTATCTCAGGTTCATCGTTTTTAACCTCTCTGTGAAAAACATTTACTTTTTTGTTTAAGCAATCAACAGAAACATATGAATATTTTTGCCAGAAGCGGATTTTTCGAATTTTCATGATAGAAATTCGGGAAGCTGTAATATTTGCTATTGCTCCGTTTTCAAATTCCAGTCTTGCGTTCGCAATATCTACGTTGTCTGTAAGGACAGGAACTCCACCAGCGGATACGGTTTTTAAAGGAGATTCGACCGAGGTAAGTATTATATCCAGATCGTGTACCATAAGATCCAGAACGACCGAAACATCAATGCCTCTGCCGTAGAAAGGAGAAAAACGGTGCGCTTCAATGAAGAGAGGATTATTAATAATTTTTTTTGCGGCAAGGATAGCCGGGTTAAAACGTTCGATATGTCCGACCTGTAAGATAAAATTTGAATTTTTTGCCGTTTTAATTATTTCATCGGCTTCCTTCAGGTCCAGAGAAATCGGTTTTTCTATAAAGACGTGGTTTCCTGAATTAAGCGCTTTAATTGAAATATCTCGGTGTGTATTGGTTGGAGTCGCAATCACAGTGCAATTCGTTTCTTTCAGAAGATCATTGTAATTTGGAAAAAATTTACAATTATATGTTTTTGCTATTTTTCTTCCTGTTACCTGGTCAATATCGGAAACACCCACCAGTTTTGCTTTTTTCATTGCTGCTAATATGCGAGTGTGATGTTTCCCCATATGACCTACTCCAATTACTCCGCATTTTATCATAATACCCTCCCACTTAAGGAAATTTTTAAGGGATTTTAATTAATTTAGAGTATATTCTAAGAGTATTTTTGTCAATAGTGTGGATCAGCCACAAAGCCACTAAGCACGAAGCCACACCCAACCCAAATAAATTGGACGCAGCTAAAAAAAGGATTAACAGGATTTTTTATTTTTTTTGCCCATCCAACCACCTAACGACCTAACGAACCAACAAAAAAACAACGGATTATACAAATGAATTAAAATAGTCAACACAAACTAAATAAAATTTAATATCTGGGGTAGAAACAGGATAATATTACTGAAAACTTTGTCCTTCGCTTACAATTTCATCTGTGTCCAGGTTGTTGGAATTTAGTAAGGGAAATATTTCTTTTTCGATTTCCTTTTCTATTTCATCCTGCAGGATATTGATTTCTGTTCTATCTTTATTCCTTTCATCCAGGATACGAGTACTTTCCAAGAGCAGATAATGCAGGGGTGTATCTATCGTAGATTCTGTTCTCCTGCATTTACCATCAATATCAATTTCAGCTTTTTCCAAAGACAAGATCTCTAATGCGGCTTCCGTACCGGTTTTATTTGGAGTTTTAGCTCCGATTAAAGAACCGTCTTTGAAATATAAAGCTGCTTTATTTCCATCGTATTGAACTTTTAAAGTACAGGTTTTGGATTCCAATTGGATAAGTTGCAAAAAGGAAGGTAGCGAAAATCCTCGGATATGTCCTTCTGTCTCGGCTTTAAGTCCTTCTAAAATTTTCCCTTCGAGTTCTTTGATCTCAAAAGGTTTTTCAAGGTAAAGGAAAGCATTGAATTTTTTAAGGCGCTCCTCAATTTGAGGAGTACCAAAAGAGGTCATAATAATTACTGGGATATCGGGATATTTTTTACTCATATAAGCGAGTAAATCAAGCCCGTCCATTATCGGCATACCTATATCGGTTACGACTAAATCTATTTCGTTTGAGTTAAGGACTTCTATTGCCTCTTTTCCGTTTTCCGCGATGTGGATTATGATTTTACTTGAATATTCGCTAGACAAGTATGCTTTGATCGCTTCTAAGGTCGGCGTGAAATCGTCAACAATCAATACTTCTTTCATAACATATTATACATTGCAAAAATTGTTCCAAAACTAAGGGTTTGCATTTCAATCCCATAACCATTAAACATTCTAAATTTATGTAAACCCAGAATGACCTTAGTATATTTTTTTTTACGTGATTTTAATACGATTTTCTATGTTTTAGAGTAAATTTTTTATATTTATGGTATGCTTTTTATGATTTTAGTATTGGATTATATGCTAAGCCGGGTTTTCGTAATAAATTTCTTTGTTGCGTTGCTATAAATTTTTGTTAAATTGAGTATTATGATTTTCTTGGGTTATCTGTATTCGATAGTTCTTTTTTCTTTAAGCAGTGATGTTATATGGCCTCTTGCTGAGAGGAAGGGTCTTCTTTCGTCTTTTGGAGAATGGAGGGATGGGCATCTTCATGCGGGAGTGGATTTTCCTACAGGGAGAATTGGGGAAGAAGTTTATTCAGCCAGTGACGGTTGGGTGACCAGGGTAAAGACTTCTCCGTGGGGCTATGGAAAAGTTGTATATATAAAAAGTTGGACAGGAGAAACTTATGTTTATGCTCATCTTTCCTCTTTTTCCAAGGATTTAAAAAAGATAGTAAGAAACAAACAATTGCGTAAGAATTCTTACGCGGTGGAAATTTGGTTTAAAGAAGGAGAAATTTCTATTAAGAAGGGAGAAGTAATTGCATATACGGGACGTTCCGGGTGCTCTGCCCCGCATCTTCATTTTGAGTTAAGAGATAAGAATAATAATCCTATAGATCCTTTTGTTCGAGGTTTTAGCGTTCCTGATACTGTTCCGCCGGTTATTAAGGCCATCCGGTTTATTCCTCTGGATGAGACTTCAAAAGTTTTTGGTTCTCATGTTGGAAAAATTTTTGAACCTGTCGCGGATACTGTTTCGGTTTTTGTCGAAGGCAGAGTTGGAATAGAGATAGAAACTGTTGATAGGGTTAACGCGAAATCTGGGAGGCTTGGATTCAAAGAAAGCAAGTTGTATAAAAATGAATTGTTAATAAGAAAGGAATATATAGATAGATTTTCCTACTCGAATTATAAAGATTCAAGGTTTATGTATGATTTTGAATACAGAATGAAAACAGGGAGGAAATTTAAAAGATTATTTACTATTCCCGGTAATGGATTACCTTTCTTTGAGGGGGGAGATGGGGTTATAACCGGCGAGGATAGGGGGTATTATACTGTCGAAGTGTATGATGGGTCCGAGAATATGAGCTGGTTGGTTATTAAGTTGTTAGATTTAAAAGGAAAGGAAAAAATTAAAATAAAAGATTCGGATAGTGATAGAGTAAATTTTGAAACCTATGGGTTTAAAGTATCTAATAAATGGTATGATTTAAATAAAACCAAGGTGTTTCTACAGTCCGGTGATTCTTTGGCTATATGGAATTTTACGAAGAAACAATTTACAAATTTGAAATCTCCTGATGGTAAGTGTCAGCTAATTTTAAATAAGGGAGATAAAATCAACTCAAAGCTCATAGCAGTTAGAGTAAACTCGGGTGAGACGGTTACCTGGAGCTGGGAGCCGCCCATACCCTTTAAGAAAAAAGTTAAAATTAAAATAAAAGTTCCAAAAGGGGGAAAATTCTATTCTTTATACGAAAAAAATAGTTATGGGTGGAGTTTTTGTTCATCAAGAAGAGAAGGGGAATATCTGGTGGATTTTATAGATCATCTGGGGGTTTTCGGAGTATTAGAAGATACAATTCCGCCCGTAGTTTCTTTAAGTAGAAAATATTTTTCCTCCAGAACTCCTTTGCGTATCAATGTCTGGGATTCTCTATCTGGAGTCGATTTTTCATCTATTCAAACTCTTGTTGATGGCAAACAAACTGTTTTCAGATACGACCCTCAGAAAAAGAGATTGATTTTTGAACATCCGGAAGAAATCTCAAAAGGCAAACACAAATTAAATCTTTCATTAAGTGATAGACAGGGAAACAAAACCTCGAGGGTGTGGGAAGTTGTGAAGAAGTGAAAGGAGAATAGTAAGTAGTGAGTAGAGAGTAGTGAGTAGTTAAAACAAACAAAATTTTTTCTTTATTCGTGTTATTTGTGTGATTTATTGTTTCTCTTAGTTTTATCTGTGATGTGGTAATCTTGTAGTTAAAATTTGAGGGGTTGTGTTGGGTTTAGCGGAAAGCCGATAGCGGTAAGCTGTCAGTGTAATATCTCTGTGTGAGATTTTATACTTGACATTTACCCTTTTTTTCGTACCATTTTTATATATAATGAAATCGGTTTATATGGCTTAACATGACTTTTTTATTATTTATATGAGTAACTGTAAACTATTTTATATGTACTCTTTAGAGCATATATACCAGAGAAAGAAAAAAGATATAAAAATGATTTCAACAAACATAAAAGAATGTTCAAAATGCTATTTTGTAATAAAAGGTAAAGATGAAATTGCTAAAAATTGTAATTATATTCTCAACCTGGTCTCTATACCATATTCTCGATTTACCTCAGAATTAATTGATTTGCCCAGATCATTCCTTTGGAGCTTTTATGTTTAACCGAGTTGCATCGATATTTTTAATTATTTTAGGTTTATGCATCATTGCATTTTCCATTTCCTTTTTGATTATTCCGTTTACAGATATCTCTTCTTTTAACACAATATTTCTTCTACATATAATATTAGATATAATAATATTCATTCTGGGAAGCTGTCTAGGATTATATTTTGTGAAGAAAGGACGTAATCTCTGGAAATATTTGAACATTAATCCGGATTTATCAAAACTACATAGCAAATCCTTAGAAGAATTGACGGAAAATGAGAAGGAGGCCACTCTAGCCGTTGGGCTTTTTAAACTTATTCTTTATCTGATCATAATTGCTGGAATTGGATATGAGTTATGGTCAATATTTTATTCTTCACCATCTAAGAGAACGGCATCATCTGTCGAATGGGTTGAACGGGGAAATAATTTTGCTAAAGCTAAACAATATAATCAAGCGGTCGAAGCTTATACACAGGCTATTGGACTGGACCCGGATGATTATATATTATATTACAAACGGGGGATTGCTTATTTCCTATCGGAGGAATATCAATTTGCGATAGAGGATTTTACACTGGTTATCAGGCTAAAACCAGACTATGCTGAGGCATATTTCAAGCGAGGAACAACCTACTTCTTCTTAGAGGAATATCAACTTGCGATAAATGATTTTACGCAGGCTATCAAGTGGAAAATAGATTATGATCAGATATATAAATTCCGTGGAAGAGCTTATGAAGAACTAGGTAAAAAAATGCAGGCTATTGATGATTATAACCAGTATTTAGCCATGGTTGGCAATACCCATGGTGATGCAGAAGCAGTCCGAACTCTGATTATAGGACTGGGAGGTACTCCAAAGTATTGATATTATGTGTCGTTAGGGTAGAATCTCCAATTGATTAGATCCTCCGGATCAGTTGAATTGTTGAGTAGTTGAATGGTTGGAGAGGGAAAAACAAAAAAATCTGTGTAAATCCGTGGCTAAATTTGGGGTTAGGGGTGGTTGTGGCTCTGTACTCTTTGCTCTCTGTGTGTTTTTTCTCTGTGTTCTCTGTGGTGAAAATTTTTTGGGGTTGTGTTGGTTTCAGCGAAAAGCGGACAGCGGATAGCGTGGGGGAAGATGGGGGTGGGGTGGGAAAGCGGCTCTTGACAACAAAGTTATTTTGTGTATCCTAATTTTTAATGGAGGATTGATGTTAACTGTTGAAAAAATTGGTGGAGTTTCGATGTCGAAATTCCAGAATGTACTAAAAAATATTATAATTGGGAATCGCAGGGAAGGAGATTACTACAACAGGATTTTTGTGGTCTCTGCGTACGCAAATGTAACCAATTGGCTTCTGGAGCATAAGAAGACCGGAGAACCCGGTGTTTATGCGGAATTTGTGGAGAAGGGAGATTACGATCAAGCTCTGGAGTCAGTGCTTCGGAAACTTCTAAAAATAAATAGAGATTTTATCGATATTGGATTGGATCTCGAAATCGCCGATAATTTTATAAAAAATCGGATTCAGGAAGCAAGAAATTATCTCCATAATATGGCTAATGTTTTGGCTTCGGGTTATCTTGACAGAGATAGTATTTTGCTTGCCGCGCGCGAAGTTTTGGCTTCCATAGGAGAGGCTCATTCGGCTTTCAACTCGGTAAATATTCTTGAAAACAATAATATTAATTCTACTTTCGTCGATTTATGTGGTTTTGAAGATTCCGAATTGTTGAGCATTGACGAAAGAATACATAAAATATTAAAAGGAATAAATTTCTCTCAAACCTTAGCCATTGTTACCGGATACACGAAGGGAACGGAAGGAATTATGAGGGAATTCGATAGAGGTTATTCCGAGGTTACTTTCAGTAAGGTGGCAGTTGAGGTTGGTGCTTCCGAGGCGGTGATTCATAAGGAATTTCATCTTTCTTCCGCGGATCCTGAAGTCGTGGGAGAGGATAAAGCTATTCCTGTTGGATTTACGAATTTTAACGTAGCGGATCAGCTCGCAGATATAGGGATGGAAGCAATTCATCCAAAGGCGTCCAAGCTCATCGAAATGGCGGGAATCAATATCAGGATAAAAAATACTTTTGAGCCTGAGCACGAAGGAACGCTTATTTCGAAGGATTACGTGGGCGAAAAATCAAGAGTGGAAGTAATATCAGGCAGCGATAAAGTGGTTGCTGTAGAAGTTCATGATCCGCTCATGGTGGGTGAGGTTGGAGCTGACCTTGAGATAATGAAGATTCTCAAAAAATATAGGGTAAGTTATATTTTGAAAGCAACGGATGCGAATAGCATATCAATGGTGATATGGGAAAAGGATTCAAGCGACGCGTTAATAAATGAGTTGAAAGAGAAGTATTATAGAATTACTGTTAAGAAGGTAGCTGTTTTGTGTGTGGTTGGGACCAATATAGCAAGTCCGGGTATTCTTGAAAGGACCACGAAATTGTTGGCGAAAAATAGGGTCAATGTTGAGTGTGTTTCGCAGTCTCTGCAGCAGGTTAATATGCAGTTCGTAATTAATAGAAAAGATTATAATAGAGCTGTAATTGCCTTGAATGATGCGCTCTGCGTCAAACGGGCGGATAAGACCTGACATTAATTTGTTCATGGCCACAAACACTCTTGATCAAAAAAAAATACAAGAGAGGAGAAAATAAATGTCTGAGATAAAAAATATCGGTATTATAACTAGCGGCGGAGACTGCGGCGGTTTGAATGCCGTTGTTCGAGGCGCCGCTTTTATGGCTATGGCAAACGGTGTTTCTGCCTATGTTATTCCAAATGGTTACGCGGGGTTGTATAATCTTATAGATATGGAAAAGCTAACTAAGTTGGACGAGAGGAGAGTTGATACCATAAACTCCACTCTTGCAGGTTCGGAAGCCGGTCATTCCAGAGTTAAAATAAATAAAATACAGAGTGAAGATAAATATAAAAGGATAAAAGAAGGCCTTAAAAAATTTAATATAGGGGGGTTGGTTATCTCCGGTGGCGATGATACGGGTAGTGTGGTAGTAGATTTATCGGAGCAGGGTATACCCTGTGTTCACGCGCCGAAAACAATGGATCTTGACCTCCAGACTTATTCTGTCGGAGCGGATTCCGCCATCAGCAGGGTTTCGGGTTTTGTTTCCGATCTTAAAACCACGGGTCAAAGCCACAACAGGGTGATGGTAATTGAGGTTTTCGGGCGGTATGCCGGACATACGGCATTTAGAGGAGGTGTGGGTGCTGATGCCGATTGTATTTTAATCCCCGAAGTATTGGTGGATTTTGATGTTGTTTATGAGCATCTTAAAAAGCGTTATATGAGGAGAATAATCGATAGCGATGTAAATGCGGGTACCTATACAGTGGTTGTCGCGGAGGGGATGAAGGACGCGTCCGGAGAAGAAATAGTTGATGAGAGTCTTGGATTAGACGCTTTTGGTCATAAAAAATTAGCCGGAGCCGGCAGGTATGTTAGGCGCCAGTTGGAGAAAAGATTAAAAGAGGACCCGAAAATTAAGAAATTTATGAAGGAGCAGGGAATGTTTGTCCCGGGTTTATACGAAGTACCTGAAGTTCGCGACGTTAAACCGGAACATCTTGTCCGATCCGGCAAATCTTCCGCTTTCGACGTAAATTTTGGTATGGAAGCTGGTGCCGGAGCGGTGGTTCTCTTGCTTAACGGAATTAGCGGATTTACCGTTCAAGATGTTAAGAAAGGAGATATCAGGTACCTTCCAACAAAAAAAGCGATAAAAGAGCGGGATGTAGATATCGAGATGATCTCTTTTTATGAGAGTCTTGGTTTTTGCTTTGGCAGAAAACCGCATAACTATAAAGCTAAGTTCAAAGAAAACAAGGGAGAAATAGAGCGTCATCTGTAGATTTTAAAGAGATGGTAAAGAGGAGGAAAAGATGTCTAAAATAATAGTTTATTCAACACCCAGCTGTCCATATTGTCATCTTGTTAAAGATTATCTTAACAAGAAAGGTGTTGAGTTTGAGGATAAAGATGTTTCCGTAGATAGAGAGGCGGCAAGAGAGATGGTTGAAAAGTCCGGACAGATGGGAGTTCCTCAGATTGTTATTAAAGACAAAGTAATAGTTGGTTTTAATAGAGATGCTATAGATGAGGAGTTAAATAAGATAGAATAGGAAGTATTAAAATTTACGGAGGCTAAATGGCAATTTTTGAAGCGAAGGAAATATTTAAATTTGCTATAAGGATTGAAGAAAACGGCGAGAAGTTTTATCGATTTGCGAGTAACCTGGTGGAGGATGATGAAACAAAAAAGATATTTAATTATCTTGCAGATGAAGAAATGAAGCATAAGGAAATTTTTACCGATTTGCTTTCCGGGATAACTAAAGATGTGTCTTTTGATAACTATTCTGATGAGTATTTTGATTATTTGAGATATTATATTGACAATATAATCTTCACTGAAGAGCAGTTAAAAGTACAAGAAAAAGAAGTAAAAGATGTTTCTTCTGCCATTAAATTTGCTATGCAGAGAGAGCTGGATTCGATTCTTTATTATCATGAAGTCGAGAAATTTGTATCCAAGGATAAAAAAAGTTTGATAGAGAAAATAATTGCGGAAGAGAGAAAACATTACGCAAAACTCTCGGAGATGAAAAAAAACTTAACGTAATTTGACCGACAAAAGGAATTCTTTTTCTTTTAAAATTACTATTTTGGGTTCGGGCTCCTGCGTCCCGTCTTTTGAAAGATATCCGTCTTCATATTTCTTTTATCTCCCTGATTTGGAAGAAAAATGGCTCGTAGATATAGGCGAAGGAGCTCTTTTTCGCCTTAAAGAAGCCCGAGAGTCGTATAAAGAAATAGACAGAATATTTGTAAGCCACACTCATCCTGATCATATCGGAGCTCTAATCCCTTTAATTCTTGCTTTAAAGTATACGCCGGGGTTCAAAAGGCAGAAACCATTATTTATATATGGCCCGGATAACGTTTGGAAATACCTTCAGATTAATTTGGATTTTGCGCCTTATCTAAAATGTGATTTTCCTCTGGAATTTATTTCTTGTTCTGCTGATAGTGAAGTTAAGATTAAAGATTGTTTGTTGAAAACAGAAAAGATGAATCATTTTGAACCCACTCTTGGTTGCAGGTGGAATATTGGAGGCAGGGTTGTAACTTACGGAGCTGATGGCGGTTTATCGGATGCTTTAACCCGTCTTTCTCGTAACGCCGATTTATTAATATTGGAAAGTTCTTATCCTATGAATAAGCCAAGCCCCGGGCATCTAACTACTTTTGAAGCCGGGAAGGTTGCCGTGGAGGCTACGGTAAGAAAATTATTACTTACGCATTTTTATCCTGAAGTTGCAGGAATGAAAGAGGAAGAAATTGAAGCAGAGGTTAGAACTTCCGGATATGAAGGAGAAATTCTTTTAGCTAAGGACTTGATGACTATCAGGATATGAAATTTAAGAGAGAAGCCGGTAGCCAGAAGTCAGAATTAAGAATCCCACTACCCCAGCCATTCTTTACTAATCGACGAAAAATCGGAAAAAATATCAGAAAAAGACCCGACCGCCCCGCCCAAAAAAGAAGAATCCTTTTTAAAATAATTGTTGTAAAGAGAAGAATTTAAAGATTTTGAAGAAAAAGAAGAAATAAAATCAAAAGGACTTCTATGCGAAAAAGTTAATTGCCTATTTTTTAAAACAAGGTTCGAACCGGTTTTTTGTAGAATTTTTGATAATTCTTTGTTGTTTTTCTCCTTGTACGCTTCACTTATGAAATTACAAGTGTTTATGACATCTTTTGAAAGTTCGAACCAACCACACTGTCCTCCCTCGATTTTCTCCAATTTCTGTTCTAAATCTACTTTTTTCTCAATAAATTCCTGTTTCTTTTCTTTATACTCTTCTTCTGTGATTATGCCCGGCAAATAACTATCGAGTAGTTTGCTCATCATCATTTTTATTTTCTCTAATTCTTCTTTCTTTTGAGTTCTTTGCTTTTCTAACTTATTCTCTTCTCCCTCAAGTAAACCATTATAATAATCAAAAATCTTATTCTTTGTCGCGTCATTTATCCAGATTTTTGAAAGAGAAAATAAAATCTGATTGGCAAGTTCGTTTTGTTCGATGTATTTTTGAGAACATTTCCCTTTTCTTTTAGTACAGTGGTAATAAATGTATTTATCTTTTTGCTTTTCAGCAGTTATTGAAGCTCCGCATTCACCACACTTCATATAACCTCTGAAAGGAAAAGAATATTTCTTTTTTCTTGTAGGGCTTGAACGTTCCTCCATAACTTTCTGACATTTATCAAAAAGCTGTTTGCTCATCAACGGTACATGAGCACCCTCGTATAATTCTCCTTTAAACTTAAACAGACCATAATAAAAAGGATTTTTGAGAATATCAGGGATTACACTTTTTACCAAATCCTTTTCCTTTTTGCCTTTAAGACCCATCTTTTTCGCAACTTCACCTAGGTCACTGTATGAGTAGTTTCCGGTTGAATACAATTCAAACAGTTTCTTGACAAGAGGAGCTTTTTCTTCGTCCAAAATAATAGTATGAGTACCAAGGTCATTAAGATAGCCAAGCGGAGCCCAGCCCGGATATTCTCCTCTAAGTACTTTTTCTTTCATCCCTCGTTTAACATTTTCGGAAAGATTATCGACGTAATATTTAGATTGACCGAAAGCGATAGAGAGCATAAATTTACCATAAGCATTATTCTGAAAAGAGAACGTAGAGAATTTTAAATCTTTTATCGCTCCTGTATCAACGAGATAAATTATTCTTCCGCCATCGATTGAGTTTCTCGCGAGTCTATCAGGATGCCACGAAATAATTCCGTTTGCTTCTCCTTTGTCTATTAAAGAAAGCATTTCGTTAAAGATTTCCCTTCCGGGTTCTTTTGCGGTTTTGGATTCGATGAATTCCTTTATTACGTTAAGATTTTCTTTTTCCGCAAGATTTCGAAGTTCCCGAAGTTGAGAATCAATTGAAAGAATTTGTCTATCTTCTTCGTCTGTTGATTTTCGAGCGTAAATGAAATAATTGGTCATTAATTTTATCTTAAGGATAATAAAAATATTGTCAAGAGAAAATAAATCCAATAATCCAAAAAATTACACTCTATTTTGGTTAAAGTTGACAAAAACTAGAAAAGGAGTATAATAAACAAAATGGGAAAACTTGAATTTATAATTTCATTTATAAAAGCAATTACTTGGCCTACAGTCGTTTTGATCATCATTGCTATTTTTAAAGATCCACTCAAAAAATTAATCAACGACATATACTCTATTAAAGGTAAAACAGCCGCTGGCGAATTTGAGTTTTTAATTAAAAGAAAACTAAGAGAAAAAGATACAAAAACCGTTTCTAAAGATTTTGTACGCGAAATGCTAAAAGATCCAGATGTAAAAATAGCAGGGAAAAACTCTTTATACATTCCATTTAAAGAGGCATTAAATAATTTAGAACAAGAAGGATTCGAAATTGAGGGAATGCCTACTATGGAAGAATTTCAATCAATGTTAGATGAAGAAGATACCTCTGAGGACAATAGTATTGTTTAATCTTCAGTATCTAATACAGTTCTCTTTATAAAACTTAATCCCTCAAAAGAGTCAATCTCTGCAACTCCAGATGAAGGGATTTCTATATTAATACTATCACATTCCACTATTACAGACACAGGTTTAGAGTGCTTGATTTCTGTGCGATCTCGTGAAATTTTTGTTATTGGTTCTGGTAAGGTAAACTCTGAGTCGGCATCATCCTCTGCGTTTTGTAGTATCTTCTTTGCGGCATTAAGAGCTTCTTTTTCACTTTCAAAAGCTGCTATTAAAAACCACTTCTTTTCAGAAGGCTTGTGTAAAATAAGCGTATAGTCTTTAAAAATATATCCTCCTTTTAATGTTAATCAGCTTCATAGGTTTAGCTTTTCTCGTTGTCTTTCTTAGGAAAATCTTCAGAATATTCTTTTACTATAGTATCAGGGCGTTTCACACAGTCTTTTTCTTCTTTCGTATCTGGGACTCCCTCTTTTTCCACTTCAATTGGCTCTGGTCTTTTGATAGGTTCATCTTCTTGCATAATTATATACCTCCTGCTTTTTGTATTAAAACATTAAAGGACATTTACACCATAAGTAAGTAGCGTACATCGTAATAAAGATCATAAGAGAAATAGCAGATATCCATATCATTCTTAAGCCAAGCTTATAGCTGTTAACTTTATTTTGATTATATTTAAAATTTTCTTCATAAGCTTCTTTGCTTATTTCGCCTAACCCTCGATAAAGTCTTAGAAGTTCTTCCTTTTCAAAATATTCCACCATTTCTTTGTGAAGAGGCAACCCTTTTCTTTTTTCGGTACGGAATATATGAAAAGTTATGATCCAGGAAAGTATAAAGAATAAAAGCAAAACCACACTGGATACAGATAAAACAGCTTCCGCAATACATTTAGGAGGAATAACATTATCCAATACATGTTTCCATAAAAAGCCATATATAACTAATAACAAAGAAAAGGCCGTTAGACACGACAACGCCTTCTCTTCTATCCTTTTATATCTTTCTTCTTCACTATTGTATACTTCGGTCGAATAATCATAAAACAATTTCCATTTTTCTAATTCTTCAGGAGACAACTTCTCAAGAGTTTTGTTTCCCATTTTAAAATAACTCCTTATTTTTTTCTCTTTTTTTTGTTGAGAGTTTTTTCATTGGTTAATTACCTGTAACTATAGTATATGCTAAAAGTGGGTGGGATGTCAAGGGGTTATTTTAAAAGCGCTTCTAACACACTCAACAGAAGATAAAAAATTACATAATATATTGATATTTAGTTTTTTTATACTTGCCAAGCGGAAGCATTTTGCTCCCGCTTGGTTTTTTGTTCCCTTATTGTTTTAAGGTTAAAGACCTATTTCTAACCCTCCGTAGACTATTCTTCCATATAGGGGGGCGTACATGAAAGCTGCATCATCTGTATGCTTTTCAGGTTGAATATAATTTGTGAGATTCTTCGCACCCATGAAGAAGGTAAATTTATCAAATAAACTTCTCGATGCTTTAACGTTAAGTATTAAGTAAGGTTCTGTCTCCTTAATCTTTGTTGGTTCTTCCTCATCTTTGAAATAATCAATATACATTGGACCCTGGTAGTCCCCTTCAAGCACGAAACTCCAATCTGTGGGAGCAAATCTTAATTTTGCTCCTGCCGAGTAACGAGGAAACCTGGAAATGTATTTGCTTTCATCCTGGAAAGAAGTTCCTACCCAGTCTTCTCTTTCATGTTCATACTGACCATCATTAAAAGTAAGATCTAAATCAAAGACAAGACTCTCTGCTATGAGAAAATCCCCTCCAAGTTCTATTCCCTGAACGTATGCATTATCTATATTTTTCCATTCGTAGGTATAACCTAAACTCCTGGCTGTTTCGCTTGCTTCAGTAAAGCCTATCTTGTTCTCAAGGTTTGTGCGGAAGAAATTAACATTTAAAAAGGCTTTCTCGCCTATCTCATAATCTAAGGAGATATTAAAACTTATTGATTTCTCGGCCTCTAAATCTTCTCCTTTCCAAACTCTTGGTGAACCACTGCATAAGTGCAAATCTTCAGAAAACCCATAAGGAACCCTGAACCCTGTTCCTACACTACCCCTTAAAATGAAAGATTGAAACGGTTCGTATTTTATAGCGAAACGCGGATTCAAGGCTATTTCATCGTATTTAACAGGGGGTACACCTTCAGGAGCAACTTTACCGGATCCTCGGAAGTTATCCTCAGATTGATGAATATCGCCTCGTATCCCCCCTACTATTTCAAGGGCATCGCTTATTGCGAACTCATCCTGTAGATACGTTCCGACTTCATCCGCATGCTTCTCGCTTATAGAGGTATAAGGTTCGCCATAATTGGGACTATATTCATCTACAACTACGTACCTTCCTGTTTCTTCGAGTTTGTTGTGGGAATATTGAATTCCCGTTAAAAGGCGGTGCTTTCCAAAAAGAGGTTGCAGATAATCAAAATTCACCACATAAACATCTTCTGCGGCAAGATATGGACGCATGTCATCCAGCGGAGGCAACGTATCACCATGAACAGCCATATAATCACCAAGATAGGTATCATTTGTGGCATTACGATGGTGTCTGACATAAGCAAAGGAGACGTTTATTTGATTCCCCCCAAAAAATTCTTTTCTGTATTTAGACATTACCTCATGTCTATTGGTTATAATACGTTCTGTACCCTCTGTAAAGGGGTTTTCATAAGCATTGTCATCAAGAACACCTCCGTGTCTTAATTCATATAGAACCTTTCCCGTGGTAGTAAATTGATCATCTCCAAAGATGTTGTCGACAATAACACTAAAACTTGCATCCGTGGCATCGGTGCTAACTCTGTCAGAAATACCGTCGGCTTGCTTGACTTCTTCGGAAGTGACTCCGTCGCCGGTTTGATCAATAGCATCGCCTATATGTTTTTGAGCAAAAAGTATAAGCCCAACATTGTCTCTTTTCATAGAAGTAACGAAATTGTATTTATTCGTATTATAGCTACCTAATTCTATTCCCACCTTTGCATCCGGTTTTTGGGCAGGTTTTTGAGTAATAATATTAATTCCTCCCGCGACAGCTCCCGGACCGTAAAGGGCAGAACCAGCTCCCTTAACCACCTCTATTCTATCTATATTGGCAATTCCTAATTGTTGTAAACCATAAACACTAGCCAGGCCGGAATAAACAGGCTGACCGTCGATTAGAACCTGTGTATGGTCAGGGCCCAATCCCTGAAGTCTTACCATGCTAAAGTTACAGTACTGACACTGCTGCTCCACTCTTATCCCTCGCGCTCCTTCCAAAGCTTCGTACAAATTAACAGCCCCTTTTTCTTCAATAGCCTTACGAGTAAGCACTTCCGTTCTTATCGGAATATCCTTGACGTATCTTGAAGTTCTTGTTCCAGTAACTACAACACCACCCATTCCTATAGGGCTTTGCACAAGTTCAAATTCAAGATAAGAGGTCTCACCTTCAAAGACAACCACCTCCTTGGTTACCGCATTGTAACCCATCATAGACGCTACAATTTTATATTTCCCTACGGACAGACGAGGAATAGAAAAACTACCGTCCTCATCCACACTTGCACCTCTTGGCAGACCTTTGACCACAACGTGCGCCAAATAAAGCGGATATCTCGTTTCCTTATCTACAACCATTCCCTCAAGATTCCCTAGCTCTCTCGAAAAACTCTGTGCCGTAAGCGCAAAAAACAAGGACACAACCCCCCAAACAACTCTTACTCTAACACTCATAACTCCTCCTTTCGTTAATTTTTATTGAGTCTCATTCTCAACTAACCTGTAAATTTTTTTAAGTACAATCCCTGCAATAACCTTTAATCCCAAATCTAAATTCTGTTGGCTTAAACCTATGCTCTTTACACACCTTTTCTTTTAGCTTTTCTAACTTGTCGTTCTCGAATTCCGTTATCTTGCCGCATTTTATGCAAACTAAATGCCCATGAGACTTATGACCGTAAATGTGCTCATAGTGCACTCTTTCTCCGCACCTCATTGCTTCTTGAGCCAAGCCGCTTTCAATCAGCAAAGCCATAGTGCGGTAAATGGTAGCTCTCGAAATATCCTCTCCTCTTTCATGGAATACCTGAAATAAGGCTTCCGCGTCAAAATGGTCATGCCTTGAAAAAACTTCTTCCAGAATTCGTTCTCTTTCCGAGGTAAACCTTAAACCTTTTTTTGACAAAAATTCTCTGAATATCTTTTTTTCTTTCCCCATAATTGATACTGAGTCTCAATATCGATTATATAACAAAATATAATTTTGTCAAGGGTACGATGTCAAAGGCTTATTTATCATATAATCGAAACTCTAAAATGAAAATTTTTAAAAAACAAAAAACCGGTTCGATTTTTCTTTAGAAAAACGCCGCTGAAAGCGGCGACTTTGTTTTAAAAAATAGGCAATTAACTTTTTCGCATAGAAGTCCTTTTGATTTTATTTCTTTAAATAATTGTATTTCAAATGATTATTTTAAAAAAGAGAGCCCCTTTTGGGGTCGTTGTGTGGGGTCTTTTGAAAACCTTTTTTCTGAAAATTCCAAAATTTGTTTGGAATGGCTGCCCTTGACGTACAATCTTCGAACTCTCCGCCTGACTTTTGAAAATACTATCTTTCAGGCCACCTAAAAAACAAAAAACAGACTCCACCACCCCACCCATACGGCTTGCCGCCCGCAGGGCGGGCTGCCTTTGGCTTCGCCCTCGCTGTCGCTCGGACAAAAGCCAAAGACCAGCTTGCAACAGCAAGCGCAAGCCGTCTTGACTCTACCCCAGCAGTCACAGTCGGTCATATTTGCGCCCCTTCGGGTCTTCCGCAACGCTCTTTGTGTGCCTGCTATCTAAAAAAAGAATATGAAAGAAAAAGTTATAAAAAGAAATTTTTAAATTTTTTTGGATTGTTTTTGGAAGAAAATCATTTAAAACTGTTTTTTTATCCGATTTTGTTTTTTTATTGATAGGATGGTTGCGACTAAAATATATTAAGAAATTAAATGTGAATAAGATTTTAAATATGAATTCATTCCCAACCCCTTGGTCTTGGCAGATAAAAGGATTCTTTCGAATATTCGGACGAAGACTAAGGAATTACTCAGAGATATTGCAATTGTTTATCATTACTTTAGATAATATTCCCATAATTGGAATTTCTCTCTCTCCCAGCTTCCATCAAGCACATAGACATGTCCCGCGTCGGATACTCTTGTTGTCCGACATACATCGTCATGTCCTGAACTATATCTTATCAAAAAATCTGCAAGTATTTTGCCTTTCGGACTTACTTTTAAGATACGCTCCTTCGGGTCGTCCTTAATTTTTCTGCTAAAATAAATATTTTTTAAAGAATCAATACCAATGATTTTAACTCCTGACAAGCCCAGTCTCTCTCTTGAAAACAATGATTTGTCTTCGGCATTATAAACACTATCACCGAGTTTCATTCTAGAACTAATAGAACGCCATTCCCGTAAATAATATTCGCCTTTACTTTCAATATAATATCTAAGATCATATCTGCCTCTCAAAAGATAGCCATTTGTGTCTAGTTCAATAATCTGCTCTCCGTGTTTAACATTAGGGTCTATAAGTAAAATCGTATTACGGTTAGTTACTTCCATAGTTGATATTGGACTACCCTGGCCTTCTAGTTCTATCAATTTTTTAAGTTTCATGTTGTTATCGTAAATTGCAATATCCCCAGACCAATATTCTAAATATAGATTATTTTTCTCATCAAAAGCAATATCCATAAGATGTTCAGTTGTGTCCTGCGGAAAATTTGCAATATATTTACCGTTGCTGTCAAATTTCACGATTCGATCATTTAACCAGTCTAAAATAAATATCTCCCCTTTTCCATTAACTGCAAAACTGATAGGGCCATTAGGTAACACTCCAATTTTCTTCCAACTTATTTCTCCAGGGCCCGATCCAATCTTGTTCTCAATTAATAATCTCTCGTGATACTCTTCCTTTTCCGAAGCACAACTACATAATAGTGTAATGGTAAGGAAAAATAAATAAGGATTTTTAGATATATTCATTACCAATCCTCTGGTTTTGGTGGTCCATAAGGAATTCTTTCTTCTGTTATCCTGACAACAGTGGGGTCTTCAAAATGGGCATCCGTATGCCACCAACTTTTCTCATCCCACGGATCAAATGAGTTTCTTAATTTTACTTTCCCCGCACCCGAACTAGCAGCCATTGTTTTGATCTTCCCATCTTCTCCGACTTCATATACAATCTCTGCATGACCTTTCACAACTATCAAATCACCTTCTCTCATTTCATTCTTAGCAACAACAGTCAAATCATATTTTCCTCCTTTTGCTGCATTAAGAATACGATCCGACATTCCTCCTCCCTCTTTCGGATGCGCTATCTTATCCCATGAAGAAAACAAATCTGTTTTTACTGTTTGCCCAGCAACAACACTAAGTGAATATTTAATTAATCCTGTACAATCCACTTTATCAGGATATCCAGTAGAACTATATTCAGCACCTTTTTTATCGTACGCCGCAGTGATAAAAGCATTTGCGTTTGCAGCATCTAACCATAATCCGTTAGGATCTACATATGTAAGCGGATCGTTTATACAATAAACATAAGGATTCAATGTTTGAGGATTTGTTAATGTCAAATTCCTGGGGTTCAAGGTATGCGGATCAGGACTTAAAAACCTTCCTACATCCGCATTGTAATACCTTGCTTGAAAATAATGGAATTCAGAACTTTCCTGTTCTTTTTTCTCAAATTCCTTATTCTCTTTGTTGAATGCGGACAATAATATGTTATTATAGTGTATGCCGAATAACGAATTAGAAAATAAAACAATTAAACTTAAATAGACTAATCTTTTCATTTTAATAACCTCCTTTTTCTTCAAACTCTTTTATACTTTTAGCTTGTTTCTCTAAAAATTCCTGAGAAAATTCTAATACTACTCCAAGCTCTTCTGCTTTTTCTTTATTTTTATTGTAGATTTCCAGCTTTGAAAGCATTAAAGGTTCGTATTTTTCTTTTATTTTAATCACCGAGTTATACAATTTCTCGGCTACATCTTTTTCTTTTTTTTGGAATATTTCAGTCAGCAAATTTTCAAAAGGTCTCTTGTCGCATGGGTCTGTTTTTAAATATCCCATAAGTTTCGCATGTGTGACTTCCTTATATTTGGGAAGTTTTATATATAGAGAATCATAGTAAGGAGCAGTTTCTTTTAACTGTTCAAAATATCCTTCTTCTTCAGCTTTTCGAGCTTCCGCAAGATGAACCTTAGCGTAGTTCAAATATGCGAGAGAAAGCGTAGAATCGTATTTCATGCAAAGTCTTAAATATCTTTTTCCTTTTTCAATATTCTCGTTTTCTAGATGTTTAACCGCGTTTATTAATAAAAGAGAAGCAAGACACTCCTTTTTTGTTAGAGTCCTTAAATAAACACCATTTTCAATCGCCTTTTCCGGAATTTGAAAATCGGTTTGGTATCGTTCATCAGGAACGTACCCTCCCCCAACAGTGGCATCGATGTTTTCCTGAAAACCGGGGATTGGCTTTTCGGGAATATATCTTACGAAGAAATGTTTAGGCGCCAATACAGGATAAATGGGCCAATCAAGCTTCTCTCCTAAAATAACATGGAGTAAAGGCATAGTTATACACGAACCCTTCTTTGTAAGTATATATCCGTTAATAAAACAATTGTCTAATTTCTTCGCTTCAAGGTCTTCATTATCATAACTGAAAATTCTTCCCTTGTTCCATGCTCCGGGTTTATATAAAAAAGAGTTAAGAGCTCTTATTCTCTGGTCTGGGTCGGTATACTCTCCAAAGAATTTATGAAATCCGTTCACGAGAGAATCAAAAGAATTAAGGAAGTAATCAATGTCCATATCAGGATAAAATTCTTTTGCCATAACTAAGGAAGCAACTCCAATATCAATTTCTTCTTCCGGCAACTGTAAAATTTTCTCTATAGTTAGATTGTCATAATGGTTGTGAGAACGATAATTACAACTGATCAATATCAGGATACTAAAAAGAATAGCTTTTTTCATAATAACAACCCATGCACTCAACAGAATATGCAATTTTCTCTATTTTGTCAAGCGGTTTTTTTCACGGATTATTAAAAAAAATAAAGATTTCTTTTTATAACTTTTTCTTTCATATTCTTTTTTTAGATAGCAGGCACACAAAGAGCGTTGCGGAAGACCCGAAGGGGCTGAAGCCGGCCGACTGTGACTGCTGGGGTGGGGTCAAGACGGCTTGCGCTTGCTGTTGCAAGCCAGTCTAAGGCTTTTGTCCGAGCGGTAGCGAGGGCGAAGCCAAAGGCAGCCCGACGCAAGGCGGCGGGCAAGCCGTATGGGTGGGGGGGATGGAGTAAAGATTGAAAATTAGGCGGTTTGTTTTTCCGCCCACCTTCGAACATGGTTCGCGATTGACACCCTATAATTGGACGCAGATGAACGCAGATTGACTTGGATTTTTGTTTTTTTAACTCGAAACGCGAAACGCGTAACCCGAAACTCTAATTAACCACAGAGGACACCCTGGTACGGTCGGTTCCTCCCTACCCCGATACAGTCATTCTTCCTTACGGGACAGGCAGGGCAGGCAGAGAAAAAAACAACACACAGAGAACACAGAGTTTTTCACTAATTAACTAATATACTAATTTACCAATTAACTGATTAACCATTTTGGTTAATCTTTAAGTTCAGGGTTGCTTGTTTAACGCATTGATATATTGAAGTCGATCATAAAGTTCTGGTTTCTCACTTTCTTTTTTACTAAGTTTTCCTCTGAATTCATCAATGTTTTTGTAGTTGTTTTTATCCATCCAACCTTCGATTCCTTCTAAGATTTTTTTTATGTGGTCAATGCCGTTTTTATATAATGTGGAGCAGATTTCCACCGCTTTTGCTCCGGCTAAAATTTGTTTTATGACATCTTTTCCTGAATAGATACCGGTAGTTGCGGCAAAATCGCAAGTTATGCGGTCAGATAAAAGAGCAATCCATCGTAGACTGTTGCTAATTTCATTGGGAGAACTTAGAGGGTTACCTCCTATTAGCTTAAGATTTTCGATATCTATGTCAAGCTGATAGAAACGGTTAAACAAAACTAAACCTCTTGCCCCTTTCTTTGACAGATCATTAAATATTTTTGCCATGGATGTGAAGTAAGGTCCAATTTTAACCGCTACAGGTAAGTTGATTTCCTCCAACACTCCTTCTAAAATGTCTATATATACGTGCTCTATTTCTTCGCTGCTTCTTTCTAAGTTACTCGGGAGCAGCGAAATATTGAGTTCGAGAGCGTCCGCGCCTGATGTCTCTAACTGTTTTGCATAGTCAATCCACCATTTGGGAGATATACAATTGAGGCTCGCAATTATTGGAATTGAAGTTTCTTTTTTTGCTTTTGATATTAAATCAAGGTATATATCCGGACCATTAGCCATACTCATTCCCCGGACATATTCAAACGCCTCTGTATGACCGGTTAACCAGCTGTTGTCTATCAATTCGTCTGTTTCGGTTTCGATTTGTTCTTCAAAAAGAGATTTTAGGACAACTGCACCCGCACCTGCTTCCTCACATTTTTTAATTCCTTCTATATTCCCGGTCAAATCAGAACTTGCAACGATTAAAGGGTTCTTTAATTCGATACCCATATATACCGTGGAAAGATTCGCCATATTTACCTCCCGGATACTTTTATATATATTCTTTTTTTTCTATTATTTCTTTGTGAGTAATAATAAATTTCATTATCAAAAGTTGTATTATTTTATGTTTTTATCGTTCGCTTTTTGGCCTTTTTTATTGCAGTATTATAAAATTCGTATTTTATTTTAGGGATTTCTTTTATATCAAAAAATTTAGCATCCTGGGCATCATCGCCCGCGCGGATTTTACCTTCCGTTATTTTAACAAGAAAAATTATTACAACCAGACTGCCGTAAATTTTGGTATCCTGGGAATGCACACCGAGCAATTCTATTATTTCTCCTTTCAAGGAAGTTTCTTCATAAAGTTCCCTTAGAGCTGTTTCTTCCGGTTTTTCTCCGTATTCCATAAATCCGGAAGGAGGTGCCCACGTGCCTTTTGAAGGTTCTATTCCTCTTTTTATGAGAGCAATTTTATCTTCTTTTATTCCTATGATTGATACGCAGGGAAGGGGATTTTTGTAGTCAATAAATCCGCAGGAATGGCAGTTTTTTCGCTTTTTTCCTTCAATAAGATTTCCCCGGAGTTTTTTGCCGCATATTGGGCAGTATGTGAATTCTGGTTTTGAATTATAATTCGTGTTTGTCATAATCTAAAATTAAGGCTTTACGTGATTAAGTCAAGAAGAGAAACAGCCGATTGTTTTCGGTTTCTTTAATAGGCGGATGTCGAAAAACGAATATACTATCAAAAAAGAAAGTAATTTAAGCTTTTTGCTCCGGTATTTTATTCCCTATTCCAGGCAAAACCCACATATAGTCCTATTCCCGAATCGTAATAAGGATAGTCTATAATACGTGAATACCTTCCCCCTATTATGTAACTGAAGTCGTAATGTTTGAAGAGCATTATTCCGCCGGCTGCGATAAAAGTCAAACCATCTCTTCTGTAGGATGGGCCGAACCCGAACCCGGGGCCTCCTCCTATGAAAAAAGAATGATTTGCCCTTGCATCACTAATATAGTAAAAAGGGAAATAAATTTGAGTACCTCTATCAATATGTTGTGTTCTTATTAATATTTCTGTGGCAATGTGAGGAGAAAGGAAATACATATAACTGATATCTAAGTCAAAAACTTTATCCACTCTGGTTTCATCTTCCGAGGTTATGTAAGAACTATCTCCAAGAGTATAAAAATATCCAGCCCGAAAGGAAAAGAAAGAACTAACGTTCTCTCTCCAGGTTTCTATTTTGTATTCGGGTAACTCGTATATTTGTTTTTTCTCCGCGTAGGCTTCGGCGAAATCTTCGAGAAGTTTTTCGATATTATTAAGAGAGTGAACAGATTTTTGTGTCGAATAATTAATGATACCGGTCTCTGTTGAAATCTCCTTTATTTCAATCAAAGTTTTGCCTTTAGGCATGTTGCTAAGTACTCCGTACAAGACTTTGTCTGCTTTTGCTTTTCTTCCTTCTTCCATTGCGCAGAAAGGAGTAGCGCAAAACCTGTAACTTTCCATAACAGTGGCATTCTTTAGCCTGCCCCGCACTTCATTTTTGAAGAAATTCGAATATACGTTGAGATCAAGAGGTTCGGTTTCTAAATCTACACTGCCAAAGTTTAATACAAGAATTTTTTCCTGCGCGAATATACATAAAGAAAAAAGAAACACTAATATTAAAACCTTTTTCATAAAACACCCCCTTTATCTGTATGTTAACGGTTTTTTAAAATTTGTCAATTGAACGTATTGACATTCAAAAGTTTCTTTCTTATTATTTGTTATGATTTTGATTTTATTTTCTATTCCTGTAATTTTACTTCATGGGCATAGATCAGATGCTATCGATACACTGGCAATAAAAGTCTGGTTACCTTATCAGGGAGATTATCTTGAACATCCTACTGTTTTTACCGAAATATTGGATGAAAAATACAATGGATATAGATGTGGTAAGGATAAATCAGGTGATTCGATTGGTTTTAATTCAAAGAGTATTTTACCTGCGCAGAAAGGGGAAAATCTAATATTCAATTTTTCATATTATACCGGTAAACCTTCTGTAATTGGAGATGGACAGCTTTTACCCGTGTGTGAAAGATATAGAAGAAAATATTCCGAGAACCTTAAAAGCAAGAGTTATTCAGAAGAACTTGCCATTTTTGTAAAAAAAGTTCTCGTTTCTGTTTATGGAGATAATTGGGAAGAAAAGGAACATGCAAAAGTGAATTTTGTAGCGCATTGTATGGGGGGAATTGTACTTCGGTACGCGATAAAATTTCTGAATGTACCTGGGACAGAAGTGAGTTTTAAGGATATAACGGGGGAAATTTGTTATGTGGCTTCTCCCAACAATGGTTTTCACAATCAGCTTTTCGGGGTTGAGGCTCTTGCCGAGGACGCCGAATGGCAGAAATTTGGAGAAGATTTGGAAATGAACATTCCTCCCTCTAAGTTGAAAATCGGAAGGGATATTGAGTTCCATTCAAAAAGTAAAGAAAGGGGGACCTTTTGCGAATTAATCGGGAACGATAACCTTGGTGTGGAAAGCCTTAATATTTATGGAACTCGAAATCATTTCCGTGTCAGGCTTTTCTTTGGCGTTAGTTTCTCGTTAGGACCAGATGATGGAGACATATACTTTGAAGACACTTATGTTAAAGGAACTAAGAATATCCCGGTTCACGCGAGTCATTCATACTCTCTTCCACATAAAGCCAAAGATTATTTGGTGTTTTCTGTCATTGATAAAGGAGCTACAGGAGAGAATGCCCTTACTTCAAATAATGAAGTAAAAAAATTAATTAAAGATTTTATACTTTCAAACTGAGAAAAAGCTTGAAGACTTAGAGTATAATATTTTCTTTCGTTTTACTGTGCCTCCAGATGAGGAGAAGAATCAAATAAAAGACATATATAATTAGAATGTAAGGTTTATTTTTAGGTATTTGTATGACCGCATAGGGAATCCTTTCTATAGTTATCATTATCTTATCCATCGTAAATCCTATTAGCCAGACAAAGTTGCCCGTTATTTTGCTCGCGAAGGGTAAAAGAAAAAACAAAAAACAACCCGAAATTAGTGTACCGGTAAGAGGAATAAGGATTAAATTAGCAATAAGACCTATCAGAGGAATATAGCCGAAGTAATAAGCTACTAAAGGTAATGTGCCGAGTTGAGCGCTGAGAGTTATGAAAAAAGGGATTATAATCCATTTTTTAAACCATTTATTTGGTATTTTTTCCAAATGTTCTTTGAGGATATTGAACATGATAAGGATAGAAAAAACAGCCATAAAGGAAAGCTGAAAACTTATTCCAAATATGCTTCTTGGCATAATTAACGTAATAAAAATACCGGCGGAGGAAAGAATATTCAATGGGTCAATATTTTTTTGTCGAAATTCACCGATTACGAAAAACAATAACATTATAGAAGCGCGTAAGGCAGGTAAACGTAATCCTGTAAAAACGGCATAGACTAAAACAAAAATTTCTGAAAGTAAGAGCGCCGAATTTCTTTTTAATTGTAAGGTTTTCAGAAGAACAAAAATAACAGCAAAGAATATACCTGTATGAAGTCCGCTGACTGCGAGTAGATGAGCGGCTCCGCAGGATTGAAACCTTTTATGCATATATGAAGGGAGGGAACCTCTTATCCCGAGAGTGATTGCTGAGCACATTTCCCCGATGTTTCCTGGGAATTGTCTCTTTATTTTTTTATCAAGAGAGTTTCGGAGTGAAAACAATGGGTTTAAAATAGTAGATGAAGATTTAGTTGTTTTTACTCCTACTAATTTAGAAAAACCGGTGCTTTTTACAAAAATTCCGTTACCTTTAACAAAGTCACCCGAATTGGCAGGAAGTGTTGCATATAATTCTCCGAAAACAGGATCTACAATTCTATTGTCGAGGTAAATTCCCCGGAAGGATATTCGCTCACCTATTTGAGGGGTTCGCGATTTCTGGTAAATCCCGGCAGAGAAGAAAAGAACAATAAGAAGTAATATATCTAATCTTTTTATTAAATAACTGATAATAGAGAGCAGAAAACCCGTTAAAAGGATTCTAATGTCAACAAAAGCCCCATTATAAAGACCGGCTAATAGA
>Ga0315549_1000410_pt1 | contig 51332 bp, 54 predicted proteins | sample SalMarSW160200MG_FD_203101 | JGI IMG/M metagenome (GOLD analysis project Ga0315549, IMG submission 203101) | Salt marsh sediment microbial communities from the Plum Island Ecosystem LTER, Massachusetts, United States - Salt Marsh Sediment SW1601-200 ...
TTACTGTTATGGACGATATTCAGCAGCGGCTGCCTGGATTTACCGCCGAGTGAGATGCGGCATGCCCGAAGGGCTTGCCGAGGAACGAAGGCGGAATGGGGTTATAGGGGCTTTGCCCCTATTTCACGATATTGTGCTGTGTTGAATAAATCATAACATTTTTTATATTCCAGCATCAATCCCTAAAAGGAGGGAATAAGATGCCAGAAGAGAGGAATTGGAAAGAATATAATGAGCAGTTGGTAAGAAGAGGAGAATTTTATATTTCGCTTGATTTTATAGATAATTGGGAATACGAAGTAAAAAGCATGAACAAAAAGAAGAGAGGGAGACCTTACCAATTTCCTCACAGTATGATGTAATTCCTTGCTTTTGTTAATATCGCATTTTTACCTTACAGGCAAATGGAGGGTTTCCTCAGAAAGCTTTCACAGTATATCCTAAAATTGAAAGCAGCAGATTATTCTACCATATGTAAGAGGATAAAAAAGATGGATATTAAATTACCTGAAGAAAAATTAGGCAATGACATGGTAGTTGCGTTGGATTCAACTGGAATGAAAGTATCAAACAGAGGGGAATGGATGAGGGAAAAATGGAAAAGAAGGAGAGGATGGATAAAAGTACATATTGTTGTTGATGCAAAAAGTAAGAAATTGCTTGCCATGGAAATCACTGATGAAAGAACAGGAGATGGTAAAATGCTAAAGCCATTAATAGAAAAAGTAGAGAGAAATGTTGGGAAAGGAAAAATAAAACAAGTTACAGCAGATGGTGCATATGACAGTAAAGAGAACTTTGAGTATTTGAATAACAAGGGAATAGAACCTGCAATAAAGACAAGAAAGAACTCTTCTACAAAGGCAAGAGGTTCTCCTTCGAGAGCCAAGCATGTAAGGGAAATGAAAGAACTTGGATATGAAGGATGGAGAGACAAATATCGATATGGACAGAGATGGATTGCTGAGAGCTTTTTCTCAGGAATGAAAAGAACATTCGGGGAAACTACAAGAGCGAAGAGCATAGAAGGTATGTTTCAAGAAGTAGAGATGAAATTTTCGTTCTATAATGCATTGATCAGTTTGTGAGAAGGAAAGACTTCTCACAAATTAAGAGGTGGAGGAATGCCCTCTTAATTGTTCAACAAAGCATGATATTGTAATAATATTATGATAAAAGTATTTATAATCAAAGGAAAAGATATTTAGCATTAATAACAGAAGAAAATAAAAATAGAAATGTAGCAACAGTTAAACTCTCTTGATTTCCCTTATAATTTCTTCAACAACCCCTATGGTTTCCTCGACCGCTGTTCCAGTGACAATCACATCAGCCCCCGCCGTAATCTTCTCCCTTGCCGTTGCCCCGTCCCTTATTCCGCCACCGATTATGAGTGGTATGGATATGTTATCCTTCACCTTATTTATCATCTCGTCACCAATAGGCTGGCGGGGATTTGAGCCTGCATCCATATAAAGGCAGTGCATTCCCGTGTATTCTGTGTAAAGAGCATACTTAACCGCTTTTTCAATATCATTCACCCTGATTTTATCAAGGTTTGTTTTCTTTTCAACAGTTGTCAGAATCGGTGATGTGCTTACAACAATATATCCTGTCGGTATCGGTTCTATGCCAAGTTTCTTTACATAAACGGAGCCTTCCAGCTGCTCATAAAATCGGTGTGAAGGATCCTTTGAATTGAGAAGGCTCATGAAAAACAGATAATCTGCATTATTCACAAGAAATTCCTTCGAGTTTGGGAATAATATGACGGGGATATCCACCCGCTTCTTGATTTCGGCAACTGTCCCGTATACCATCTCCCTTGTTGAAACGGTCGTCCCTCCGACCATTATTGCATTTGTACCGTACTCTGCACATTTCTTTGCTTTTTCTCCCGCCTCTTCCGGCAACTGTTTGTCAGGGTCTATAAGAGAAAAATGTAGCTTCCCATATTTACTCAGCCATTCCCCTATGATGTTCATTTTCCCTCTCTACTCTTTCAGAAATGAACCTTATTTTTAAACATTTCTATTTTTCATCCTAAACCGACCGTTTTGCCTAAATCGTTTAAATCTGCGACATTGCATACATTCCCTACTATCTCTTTTCACATCCATTTATCCAGACCATATTGTTCTCTCGAATCCAGATTTGACAGACCAAATGCCCCCTGGACGAAATTCTTTATCAAATCGGTGTACCATTCCATGTCAAGCTCGTTCCTGTCTTTCAACAGTTCTACGGGATACATGAAATGGATGGGTTTCACCCCGCTTTTGGTAGGACTTTTAAGGCCCGGCAGGGGCTTTTTTGTAACAACGAATTTGAACTTTCTCCTGACCTTTATCTTGCCCAGCAGCTTTTCGATTGCCTCTGCCCTCTTGCTGTAAACAGACTGCGAGCCGTTGGGGTTGGATTTGTAACGGGCAGGCGGCTGGATTGACTGAACGAGGGTGAAAGCATCCATTCCGAATTTTTCTATATCAAGGGCAGACACTTCTTTCATCGTGATTTTCCTTATCGATTTCTTTATGCTTTCCCTTGCCTCGTCCTCATTGTTCCAGCTTGTATTTTCCTTCAGCACGTCCAGCATTATACTCTTCAACACAATGCGGGCAATGTTGGGCTTGTCGCTCCCCTTGAAGTTATTCCCCTTAGTTATCATCTGCATCTCGCCGTTTTTCACGTCGAATATGAGATAATTCTTGTGTTTCACAAAAATCATCGCATCATGCTCCTCGGGCTCTAACTCGAATTCCTGATAATTCAGCTCTTCCCTCCACTTCTCGTTGCAGAAATCTATGGCATCCAATGCCTTGTCGGGCATGATTATCCATTTTTCCTCTTCCACATCAACTCCGAGAGCATGGGCCATCCTTTCGGGAGCGGAACGTGAGCATGCCATATATATACCGTCTGTATCCCCGTATACAACACGGGCACCACGGCCGTTGAGAATTTTTAGGGTATCATTCAATATATGCTGCCCCTTCGTAGTGATAAGTGCTGCCCCCCAGAGATTGAACTGGCGGCAGGATACCCGCGGAGCAGATAGGATGCCATGTGTTCCCGCATTTCTTGCCCCCTTCAGCGACTGATATATCATCGCAAGTCTTTTCCTCTCCTCACCCTCCGCCTTCTTCATCTCCGCCTTTATTTTTCCTATGAAATTCATTATGCCGCCCATGGCAAGATTCACAAGACCCTGCTCGTCGGAAATTTTGATGCCCACCATGACTCCTTTATCGACGAAATCCTCCGTCGCCTCCCTCATTTTAAATCCGGCATGCATGAACCTGTCGGGTAATTTCTTTAGCCATATCCAGTCATCGGGTTGTTCATCCGCACGTGCAACTCTGACGGTATCCGCCCCTGCATTCACCGCCCGCAGTATCGTGGGATACATTGCCCCGACGTCAGCAACAATCACGTTATACCATGGAATGAAATGTGAATTCACATCCCTGTCCGGCTTTATCGTCATGCCTCCAGGGAAATGGTAGGCTATCCCTTTGCCCTCTTCATTAGAAATAAGATAGGGATACTCGACCCAGTCCGGCATCTCATCCCCGTACTTTGCAATGCGGATTACCTCTTTGTTGTCCTCTTTTCTTGCGGCCCTCGCTATCTCCTCCTTTGTCTTCCCCAGCCTGCCGATTCTCGATGCCACCCCTAGAACCCTGCATGTGGCAGGCATTATTTTTTTGTGCCGCGAGGCACGTATCATCGCCATATAATCCCACATCCTCGTGGCACCGGAAGGTAGCAGGATTTCGAAGGGCATCCCGGTGGTAAATGAAAGGGGCATCGCCTGCTGTAGAAGATACATCGCTATGGATTCCTGCTCCATCACATCCTGACGGTTGTAAAGCATCGTTCTGTCATCAACATCCATCTCCTGCGGTGTGAGATTCAACCGCCCCTCTATACCCACCCCGAGAAATGATGCTGTTCCGCCAAGTGTGTATTCATCCAGGGTATAGAACTTCCTCGCCGCCTGATATGTATCGAAGCTGGAAGGGTAAAAAATTGCAACATCGGTCGGCGTGCCGAAATGATAGGACTGATCCCTCCTTGCATATTTATCCAGAAAATTCTTCAATTTCTCTGCCTCCCCGCTTGAAAGCACGGCAGAATTCTTCAAAAGGTGCCTTGCTCGCTCGTATATCTGAAGATTGTCGAACCCGATTATATTGTGCCCCGTCACTATGTCGGAATTGCTCAATATACCGCACATATCGACAAGGTTTGAAATCTCATCATCCTCGCTGTATGAAACAAACTGTTTCACTTCCTTCTCCCCCACCCCCCCCGCCGCCTCCGGAAAGTCCGTGAACTGGAAAAAGAAATCCTCGGTATCAAGATCTTTCTCGGAGACAAATGAAAACTCGAACTGGTGATACCCTATGATATCTATTGGGACATTATTCACCTCCCCGTATTTTGTCATTTCTATGTCGTAAGCCGTCACCATGACTTTCTTCTCCCTGCCACCCGTATCGAATATCCATTTCCCCCTTGCGGCCACGTCCGCCAGTGCACGCTCGGTATACGGTATGTCATGCTCGGCGGTGTACAGTCCCATACGAAAGATTTCATTGCTCACCTCTGGAACCATGTAAGAGCGGGTGGTATAAACCTTGAAAATCTTCCTTTTTACCGAGGGGTTCCAGAAGGACTGGTAGGTTTCAACCTCGCCCACTTTTCTGATGCGTTCGTCACCCCCCAAATTTTTTACTACTAATTCCTTCGCCTTGTCAACCTCCATTCCCGCAGGCGGAAAAGCAAGAAAATACGGAGCATGTTCTTCATCTATGGGCTGGATTTTATCGCTCCAGTAAATATAATGAGGAGAGAGATTTAGAAGCATAAAAAATAAAAGGAACGGGGCTTATAGATGTTTTCATCAGAACCCTTTTTCTTTTCAAAAAAGAAAAAGTGTTTCATCCCAAAAAGAAAACATTTCCAAAAAACTCCAAAAAGAAAGAACCCTTTCTTTAGGAAAGAAAGTGTTTCATCGGAAAGAAACCTTTATAGAAAGGGTTGACGGAAAAGTTCTTTGGGGATGAAACACCTTTCTTACAAGAAAGGGGTTCTATCGCTCAATTTTCAACAATTTTTCTTTCACGGCAGCACCGTAGCCATATCCTCCGAGCTCACCATTCTTCCTGATAACACGATGGCATGGAATTATTATGGGCAGGGGATTTGCGCCAACTGCATTTCCGACCGCCCTTACTGCCTTGGGCTTTCCGATTTTCTCCGCAACCCATTCATATGAGCGAGTTTCGCCATACGGAATTTTTTCCAGAGTTGTCCACACCTTCTTCTGAAAAGGTGTACCGTTAAACTGCAGGGGCAGGGAAAACTCCTTCCTTTCCCCGTCAAAATATTCCCCGAGTTGTCTTACCGCCTCTTTATTTTTTCCCATTGCACAGCCGTACTCCCTTTCAAATCTTTCTTTTGCAAGAGTCAGCCTTGCTATCCCCCTGGAATTAAAGACGATGTAAACAGTGCCCATAGGAGAGACATAATTGTCATAACGCAGTTCCATGAACATAAGCACAAAGAAAGTTAAAAGGTTAACCCGCAAAAGAAATAAACAATCATGTCATATATTTACCAGTTGAAACAGGCGAAGAAACTTCTATGGTGGCTGCTCGCAGGCACATCAGGCGGGCTGAGCAGGGGCAAAATCATCGCAGCCATAATGGAAAAGCCGATGAATGCAAACGAGATTGCCGATTCATTACATTTGGACTACAAGACGGTGAGGCACCACCTGGACGTGTTGCGTAAGAATTGTCTTGTGACAACAATGGGTAGTGGGTACGGAATGATGTATTTTCCATCCGAACTGCTGGAGGAAAATTCAGCCCATTTTTATGAAATTTGGAATAAAATTGGGAAAAATAAGAAAAAGGATGAAGTTAATAAGGTGAATAAATGAGTAAAAAGAAAACGAAGGTGTTTGCACTAATCATTGTGCTTATCATAATAGGCACTGTAATAGGCATTGCAATGTCATATGCTTCCCTCAAAAAGGGAAAGGAACTTGCGGAGGAACGGGGGCATCCATTCGAGAACAACAGACGGGCAAGGGCTTTTGCATTGAGATACATTGCAAGCATAGTCGTTATTTCAATAAACGTGATGCTTTTGGTTGGTTTGCTGTGGATTTATATAGATACATATGCAAAGACAAAATCAAGTTTCATGCTGGGTCTTGTATTTTTCATAGGCGTGCTGCTAATTCAGTCACTGCTTTCGTTGCCGTTACTTCATACGTTTTTCGGCTACACTCCGTACGGACTGGGACCGTTCGGGGTTGTACCGTATCTGTTTGAGACGATGGCACTGGTAATACTCATGGTGCTGAGTATGGAATGAAATTGGGAATGATTTGGGGTGAATTTGGGTAAATCAATATAAAGAATAGTCGTCTTTTTTCACATGCACAAAAGTGCAGGAGATGATAGAAATGAAAAAAAGCATGATTGCAATAGCGGCTGTGGGTGTTGTGGGCCTGCTTGTAATAGGTACGGCCTTTGCTACTACGGCATCAAATGGAACGGGCGATGGAGGGCATTTTAAGTGGGCAAAAAATATGCTGGAAAAATTCATGTACCGCCATCATGCCAGAGTACAGATGAGGGAAAGTGCAATGAAAAACATGACAGAAATTAGCGGCGTACTTTCGTATGAGAACGGCTCGTATTATGTTGGTATTCAGGTAGTTTCCTTTGGCCCGATATGGCTCCTTGAAAATGTAACGGCAAGAAGCGACTATGACAGGGACGGCACGTACGAGACGATCGAGGAAGAATTCGAGGGGCTCACCGGAACGGAGATTACGATAACGGGAATAATGAAGAATGACACCATGTATGCGTTCTACATCAACGGCATCTGGTACAGGAATTCGGTAAGAATGCCCCAGGAGATTTCTGAAATAATGGGCATACTGGAGTACAACAATGGTACCTATGAAATCGAAAATCAGACGGTTTTCTTCGGTCCCATGAAAATGCTGTTCAACCGAGTGGCAAGAAGTGACTATGATGGGGACGGACAGTTGGAAAGCATGTACTACGAACTGGATGGTTTATCGGGCAGTCATGTAACCCTCGATGGATTTTACAAAGGAGATGTTTTTGTACCCGCCCACATAGACGGAATGTGGTATAGGGCAATGCCGGCACGTTTGTAGATCCTCTTTCTTTTTTTATTTATACCTCCCGATTGTCTGTCCTGCTTTGATTTTATCCCCTTTTTTTATGATTATGTCTATGTCTGTATTATCGGGCATATACAATTCAACCTTTGAACCGAATCTGACAATACCTATTTCATCTCCCTTTTTTACAATATCGCCCTCTTTCACGTAAGACACTATCCTCCTTGCGATTATGCCTGCAATCTGGACAACTTTAACCATGCCAATCTCAGTTTCCATCGTGATGGAGAGCCGCTCATTCTCCCCTTTCTCCATAAATGCAGGGGAATGCCTTCCTGCTGCATGCCTCATTTCCAAAATTTTTCCAGAAAGCGGGGCACGGTTCACGTGAACATTCCACAGATTCATAAATATCGCCACCTTTCCGCCGTTTTCCATCACAATCCCATCCGCAGGGGATATGATGCTGTCTTCGATTTTGCGGTATGTGTCCCTGAAGAAGAAAAGAAAGAACACGAACACCAGGAGAAAAAATGATGAAATAAAATAAAATCTGAGAAGAAGAAAAATGATTGATGCAACCAGCGGGACGGCTACAATATGAATACACTTTTTCGCTATCATCTTCTCTCCAAAATATCCCTTAAAAACCTTTCAACGGGCCCTCGCCTTTTCGGCAGTTCAAACAGCGAAGAAATGTGGTCGTAAAGTTCCGGCAGAATATCAAAGGCAATATAGGCAAGGGCTATTAAAGCAAGAAGGGAACCGATTTTACCCACCACATTGTGCATGAAATAGAATGTCTGGTGGAGCACCTCTATCCCGTAAACCACGCCGGCATTTCGCACAATATTCAGTGCATATATCACCGGGACCGTCATCATAAATGCTTTGAATTTCCGTTCCCTATCCACTCCCCTCAGGGCAACTATCACCCCTATGAATATCATCATCGACTGCAGGCCCGTGCACGCCAAAATAAGCTGGACCGAATGACTGCCGTTGAAATACACCGGAACCGTTATTGTTGAACCGTAATTGATTGCACCCGTGGCAACGTTGTAGCCCATAATTTTCATCAACCACACCGTATGCCCTGCTACCATTTTTATTAGAGCACCAGAAAAAGTCGGCAGTTTGCCTATGAGAAAATAGAAAAATCCCGATACGAATGTCGTACCTGCAATAAATGCCATACTGTCCAGCTCCTCGTTTCTTACGTGTGAGAGGTACTCATGATATGCAAGATAAAATAAGAAATACACTCCGACTATGCAAAATATCGCATTTACAATATCCCCGTCCTCCTTGTAGTAGAGGAAATCGGGCTGCGTCGCCCAGTACAACGCAAATATTATCCAGCCGGCCGCCATTACCAAGTGTCTGTCTTTACATTTCGAGAAAAATCCGATTCCAAGCAGTATAAGACCAGAAAACAGGGGGACGGAAGTAATCAAATCAAACGATGGATAGTTATCCGTTGTAACAAGAAATGAAAGGAAAATGAAATGCCCAACTATCAGGGCAAGAGTTGCCCCTCCCAAAAGACATGCCACGTAATACAAATTCTTTTTGTGCACGGTGGAGAATACCACATGGTTTATGATTTTTTCTACTTTATCGCTTTTCTACCTTACTGCGACACTTATTTCAGATATATGTGCCCCACATCTTTCTTCCATATCCACAAATCCTCTGTCTCTGCTCCCTCCTTGAGGTTGATTGTATAATCCACTTTTGCATCCATGTCATCTGCAAAATACACCACGTGTGCCTCTGGAAACTGAGGCGTTTTCGGAGAGCCGTATTCCTTCCTGCCGTGATGACTGAGTACGATATGCACCAGCTTCAACTTGGCTCTCTCGGGAAAATCCTCAAGCATTCCAATTCTGGCCAAAAGCATCTGCACACCTATAACAATATGCCCTAGCAACATCCCCTCCTCCGACATCTCTATTGAAATGCCGACTTCAAATTCCCTTATTTTGCCGATATCATGAAATATTGCACCCGTAACCAGCAGGCTGTAATCCATCTCCGGGTGAAGCTCATGCGCCCGCTGGCATATCCTAGCAACATTCAGCGTATGTTCAAGCAGCCCGCCGATATAACTGTGATGACGGTGCATGGCAGCGGGTGATTCCCTGAATTTCTTCGCAAATTCCTCGTCTTTGAAAAATGATAGGAGAAGAGTTCTGTACGGTTCCCCGGTGCTCTCAACGATGTCCATCAACTGTGACATCATTTCATCGATATCCTTGTCGCACACATCAACAAAATCGGTTGTGTCATACTCACCGGGCAGGCACTTTCTAACGCCTTCTTTGTCAATGTTTATCTCCAGCCCCTCCCCGTATGCCGTCACCCTCCCTCTTATAAATATGACATCACCTTTGTCAAAATCTCTGTACAATTTATTTGTGTATATCTCGTCGTCTCCCCAGTATTTTGCCGTTATCTCACCCGTTTTATCCGTCAAACGCAGCTCAAACCACGCCCCGCCCTTGCTTGTGTTCCTGTACTTTCTGGGGGGTTTCTTGAATTTGACTGCAAACATGCTGTTGACAATATCGCCCTCTTCAAGCCCTTCTATAAACTTCTTTTTCATTTTAACCCCGATGTATCAGCATTCTCCTTTTTTGACAAATGGCGGCTTTACCCTCTTTGCCTCAATTTTCCTGTCACTGGAAACTATATCAAACATGTCTGCCCCCTCGTAACCCGGCTTGATGTAAGCCATTGCCACACCCTTCTTAAGACAGGGGGAGAACGTGCCGGAGGTCACAATCCCTGCCTCCATTCCGTCCTTCTCGACAACCTGCCCGTGCCTTGGTATGCCCCTGTCAATGCATTCCAGAAAGGAAAGTTTTTCGTACCGTCCTTCCTTCTGTTTCAGTAGTGAGTCCTTTCCAACAAAGTCATGCTCCCAGTTGATGAGCCATTCCAGACCTGCTTCCAGAGGTGTTCTCCCGCCGCTGAATTCGTTTCCTGCAAGGGCAAAACATTTCTCAAGGCGGAGTGTATCTCTCGCCCCAAGCCCAATCGGTTTTATCCCGTATTTCTTTCCCGCCTCCATGATATCACGAAACATTTTTCCTCCTTCTTCGTGAGAGGTGATGTAAAATTCGTATCCCTTTTCCCCGGTATATCCTGTTCGGGAAACGATGCACCTGTTATTGCCCACCTCTAACTCCTTGCATGCAAAGAACCCGAGCGTACTGAAATCAAAATCTATGATTTCTCTGAGACAGTCCTCCGACGAAGGACCCTGCACGGCTATTATAACAAATTCCTGGGATGCATCCTCTATTCTAATATCCATACTATCTGTATGATCTGCAAACCACTTTTTCACATCCTTATTTCTGCCGGCATTCGGGATGAACAGGTATTCATCTTTGAGATGAAAAAAGACCTCATCATCTATTATGGTTCCGTCATCCCTCAGGATTACTGTATAAGTTCCCATGCCGATACCAAACTTGCCGGCATCCGATGCAGTCACCCTGTTGATAAACTTTTCCGCATCATTGCCCTTCACGATGAGATTTCCCATGTGGGAAACATCAAATATCCCAACCTTTTTCCTTACATTCAGATGTTCATCCTGTATGGATGTATATTTCAGCGGCATTTCATACCCCGAAAAAGTCGTAAATGTTGCCCCCAACTCTTCGTGCAGTTCATGCAAAGGCGATTTCATGGATAGGTATAATTCCTGCAACTTAAAATTTTATTGGTTGGAAGAAAATGTATAATCCCGAAAAAACTTTATTAGGAAGTGAGTTAAAGCCATGAAGAAAATAGGTATGAAAATATGGGTAAAGATTGGCCACAATTTGTTGCAAGATGGGGTTACCCAAATAGAGACACTTCAGTCAAGACGGAGTAAGAACCCTCTGGGCTTTAGCCCGGAGTAGTTAATGCTGGAAATCATGGCATCCGGGATATTACCGTACCCGGCTTGTATGGTCGAACCGTCCTCGACCAAGCGGGCGATGTCATCTCCTATGATTTTTGCCTGCTCATCAACAACATCCGTTTTGTATTCAAGAAGAGGTTCATCGTGTTGAATAACGAAATCTACATCCGTCAGGTTAATAAAGCTGTCTCTGAGAGGATATTCCTCAGAATGGGTGACATCATAAATTTCTGAAGCAATGCATCGGCAATTTACATTCAATTTAAAATTAACTTCCCGGTTTTCAGGATTGAAGTGTGTTTGGCACACAATATGGGAAAAGTGAAATAGAGAGATTTAAACATAATGCTAATATCTTTTTAACAATAGTTTAACAATAGTTAAGTTTTAATAGTAGTTTAGGATAATAAATTGGATAAAAATGAAAAAAGCAATAGCGATATTTGTACTGGCAGCCATTCTGATTCCTTCGGTTATGACCATAAACGCCATGACCGATGTGAATAATGGAGTAAATGTCGGGAGCATGACGCTAAACAATCCTCCGGCAAAGCCCACGATATCCGGGCCAACATCAGGTGATGCAGGCAAATCATATACATACACGGCGGTCACGACAGACCCTGACGGAGACAGGGTTTTCTACTGCTTCAACTGGGGTGATGATGATGATGAGATATGTACGAACCTCTTCAATTCGGGCCAGCAGGTTACTTTATCCCATACATGGGATGACGAGAAGGATTACACTGTAATGGTTAAGGCAACGGATGAGAACGGTGCGGATAGCGAGCCTGCCACTTTGAAGGTAACAATGCCGCTGAGTTACGCCAAAAGTTTGCAGACCCATACGGTGCTTGCAGAAATAGGAAGTGTTACGTGGTGTCCAAACTGCCCTGCAGCAGATGAAAAAATCGAGGAACTTTATTCTTCCGGCGAGTATCCGTTTTACTATGTGACCCTCGTGTATGATACAAATTCTGTGGCACAAAAAAGGGGCGGATGGCTGAGTGATTCGTATATACCGATGTTATATCTTGACGGCGGATACAAAGTTGTTGACAACCTGAATATGTATGGACAATATATTACCGAAGTTTCCCAGAGAGAAGCCAATTCCATATCCATGAATGTTTCCGCTGTATGGAAGGGAGACGCAAAAGTCGATGTCACGGTGAGAGCTACAAACGAAGGAATCCAATCATACTTGGGTCATCTGAGGGTTTACGTCACAGAGATTGTTTCCCGCTGGAACAATCAGAAAGGAGATCCATTCCGTTATGCCTTAATTGATTACGCATTCAACAAGTATGTATCAATCCCTGCAGGGGAAACATACGAGGAGACAACGACATGGGACGGCACTGCCAATCATGGGGGCAGCACATTTGAAGATATCACCCCTGGCAACATAATGGTCATCGGCTCTGTATCTCACTGGTTGCCACACCTTGAGAAAAATCCGTGGACAGAACCAAGCCCCTACCGCTTCTTCGCTCAGTATACTGACCAGACGGCGGCCGTCATTGTTGAATCTTAAGTGATAAAAATGAAAAAAGCAATAGCGATATTTGTACTGGCAGCCATTCTGATTCCTTCGGTTATGACCATAAACGCCATGACCGATGTGAATAATGGAGTAAATGTCGGGAGCATGACGCTAAACAATCCTCCGGCAAAGCCCACGATATCCGGGCCAACATCCGGGGAGGCGGGAACGTCGTACACATACACGGCGGTCACTACAGACCCTGACGGAGATAAAGTCTCCTACTGTTTTGACTGGGGAGATGGAGATGATACATGTACTCTTTTCTTCAACTCTGGAGAGCAGACTACCTCATCGCATACATGGGATAGCGACGGAGATTACACCATTACCGTGAAAGCAACGGATGAGAACGGTGCGGATAGCGAGCCTGCCACTTTGAAGGTTAGCATGCCGTTGACGTACACCAGCAATCTTGTGGATGATTTATCAATCAGAATAACAAAACCTCGCAACGGAATCTATCTGTTCGACATAAAAATGCTGCCAATACTAGGACAGATTGTCATAGGAGATGTTATAGTGGAAGTGAAGGCATCTGATGGCATACAGAGGGTTGATTTCCTTCTTCAGATGACCTGCGGATGCGGAAGGAAAATAGTCCATACCGACACATCCGCCCCGTTTACCTGGAACTGGAATGTGGATTACGACGATGATGATGGATTAATAGACGAGGGGAGTGTTCCTATTACAGTCAGGGCGTATGACGGCGAGTGGAATGAGGTCTCAGAAAGCATAAGACTGATAAAATTATAAGGCGAAAACATGAAAATAATTACATCGCTGACAGTCCTTGCAATACTGTTTCTCGCAATAGCCCAAGCGAATGCGTTTAACGTCACGTGGTCTCCCGAAACTCCTGAGCCCGGAGACAAAATTACGGTGAATCTGAATGCAGGCGAAAACGTCTCGGGTGTAGCAATCCAGGTGTGCATAGGAGACGTATGCCTTATTCCAAAGCCAATGGAAAGGGTTGGCGAAGAATATATACACTCTTTCTATGTAGATGAAACTGCAGAAATCCATCTTAACTTCACAATGGAGTATGCCGATGGAAACAACACATGGGACGACTCTACCTATTTTAAAGTGGAAAAGACAAATGATGGCAGAGGCACGCCCGGTTTCGAATTTGTCATTGCAGTTTCTGCAGCAGCCGCAGCCTTATTACTGGCTAGGATAAAGAGAACGAAAAATTGAAATACAAAAAAATCTTTAGTGTTGAAACACAATGAAGATAAAGATTATCCTTCTCTCCATAATCATTCTTTTTTCTCTGATGACATTGCTACCGCTTAATTCTGAATCGTCTGCCCATACCGAAAACAGGGCTGTTTTCTGCGAGGAGGTTACAGCAACGTGGTGTATAGGATGTTCCAACACCGCAGAGGCTCTGCATGAGATACACAATTCTGACAGCTCATTTTATTATGTTGCAATGGTGACCGACAAAAACGAAAAGGCGGCAGATAGGGTGAAGGAATACAACCTGGCTGGCTATCCAACATCGTTTTTTGAAGGAGGATATTCCGTGGTATTCGGAGGAAAGAGCGGAACGGAGCCATATGAAAACGCCATAGAAGATTGCAGAGCCAGGACAGTCCCTATTGTAGATATTTCCGTTAATGTAAGCTGGCTCGGTGAAAGCGACATCGGTATTTCGATAAATATTGAAAGTAACGAGAATACATATCATGGCCACCTGAGAGCATATGTTGTCGAACCGCATTCCAGATGGAACGACAATGATGGCAACCCCTATCACTTTGGTTTTCTTGACTTTGCAGTTGATAAAGATGTGACTATCGAAGGGTCATTCTCAGAAGAAATAACATGGAATGGAAGTGCTGCTGGATACGGCGACATAGCAAGAGACAACATAATGGTAATCACAGTTCTTTTCAATAGCGAGGGGCATACATCTTATTCGGACCCACCATCCGACACCTATCCGTTCACTGCCTATTATGTTGACGGTGTGGCAGCCGCCTCGCCGCCCGAGGATTCCCCATCGGTCGTGAGAATAACGGAAAAGCCACCTTCTCCCGCCGGCTATAATAATGTGACGCTCCGCTGGGAAGGAAGCGACGATTTCACGCCGGATAACGAGATACTTTATTCATATCTGCTGGTGGGGCATGACAGCGGCTGGTCGCAGTGGGGGCATGAGACGGAAAAAATCTGTGAACTGGCAGACGACACCTATACTTTTATGGTTAAGGGAAAGGATAACGCCGGGCAGGAAAGCACCGCTTCATGCAAATTCACGGTTGATACATCACCCCCTTCGGTCACATCGACAGACCCGGCGGACAATTCAAAGGACAAAGATGCGTTCACTCCGGTCACCATAACTTTTTCATTCGCAATGAATGAATCGTCTGTTTCGAATTCAATTTCAATCAGCCCCGCGATAGAGTATGAACTTAAATGGACTGGTGAAAAAGTGCTTGTGATATTGCCGAAAGACCGCTGGGAACATGATAAGACATACACCATAACCCTATCGGGCGATATGGCAAGGGAAAGCGGCCAGGAGATGGGAAGTCCGTACTCATTTTCTTTTGAGGTTTCCTCCGCCGACAAAGAGCCGCCAGAAATATTATCGACAGAGCCGCATAGCTGGGGTACAGCCACAAGCAAAAGCAACATAACAATACAATTTTCAGAACCAATGGGTACAAAATTTTTCAGTAAATCCGTGAGGAACGAGCCGTGGTTTCCCTGCCGCATGGAATGGAAGGATAATGACACAGTGCTGGAGATAATTCCAAAGTTCCTGCCGCCGGGCGAGTACAGTATAACCATAACAAAATATGCCATGGATCGGTCGGGCAATCATCTCACCGATAATTATATGATTCGTTTTGAGGTAATGAAGCCAAAGGTGATGTCATCATCGCCATTTGACGAGGAGCGGGAATTATTAGTTTCAACAAAAATTTCTATAACTTTTTCAGAAGAAATGAATAAAAGCAGTTTGGCGAACAACATATATTCAACCTTTGACTTCACAGAATCCTGGAATGGAAATCTGCTTACTCTCACCCCCTCAAGCCTTCTGGAATACGGGAAACAATACTCCGTAAGAATTGGTGAAAATGCAACGAATGTTTACGGAGTAAATCTTGATGAAGAATACACCGTGTCATTCTTTACAGAGGAGAAAATACCCGAAAGGGACTTCGGCGAAGAAATGCCATCCTTTACATTCGCCATTTTTATATTTGCGGCATCCCTTTCCCTGATACTTTACAGAAAATCACATTAACATTTTTTCCATCAGGTAACCGTCTGTTCCGTCAGGATAAAAGTCCGGCATCTCTTTTTTTATTACAAATCCATGCTTTCTGTATAAACTTATAGCATCCGTATTTGTTACTTTTGCCTCAAGGTAAACTTTTTTTAATTCTCCAAATTTATTGGGTATATAATTCAAAAGAGCGGAACCTATGCCTCTTCCTCTATTCCCTTCTCTGACACATATCATCAGAATACGAAGTATAGATATATTGGTAGTGACCCCCAGTATAAACCCGATAATCTTTCCATTTTCTTCCGAAACAAGAAAACCGTCTGGTGAAGCCTGCCATATATTTATAAAAAAGTCAGGAGTATAATAATCATCGAGTGAGGAATACACTATTTCCATAATCTGTTGCAGGTCATCGTACTCAAATTCCCTTATCATCATCTAAATCCCAGTTTTATCGCATTAACAGGACACACCGACACACATTTGCCGCATCTTATACATTCCAGGCTTTTATTATCCTCGGGCATTTTGATGTCCATCGGGCAGATGGCCTCGCATTTTCCGCAGTGAATGCATTTATCCATATCAACTCTCAGTTGAAGCAGGCTTACCTTATTGAACGGGGCCATCATTGCCCCCACGGGGCAGAGATGGCGGCACCACCCGCGAGAGAGAAGAACGATAAGGGCGATAAAACCCCCGACAAAAAGCATCTTCGGGATGAAATACGTGCCGAATGTATAACCGTGCGGGTCGAGTATAAGGTGTGGTATTGTGGCAGTAAGCCCGCCTACCGGGCATATGTTCGTATACGCCATTGTTCCCCTGATATATGATACGGGAGCTATCAGCAGCAATATAATATATTTCAGATAACGCAATTTTTTGTCCAACTTCGCTCTTTTTTCGTTTTTTACCTTTTTTCCGCCTAGGATATCCTGTAAAAATCCGATGGGGCACGCCCAGCCACATGCCGCCCTGCCGAATATCATGGAGACGATAGATATAAAGCCCACAAGATAAATTAACAGTGTTAAACTATGCTCGATGGCAGCGTGCTCGAGTATCCCTATTGGACAGGCCATCGACGCCAGCGGCGCCTCCCAGCAATAGAAGAATGTATAAATTAAACCTGTACTGCCGACCATAAAAGCAGTATTTGATAAAAAAAGGAATGCAAGCTGTGATGCAAGTCTCTTTTTCTGCATTGTAGAAGATGCATATCTTTTCCATACTACTGCGGCACCAATCGCCATGGGCACGCATATGTATGCAAACGGACAGGATGCACAGTTGAAATTGCACATTGGCATTATCCATCCTCCTTTATTTTTAATGCATAATTTAATATCTCTTCAAGCCCCCTCATTGACGGTCTCCCCCCGCTCCCATCCGCAGGTCCTTGGAAGGCATACCATAAAATACTTCCGTTCTTCATGGTGATTATTGCCGTTGTAGGATTATAATCTTCTTTTTTGGAGGGATTATAAAGTTTTATAGAATCTTTCCTCTCGCTATTAATGGTGTCTATAGTTAGAAGGGTGACATTATTTTTATAAGCGACCCCTATTTTTCCATTCTCCTCTGTTCCTTCTACAATCCCTGCATGGAGCATATCGTTCCACTGGCGGCTACATGGCTCGCATCCATGATACCAGAAAAACAGCATTACAATCTTGCCCTTGTTCAATTCATCGATGACCCACTGGGGATGAGAAACATTGCCTTCTTTTCCATATCCTCTGGGGTACTCTACCCAGAATTCCGAAAATGATTCCACTATTGGATTCAATCCAATGCAGCCGAGGCATATGCTTTCATTCAAAGTTTTTGATTTGTTATATGCAGCATAGCCCCCGCTTATTAGAAGAACAAATGAAACTGTTATACATATGGCCTGTATTACCTTTATTCTGTGCACATTACGCACCTATTTGAATCGGATTTATCGCCCTTTTCAGAGTTGCAATTGCCGAGAGGGATGCCAGATAACTTGATTTCAGATTGCCTGGATTCGGCAGGTTTTCAACCTCCGCCCTAAGACGCCCGAACTTTCCATGGGCAAGTATTTTGTGACTGTTGTATTTCACCACGGGGTCTGCAACAATTTTAACCTTTGTTTTATCAAATCCTATGCCGGCAAGAGACAAGCATGCAGCAACATTTATATTTTTAGGAAATTCTTTCACGGCATCTCTTGCAATCCCGTCAAAAAGTATCGTTCTTTTTTCCAGTTTTTTGCCGAGGGATGCAGGCGATTTTGTTGTCACAAGCGTGACTTCATTTACAACATCTACCCCTGCCGCCTTTATCCCGTCTATGCCGCATACCGCACCTGATGGCAGATAAATTTTACATCTTTTCTCCTTCGCCTTCATCCTTAACCTTTTCAGCAGCGATTCGTCCAGAAGACTGCCTATACTCATTATTATCAAGTCCTTTTCCTCATCGATAATTTTTTCAGCGTATTGCCTAACTGCTTCTTGGGATGCCGCCTCGAATATGATATCGGCACTTTTTAGAAGACTGATAAAATTCCCGGCAATACCCTTTTCTAACTTCCTGCTAAGTTTATCTGCCTTTTCTGTTTCTATGTCATAAAGATAGATTTTGCCTATTTCTTCCATATCGTCTGCAGCCATTGCCACATCACTGCCTATTGCCCCGCACCCTACTATGCCCAGTGTTATGGAATCCATATAAATAAATAGAAGATTTCTATTAATAGATTCCTATGGAAGACGTGGAGAGATTCCTTTACGAAGACCTGGATGACAAAGGCGACATAACCTCGGACGCCCTGCTCGGAGAGGAGAAGGGAAGGGCATACATTATTGCAAAGGAGAACTGCATCTTGGCAGGCATCGAGGAGGCAAAGGCAGTATTTGTCCATCTGGGACTGACCGTAAGTCTGATAATGAAGGATGGTGAGGAAGCAAAGGCAGGCGACAGAACGATGGAAATAAGTGGGAAGGCACGTTCCATACTGGCTGGTGAAAGATTGGCTCTAGACATTATTTCAAGAATGAGCGGAATAGCAACTCTCACCAACGATCTTGTCAGGATATGCAGAAAGAAAAATCCGAAGTTAAGCATAGCGGCAACAAGAAAAACGACTCCCGGCTTCAGAAAATACGAGAAAAAGGCCGTGGCGCTCGGAGGAGGCATGCCTCACCGTATGGGATTATATGATGGAGTGATAATAAAAGACAACCATCTCATTTACATTTCAATAAGGGAGGCAGTAAGAAAGTCAAGGGAAAAAACAGACAAACCTATAGAGGTGGAAGTGGAGAGCATAGATGATGCTGTCATTGCCGCCGAAGAAAAAGCCGATATAATCATGCTTGACAATATGTCCCCTGCAAAGGGCATAATAGCAGCCAGAGAGGCAAGGGCTGTAAATCCGCGGGTGAAAATAGAGGTTTCGGGAGGCGTAACGCCTGAAAATATTGCCAACTATACTTTCGCCGATATCATTTCCCTTGGATGGCTTACACATTCTGTAAGAAGCAAGGATTTCTCTCTGGAAATAGAAAAAGCACGATTAATGGTCGATAAGGATTGAAAGTACAGAGATTAAGGTCATGGCGTATACAATTCAATTTGAATCCCTTGTATTTCGTTTTAACGGGTATATATAGATAGGTAAGTATATAGTAAGTATCTTATTCGACTGCTTTATGATATTGGGATAGGGCATATTGACAGGTTTATATGCAATGACCAGTTGATGTTTATAATGAATATTCATTGAAAATATGCTTGCCCAACACGGCACTTTTTTCTATTCATTTCTAGACCAAAGATAAACCAAAGAAACAATTTTCGTATTTCATTCTTTAAAAATCTCTTTTCTTTTGCTTTCTCCAGTAATTCCCTATTTCATCTTATGTAATGATTATAGTTAAAAGATAGTTTACTATATTATTTAAAAAGATATGATATTCTTCAAAAAAAAAAAAACAAAAATTTTTTTTAACAAAAAGTCATCAATTTCAGGCTCAATAATCTTACAATTATTTCATAAGATTTTGTCTTTTTATCCTATCTTTCCTTGTTTTCTTCTATAAAAATCAAATATTTCTTTTCCGTTTATGTGTGTAAAAGGAAAAATGACAGGTATAAAGCAAATTCGAATTTATGTCTTAACTTCAAAAAAATTTAAAAATTTAAAAAAAACAAACAAAAAATAGGGCAAGAAATAAAGATTTCGGATGATTTATGCAACAGAAAGGCAGAAGATAAAGTGTTGATGGGTTATTCAAAGTCCTCTATAAATTTGATGCTGGAAAAATATGCTCTCATTTTTCCATGATTTTAATCGGGGGTTTTTTAAATGATTTAATGTTATACTGACGGAAAAAAATGGATTCTTCTCTGGAAGATAAAGTAATTACTTATGGCACTTCCAAAATTACTTCTTTGGAAGTGTCTTTTTTTAAGAAAAATAAAGTTTTAAATTTTCTATTTTATAAACCCGATACAAGAGTGAAATAGGGGCAAAGCCCCTATTTCACTCCTTTCGGCATATGCAACAAATTCATTATTTTTAGAAGGAGATGGAGTAGGCTATTTAGAAGATGTTCCAGCCTTGGAAATCATAACTTTGCTTGCCTTAATTACATTATTTTCGTATATATTTTTTGAAAAATTAAGAAAATTATTTATCAAAATAACCCAAATAATTGATTTTAACTCTATTAAAAAAGAGGAGTATATAGCATTCATAAAAGAACAGGAAGACTTAATTAATGGTAGCAAGCAAAAAAAATTTGTTATTCTAAAATGGATTCTCTACATTTTAAGTACAATTGGAGTGATATGGTGGGTTTTTTTCTATGCATGGCTGGACATTACATTCCCTCATATTTGCTGGCGTTTTTTTGATTTTAAACTAAATTATATCCTAACATCTGCATATTTACTCTTAATTTTAGGCCTAGTAATCACTCCACTTTTATGGAGATTACTAGCTTCGTTGTATGTTATTAATAAATTTATAAAAAACTTGGAAGGAAATATCCAATTACTTCCATTGGCATCTGATGGCATTTGTGGAATGAAGCCCTTGGCAGATACTGCACTATCTTTCCATATTGTAATATTTCTACCAACCATACATTTCCTTCTTTCCTTTTTCATGTGGGGCATAACCGGAGGAGTGAAAATTGGATTTGTTTACTTTCCAGTATTAATAGTAGTATTTTTTTCTTCATTGTATCCAGCACATAAGGTTATGCTAACTCAAAAATTGGAAAAATTAAGCCTAATAAGTAGTGAATATAAAAGACTAATAGATAGATTAGGTTCCTCTACAAAAAGTATCGATATTAATACCGATATCGATATACTGGATAAGATGGATAAGGTTAGCAGTTATTTTAGAGATATAGAAAAAATGCCTATCTGGCCATTTGATTTAACTATTTTAAGTAAATTTTTAACGACCATTCTTGTTCCGTTATTGCTATTTAGCATCCAATTACTTCTTGTATATAAATGATATGAGATCTGCGCATCTTATCTTACTGTCATACTGATATTTCTGCCTTTTACTCTTCCATTTATTTTTCATATATAATTTTATTTTTTATTAATATTTTTTGTCAATTGTTCTATACCTAATGTTTATACTTGGATTGGCTTTATATTTTGGGGAGAAAATATGCAGGCCAAGTTCGTATATAAGAGAGTTAGGCAAAATACGACTTTAATTAATTGTGGAGATAAGAATTATGAATCCGCAGACCAATAAGTCAGAAGGAAAAAATGATAAAATTGACGCTCTCAAATTTAGTCACTCAAATATTAAAAGTAAATCAAAAACATTTGGGGAAGTTGAATTTAAGTGTATCTCAGTTGGTGACTTAACATTTTTCGTTGAACTTTTGGATAAGATTACAGATGATAAAGAGTTTGTTGTTAATGTGCTGTATAATCAGCTAATAATTTCAAAAGTATCGCTTATAGAGTTTGGCAAAATCCCGGATGAGCAATTAATAGAACTCGCAAGAGATTTTATAAGACACGAAAAACACACATTTGAGTGCTTCGAAGAAACTACCAATGCGGAATTTTTTACTAATTTCAGAGAAGCTATCAAAACATACCATCAGAAGCAAGTTGAACGGCTACAAACTGTCTTTGGACCAATGATTAAATATAGTAAAGAAATTCTTGAAAAATTTAATAAACAGTACGCAGGCATTATTCAAACCCCATATATCTCCGAATCAATACAGACAGTTTCCAAGATTGCCGAACAGTTTGGGAAAACCCAATTGCTAATTGCTGAATCCTTAAGGTCAGCAATCGGGCAATCCCAATTGGTTGCCCATATTTTATCTGAACGACTAATGCCACAAATAAACCTTTGGCAAAAGTGGATTGAACAAAATAGGGCAATATTTGATAACTATACAAGATTTTGGGAGGGTTTTCAAGAGCAATATAAAATCACGGAGCGAAAAGCAATCTTGATTCTAAGAAAATACAAGTGGTTTATAACCCCCTCTTTGCCTTTAAGTTTTGTTTTTGAGGCCGTAAAAATTGATGAAAGAGGGAGCAATCAACGTAAAGATATGAATAAACTTTTTGTTCATTACTTTTCAGTTGATAACTTTAAGAATTTAGAAAATCTTGTGGATAAATGGGGGGCAAATGAAATTTTTAAGCCAAGAATGAAGATTTTTAGGGACTGTATTTTTGTAATTAGAAATTCAGAGGGGAAATACAATCCTTCAAATGTTGTGCTTCCCGCATTGATCGCTCAAATTGATGCTGTTCAACAAGAATTCATGGGGAAAAATGGTTTATCTTTTGATTTGAGTGGAAGGATATGGAGAGACGAGAGGGGAAATGTTGTTGACAGGAAAACATGGTTTAAAAATCAGACCAATGGACAGGATATGCTAGACTTAGCAAATAATATTTTTCTTAATATCCTTTTCCAAAGGTCACAACCAGGACAACCTTTAGAAACTCCTTTTACATTCAATCGTCACAAGATTATGCACGGCGAGTATTTAAGGTATGGGAGAATTGACAATACAATTCGGGCATTTCTGATTTTAGATTTCTTAGCGACGCTAAGCGATAACGAGGGCGAACCTTGAAATACTTTGGAATGGGAATCGATTAATGATTATAGTTAAAAATTAAACTTCTTCCTGACATCTCTTCTGGCTTTTCTATACCGAGCAAATCGAGCATTGTAGGGGCGATGTCCCCCAGATTTCCTTTCCTCAATTTTAAATCTCCTGCTCCAACCACGATAAACGGAACGGGATTTGTCGTATGGGCCGTCTTCGGTATTCCGTTTTCAATCATTTCCTCAGCATTTCCGTGGTCGGCAGTAATAATTGCCGTTCCCTTGTGCCTCCCTACCGCCTCTATAACCCTCCCGACACACTCATCCACAATTTCTATAGCTTTCACCGTCGCATCCCATACGCCGGTGTGGCCGACCATATCGGGATTTGCATAATTTGCCACTATGACATCATATTTCTCTGAGTTTATTCTTTTTACAAGTTCGTCGGTCAATTCATAGGCGCTCATCTCGGGTTTCAAATCATATGTTGCCACTTTGGGTGAGGAAATCATAAACCTGTCTTCACCATAAAAGGACTTTTCCCGTCCTCCATTGAAAAAGAAAGTTACATGGGCATATTTCTCCGTTTCTGCAATGCGGAGTTGGGTCAATTCATGTCTGGATAATATTTCTCCAAACGTGTTCTTAAATGGCACCTTGTCAAAGGCAATATCCACATTCAGCCCTTCCATGTATCTGGTCATGGTTACAAAATGAACATCCAGTTCTTTCCTTGAAAATTCCTTGAAGTCTTCTTTGACGAAAGCCATCGTTATCTGTCTTGCCCTATCAGGACGGAAGTTGAAGAATAGTACCACATCTCCATCTTCTATCTTTTTATCTCTTATTATTGTGGGTTTTATGAACTCATCAGTTTCTCCTGCTTCGTATGCCTTCGTGATTCCATCCTGTGCGTTCTCCGCCCTTCTCCCCTTACTCTCTGTAAGCATTTCATAGGCATCCCTTATTCTGTCCCATCTTTTATCCCTGTCCATTGCATAGTATCTTCCCACGATGCTCGCTATCTCCCCGATTCCGATATTCTCGATTTTTTTCTCCAGTTCCCCGATATATCCGGCGGCACTTTTCGGCGGCGTATCCCTACCATCGGTAAAGCAGTGTATGTAAACCTTTGTCACATCTTCCTTCTTTGCCATCTCGAGAAGTGCATATAGGTGCTGCGGCGTCGCATGTACGCCACCCGGCCCTACCAATCCTATCAGGTGCAGGGATTTTTCCCTTGCTCTTTCCATTGCCTTCTTCAGTATATCGTTTTCGAAGAAACTTCCGTCGCCTATAGCTTTCAGTATTCTCATCGAGTCCTGGAATACAATTCTGCCTGCCCCGATGTTGATATGCCCGACCTCCGAGTTCCCCATCTGTCCAGTGGGCAGACCCACGGCAGTTCCCCCTGCCTCAAGAAGTGTGAACGGGTATTTTTCCATGAAGGAATCAACGTTCGGAGTGTGGGCATAAGCTATTGCATTGCCCTCTTTTTCTTTTTTATATCCCCAGCCGTCAAGGATGACAAGCAAAATCATGAAGGATAATCGAAAGGGGATATGTAATATTGTTGATTCATTCGATAACTGTTCCATATGTTTCGATATTTGTATGATATTCTTTATAAATAAAGACGAGAATATTGTTGCAAGAAAAAAGGGAAGAATTTTTTGCCTCCTTTCTTCCCTATCTTTTTCATTTATGTTTTACTGCAACTGTTTCAATTATCCCATGGTAGAATTTGTGTCTTTCAACTATCGAAAAATTTTGATTTTCAATAAGGGCGTCAATAGCTCCTCCCGCCATATACCTGTGATAATTTCTTCTATGGTCCTCGATAGCAAGATTTTCGATAATTTTCACTACCAAACCCATAGCACTTCCTTTAAATGTTGATGGTATCCCGTAATCAGTCACTATAATCATGCCTTTATGTCCGGCAATGCGTCCTGCCTCCTGTAGAATTTTTACATCGTTTTCGGCGTCATTCATGTGAAGTACAAATGAAAGGATGGCGCATCCAAAAGAACCATCCGGAAGATTTGTTTCGGTGATGTCCGCCTGAATATATTCTATGGCAGATTTTTTCCTTGCCACTCCAAGCATTTTTGGTGAAGCATCCATACCCGTTGCATCAAACCCGTTTTCATTAAACAAGATGCACTGGGCGCCTGTCCCGCATCCGAGGTCTATAACCTTTCCGCATCCGTGTCTGCCTGCAATTTCAACAACTCTGCGTTGAATTCTATTGAGGAACAGCCCAAAGGATGCATCGTACAGCCCTGCAAATCTTCCCTCTTTCATTTCTCCTTTATAGACATATGCCTTAAAAGTTATTGCATTCTAAAGGAAAAGGTTGAACAGATATCCCAAAATCAGAATTTGAGGGACCGTTATAACGGGCAGAAATAGAGCAGCTTTCTTACCTATATTGCTCCATATAAGTCCTATTTCGGTGTAATCGGTTGCCACTCCTGCCATCAAAAATGTGAAGCTGTTTCCGAATGCACCTGTTTGATTGAATATTTCAAATGCAAGAGGAGAGCTACCTTCAGAGCATACCTCAATAATCGTGGCAAACACCAGCGTGACAAGCAATCCAATAAAGGTGGGTCCCATGTATTCAACAAAAAGGTTGTGAGGGATAAACGCTCTGGTGATGCTTGCCATAATAATACCTATCAGAAGCCACCATAGAACCATCTTTGATAAGGACCACGAGCCTTTGATAACGCCCGTCATTGCATCTTTTATATTTTTGAATGTGAATCTATAATTTTTCCATCTTTTTATTATGTCTTCCTTCACAGAAAAATTTTCTTCTTCATCCGTTCCTTCAGAATGTTTGTGGCATTCCACCATCTCTTTCCTTTCAAGATAGTGGTATATAATGCCTGTGGTGGTTGCAATGATAATTGCAGACGCAACGATGAAAAAAGTTCTCAATCCAAAAAATCCAAAAAGAATGATTGTTATCGGTAAATTTGCCCATGGGGAGGCAAGAAGAAATGCAATGACAGGGGGTGTGCTTGCCCCTTTTTTGTAAAGCTCTATGGCAACCGCCAGAATGCCGTGAGAACATGCACTCATGACAAAACCAAAAATCACGGAATATATTATCGTTCTCTTTCTGTGTTTCGATAGATACTTTTTGATGTAGGATCTTGGAATTAAATAGTCGATGATTCCTCCCACAAAAAAGCCGATTAGTATTGCCCACCATATCATTGCAAAATAATCTGCAAAGGCGTCAAAGAACGGGTTGAGGACAGGAATGACATAAGAGATAAAAACAAACATTGTCGTCACAAAAATCACAACTGTAAGCTTATCCCGGTACCATGCACCTGTAGACTCGCAACCGGGGCAATATCTTTCATCGCGGGCAATGCCATGCTCCTCCTCGTATTTTTTGATGCAGTGTTCGCTGCAAAAGTAATGACCATGCGCTTTTATCGTCCCTTTCATCCCGCATACAGGGTCGATTTTGTCCACATGAATAAATGCATTGGCATATAAAACAGATATGCAAAGAATATTTTAAGTCGATAGGCATATTCAATCATGGGCATTCCCAAAAGCCACCCTCGCTACCAATCCCTTGTAATGAGGGAAAAGATTGCGGAAGGTGTTAGAAAGGGGTTGGTTCATGAAACCGGTATGATTGCACATGGAAGAGGGGAGGCATTTGATTATCTGCTGGGGGAAAAAACAATACCGCCTGCCGATGGGGCTGCCCTTGCCGCCGCCGCTTGTTTCAAAACGGCAAAAAATGCGGTAATATCGGTGAACGGGAATGTTGCAGTTCTGGCTGCCAGGGAATGCATAGAGCTTGCTGATGTTGCAAATGCGAAAATAGAGGTAAATCTGTTTCACAGAACTGAGGGAAGGGTTGAGAGATTGGTGGAGTTTCTTGAGAAAACGGGGGGCAAAAACATACTTGGCATAAAGGCAGATGCAAGAATACCGGGACTGGAGCACGACCGCGGGAAATGCTGCGAGGAGGGAATTTACTCTGCAGATGTCGTTCTTGTTCCCTTGGAGGACGGTGACCGATGCGAGGCACTGAAAAAGATGGGTAAAAAGGTGATTACCGTGGACCTTAACCCCCTTTCCAGGACTGCACGTACTGCAGATATCACCATTGTGGACAATGTAATAAGGGCAATCCCTAACATAAAAAGACATTTTTGTGAAGGAGGAAAACGGGATAAAGAGTGGGACAACAAAAAGTGCCTGCAGGATTGCATCGATTACATAAGCGGACGATTTGCCTCATTTTATCAGTTTTAGTATAAGCTTTATCTTTGATGGCAGTGAAGGGAGTTGTTTCCCGGAAAGCATATCTGATGCTGTTTGGGTGCATATCCCGACGAGCTTTTCCATGAATCTATTTCCGTATTCCTCGTTTGCCAGTGATGGATTTCCAACGTAGCCCTGCGATGCCCCCATCTCCTTCATCGTTTTGAACAACGCATCCGGTCCGTCCATCTTTATCTTCACCGGCGGGAGATTTTTCCATTCTTTCGCAAGTTCGGGGAAAAGAACAAGGGCAAGAGACGTTTCCTTCATGTCTGCATGTACCTCCCCGTCCTCTTCGAGAGAGGGCCATAACTCTCCGCTGAAATGGTAAGACGAAAAAGGTTCGCATACGTTGATGCTATTCTTCGCTTTTCCAATTGCCGCATGAATCGCCTTTATGTGGTGCAAATCCATGTGAAAGTTGCATACGACAATATACTTGAAACCCATCTTTGCCATGGAGATGAAAATCTGGTACATCATATCCCTTACCACCTTCCAGTCAACTGATATGCTCCCCGGAAAATCCCTTGCCATCCTGCAGCATCCCATCGGGAGGGGGGGAAGCGAAACGGCATCTATGCCCTTCTCTTTCAACGCCTCTACGGTTCTCTTCTCGACAAATCTTGCAATGAGAAAGTCCGTACCCACGGGAAGGTGGGGACCATGCTCTTCCATCGGCCCAACCGTCAAGAAAAATACTGTATCTTTATCCATCGCCCCTATATCTCTCCAGTTCATCTCCTCGAATTTCATCGGTGATATAACGGATTTTTATATATATTTCATTCCATATTCAGATAGAAAGAATGCAATTGAATTGAATATAACGATTTGAGCGTATCTGAAGTTTGCTGAAGGCGGGTTTGGATGGAGCGAGTGCAATGAAGCGAACCAGATGACTGCCGGTTATATGACCCGAGCGGAAGGCGAGAGTGCAACCGAACCAGGTATACTCTATTAGGTAACGTGCTAAAGTCATCCAAAATTATTCTCCATGTTCTGTTAATTGTAATATGAGTTTTTCTGCATTCTTTATCGAAAGTAAGATTATCTGACGTGATACTTTTTGGGCATCGAATAGTCGGTGACTAAACGATTCTATCGTCTCGAAATGATGTTCTGAGAGGTTACCGTGGGCAATGTCATTACGTATCTGGTAAAGGCTCTTTCCCGTTTTGTCATCGGGTTTGAATAATAAAGCTTCCATCTTGTCCCGATCTGTAATAATATCTAGAAAAGTAAGTACTTTGGTCCGAGCAGTTGGCATTCGAATCTCATTACACTTCTTGACTACATCCATACAATTATCTTGTGTCACTTCTTTGAGTAAGCTGATAATCATATCCTTTTTTTCTGTTTTTGCCTTACGTTGTACAACGCTGGCAGGAAGCCTCGTATAAAAAAAGTGTCCGAGTAGTTCAATTGATTCCCAATAGTTTACAAAGCGATTTAAACCTGAAGTATATCTATTGCCCTGTGCATGCCAGTCTATTGCGGTTTTAATCACAGTTTGAACGGTTGAAGGCAGGGACTCAACTTTATCTCTTAAGGGAAGGAGTTCATTTAAGATATGTTCATCTCTGAGCACAGTAGATGTTCGCTCATCTTGAGATCGCGGTAAGGGTAGGCAAACCCAGCTCTCTGTTACCGCACGCTCAGGTGGAGGAGGCATAGGTTCGTGTCGAACGTGCGCATAGCGGGCTGGATACCAAAGCAATGATACACCATTGAGGAGAGACATCATGCTGGTGATGCATGTTGCTTTTTCCATCGCTTGCTCGATCAACGGCTTTGAAGTCGATGCATCGTTGGGATTAATATCTATGGCTATTGTGCCCCAGATTTCATAGAGGTTCATGTACAATTGTAAGTATGTTCGAATAGGCTCTTCAGCGATGTGTTTGCCTGCTGGTTCGTATCTATTCGACTTTAACCAAAGACCTTTTCCGTCATCAACTCCTTCTGGTCGTTCAGATTCCCAAGCTGCGTTACCACAGATGATAAATGCTAATTTACCCATTTTTGCTATTTTATGAGCTTGCTGCCAGTAGGTGTTGACTAGCTCTACTTTTGTGAGCTGCCTCATGCTCATAATGTGGCGAAAGAACTTTGTGAATCTATCATCGGTCATCTTTTACCGTTCTCCTTATTATTAATGTATCTTAACATCTGCATGTCGCCTAACATGTATTTCACGAAATTTTTATTCACATAACATTCCAGATTGGGGTTAAAGCGAGATTTTATTATTAAATCGGGTTTTAAGTTCATACAAATTTTTATGGGTTTGAACGTTAAAAACCTTATGCCATAGGGATAGAGGTCAGCATTTTGAAGATAAGAGTTGTCTGTAAGATAGAATTCAATATACCTTGAAGAGCGAAAGTCATCGTTATAAGGAGAGAGCTTCATACGACTGGCCAGTATCGACAAAGGGATCGTAGATAATGATTGGAAAGCAACAGTTATTTTATAGCGTAAATGTATTACTTTTATGAAAAAGTTAGGGGCATTCCTGTTACTTTCTCTTAATGAAACAATTATTGGCATTGGTTTAATTCTTATTATCCATTATTACACTGATTTTGGCGGATGGGTAAGTGGGACTATAATTTTGGCTCTGCTCGCCGTTCTTGCATTTGAATTTTATGTTTATTACCCTCACTTTAGAAAGCCCAGAATTGGTAGAGAAGAAATGATTGGATTATCAGGAAAAGTAATCAAGCGGTTGAATCCAGAGGGTCAAGTAAAAATAAAGGGGGAAATCTGGAAGGCGAGAACAACTGAAAATGTAATTAACAAGGAAGAAGAAGTCGAGATTTTAGATATGGATGGATTGAAATTGTTGGTTCGTAGGATTTTGAAGACGGGCAAATCATAATGCAACATTTAAATAACATTTTTCAATAGGTGAACATGAGTAAAATGACAAAGCTTCTGGAGAGATTATCCAATGCACAAGGGATATCGGGGCATGAGGACAGCGTAAGGGAAATAACAAGGGAAGCAATCGAGGGATTCACGGATGAGATCAGGGTGGATAACATGGGTAACCTTATTGCTGTCAGAAACGGGGGAAAACCGTCTGTTATGATAGCCGCACATATGGATGAGATAGGACTCGTCGTCAAACATATAGACGAGAAGGGATTCATAAATTTCGTAAAGTTCGGGGGATGGTTTGACCAGACACTTCTCAACAACAGGGTTGTAATTCACTCCCCTCACGGGAACTTCTACGGGGTAATCGGCTCTAAAGCTCCCCATGTTATGAGTTCGGAAGACAAAAAGAAGGTTGTGGAGGCAAAGAACATGTTTATAGATATAGGTGCGACCAGCAGGAAGGAAGTTGAGAAACTGGGCATCCGTCCCGGAACACCGGTGACTCTCGACAGGGAATTCAGGGAATTGCAGGGAAGTCGGGTTACGGGAAAGGCGATGGACAACAGGGCTGGCGTCGTCATGATGGTGGAAGCACTGAGAAGAACAAAAACGGATGCCACGGTCTATGCGGTTGGGACCGTCCAAGAGGAGGTGGGACTTAAAGGGGCAAGAACATCTGCATTCGGGCTGAATCCGGATGTCGCGGTGGTCAGCGAGACGGCAATACCAGGAGACCATCCGGGAATGAAAGAAAAGGATTCCTCGGTTAAACTGGGCAAAGGTCCTGTCCTTACGGTAACAGATGCATCTGGAAGAGGGCTGATAGCACCGCCGTCAATAATGAGGTGGCTTGAGAATATCGCAAAGGAAAGGGGCATACCGTATCAGCTGGATGTCTCATCAGGCGGTACAACAGATGCGACAGCCATACATCTGACCCGGGCCGGTATCCCCTGCGGCGTGATAAGCGTGCCGACAAGATACATGCACTCCGGGGTAGAGGTGATTGATACAAACGACCTCGAAAAGGGTGCGGAACTTATGGCATATGCCCTTGATGGCGCGGGCAAATATTTCAGCGTATAAGCAAATCTGCCCCGATTTTAATCTTGCTCGGCGAGTAGCTGCCAACAACTCTCCAGTTCTTAACTTCCAATTTCTTTCCTTGCTTTTCAGCCTGATTTCCAAGCCATTCCAATCTTTCTTCAATTTTATTCTTATCAGTTATCTCGTAGTAATGGATGGTTCTGCCGGCATTTACCGCCGTTGGAAAAAACTCATGAGAACTGTGGGGAAGATTCATTATTATGTGGTCTGCCATTCCCAGTGAAGGTACGATATTCCCTGCGTCGCCTTCCATCACCCTGATAGTATCATCGACTTTATTCATCTTCACATTCATGTTTGCATACTTCACGGCACAGGGGTTTGTATCTATTGCATATACACGGGACGGCTCTGCAAGCTTTGCGATGACCACGGAAAACGGAGCAGCCCCTGCAAACATGTCTATGACAATGTCACCCGGCTTGATGCATCTTGCAATTCTTTCCCGTTCGGAAGCCAATCTTGGGGAGTAATAGACCTTTGCCACGTCCACCGTTATTTTTACCCCGTGTTCAACGTGGGTGGTTTCCGTTCTTTTCTCTCCCGCTATGACTTCTATGTCTCTGATTCTGTAATCCTGCTTGACGCCGTTATCCGTGCAGACAACTTTCACATGCTTGTTTGTCGAGAGTATCGCATTTCCTATCTCTTCTTTGTATCCCCTCAGTTCGGATGGTATTCTTATTATGGCAATGTCGCCGACAACATCAAACGATGAAATTTGTCCGTCTGCCGTTACTTTCGATGTTATCACCTCCCTGAAACTCTGCCTTCTTTTTATTTCCTTGAAATCCATCTTTTTCAGGTCGGTGTCCTCCATGTGAACTTCCCTGACGACAGGGAGATAAACGTTATTATCGTCATACCTTATCTTAAGGTCATTTCTCAACAGATGTTCCTCCATCAACTTTTGTCTTATCAACTCGGCCCTTTCGCGGGGCACTGAAATGCAGATGGATTCCATTGAGACTTTATTATATAATTTATATATATCGTTATCGACCGAATTTTCGGTTCTCCCCTTGGCCAAAAAATACATTAATATATCCTCAATGGTTAAACGGGGCAACATGGGCGAACTGATATTCATTGGGCTCGGTTTATGGGGCGAGAAGGATATAACGCTGGCGGGGGCGGAGGCGGCGGGGGCATGCGATAAAGTATTTGCAGAATTTTACACAAGCATGCTAGGTGTTCCAATAAAAAAAATCGAGAAGATGATAGGCATGCCAATAACGGTACTGGAAAGGAAGGACGTTGAAAACGGGGAAATCATCCTCAGGGATGCAAGTGAAGAAAGGGTATGCCTGCTGACCGGGGGCGACCCCATGACCGCAACAACGCATATCGACCTCCGATTGAGGGCTATGGAACGGGGTATAACCACAAAGGTGGTGCACGGCATAAGCATAATGACTGCTGCGGCAGGCCTGCTCGGGCTTCAGTCATATAAATTTGGCAGGGCTACTACTCTTGCATTTCCGGAGCAAGATTATTTCCCATGTTCACCCTATGGTGTTATCAAGGAGAATATGGAAAGAGGACTCCATACACTCGTTTTGCTGGACGTGGGAGAGCGGTGCATGACTGCGAACGAGGGCATAGAACTTCTTATGGAGATGGAAAGGAGAGAGAAAGGAGGTATCATAAAAGAAAAAATGTTGATGGCAGTGGTCGCAAGGGCATCCTCACCATTATCTGTCGCGGCGGCAGGTTATCCGCATGAATTGATTGAGAGGGATTTTGGGCCGTCTCTCCATTGTATTATTGTACCCGGAAAGTTGCATTTTATGGAGGCAAAAGCGATGGTTGCACTGGCAGGGGCACCGGAAGAGATAATTGAATAAAACAGGGTGGAATAAAAATAAACAGGTAAAAATAAGCAAAAGAAATCGCAATATTATTATACCAATATGTCAATAATTAGGCAGATATGAAAACTCTGGTTCTTTGCATAGATAGAGACAATGATGTGGGGATAAAGGCAGGTATAATGTCCCCTATCATAGGCAGGGCGGATAATATTCGTGCGGCGGAGAAACTCGCACTGGCTGACCCGGAGGATTCGGATGTGAACTGCATGTTTTCGGCGATATCCACGTATGACAAGCTGGATGAAAATGCCGAAATAGTCACCATATGCGGGAGCGAGGAGGTCGGGCCCGTATCGGATAAAATAATTGCGGGGCAGCTGGACAAAGTGCTGGAAAAAATAAAACCAGATAGTGCAATGCTGATAACTGATGGAGAGGAGGATGAATATATCTTGCCCATCATCCAGTCAAGAGTCAAAATAGATGCAATAAAAAGAGTTGTCGTCAAGCAGAGCAAAACTCTTGAGGGGACTTATTATTTGATTTCCAGGTTTATGGAGGACGAAAAAATGCAGAGGAAGTTCGTGCTCCCAGTAGCCATTGTCCTGTTTCTGTGGGGGCTGTCCGCCATTCTTGGGTCTCCTGCATGGGGATTCGCCACGATTCTTCTTGTTCTCGGGACATATCTCATGGTCAGGGTATTCCGCCTTCAGGGATTTGCCAGAAGCGTGGGAAAGGAAATGTATTCCGGTTTAAGAAGCGGAAAGATATCTTTGTTTGCAAATCTGCTTGCCATTTTCATCATGGTTAGTGCCATCGTATCGGCATACAATGTGGTATCGACCCTCGAGCCGGTCCCGCACGGCATATTTGAATACACGATAAGGTTCATGGATGAAATTGTATGGTGGTTCGTTCTATCTGTTATCATATTTGTAGCAGGCAGATTTACAGATGTTTACTTCAGGGAAAAAAAGATTCTGTGGGGATATGTAATCCTGCCGTTTTCCATGTTTGCCTTTGGTCTCATTCTTTCGGCATCGCTGGATATGTTGATAAAAATCACGATAAATGCGGAATCCCTGCAATCCCTTCTCACTATGCCGTTCCTCACCACAATAATTGAGGGCGTCTTAATAGCATTTATCGGAACCGTGCTTTACCATATAGCTGAGGATGTCTATGGTAAAGAGGAAATGCAGAAGACTTAATAAAGGGAAGAGACATTAGGGCAACGATGTCCGTACTCATAATTCTTCTGATTCTGCTGTTTTTATGGGCTTTTGTCCTCTACGTAGTGAAGAATAGAGGAAACGAGAGTTTTTCCATGTGGGGTCCGATAGTCATGTGGAAAACTGAAAAAGGGAAGAAATTCATAGGTCGGATTGCTAAAAAGGAGAAATTCTGGAGAGCATACGCGGATTTCGGAATAATTCTCTCACTGGTAGCAATGTTTGCCACTTTCATCCTGATTTTGTGGAATGTTCGTTTTGCTTTCAATATACCCCCCGAAAGTGCACCTTCGCCCCAGATGCTCATAGGACTGCCGGGAATAAATCCGGTTATTCCTGTAGGATATGGCATACTTGCGCTTGCGATTGCCATAATAATACATGAATTTTCACATGGGATACTTGCCATGGTTGGAAAAATAAAGGTGGAAGCCTTGGGATTAATTTTTTTGATAGTACCCATAGGGGCATTTGTGGAGCCTGACGAGGAGGAACTGGAAAAGGTGAACAAGAGAAAACGTTCCAGGGTGTTCGCCGCGGGGCCGACCTCTAATATGATTCTCGCTCTTATATGTGCTCTTGTTTTCTCGTCCGTGATGATGGGGACACTTTCGCCTGAAGTGGACGGTGTGATGGTAACGGGAGAGGTATCGAACAGCCCATTTGATATTGCCGGAATAAAATCGTGGAGTGCCATAACCTCGTTTGACGGGAAGGAAATAAGAAACATGGGCGACTTTGAGCATATTATGGAGGACGTGAAACCAGGTATATTCTACAATGTGACTATATTCTATGACGGGAAGTTTTTTAATGCAAGTGTATTCGGAGGGTTGGCAGTCGCAGGCATAATGGATGAATATCCAGCCTCGGAAGCAGGGATGGAGAACGGAGATGTGTTATACAAGATAAACGGCACGGAAATTACCGATAGCAGCACGTTCTTGCATGAAATGAATTTAACAAGGTCAGGGAAAGAAATCGAAGTGGAATATTACAGATTTGAAAACGGCACCTTTGTGAACTACAGCAGTTATGTTTTACTGGGAGATAAATACGAGTATTATGAGAAATATAACCCGCAGGAGAACAAGGATGAATACAAGGGCAAAGGTTTCCTCGGATTGTCAACGTTGCCCATGGGAATAAATCCGAGGCCAATAGATTATTATACGCAAAAGCTTGCTCATCCATTATCCAGTAAGGAATCATTTTTCCTTTACATAGCACTGCCTTTTGCAGGGCTCTCACCATTCCCTCCTCAATTCACGACAATGTTTTCGACAGCCGTTCCCTCCTCGATATTCTGGCCGCTTGCAAATATATTTTATTGGCTTTTCTGGTTGAATTTTGCCATAGGAACCTTTAACGTTTTGCCAGCTATCCCGTTGGACGGAGGATACATATTCAAAGACGGCATAGGTTTTATAACCAAAAAAATCAGGAAGAAATGGAAAGAGGAAAAAGTGGAAAAAGTATCTTCTGCAACTACCACGATATTTTCCGTGATAGTACTCCTTGCCATAATCGCCATGTTGGTGGTACCAAGACTGCGGGCCCTGATATAGGTTGTTAAAGAACCTTGATGATGTGCATGTGTGGAAATGATGGAGTAAGATGGTGAAGAAAGTGAAATACAAATATTTTAATGCCAGCTTGTTTAGAATATTGAAAAGGCAATTATGAGGTACTACCTATCATTCTTCATTATGAAATATTAAGGGATGAGATAGTGATTATCATTTATAATTTGGGTGTGTTAAATAGACGGTTTCAAGTGCGGACATCAAAAAGTTTTAAAGGTATGCGAATATAAGCACACGGAAAATGAATAATAAACTCAAAAAACTTGATGAGTTGAAAAAGAAAAGAAATGCTATAATTCTGGCACATAATTACCAAATACCTGAAGTGCAGGACGCGGCAGATTTCATGGGCGATTCCTTCGCTCTTGCCATACGGGCACAGAAGACGGAGGCCGATGTCATAGTATTCTGCGGTGTAAACTTCATGGCAGAGAGTGCAAAAATTCTGAATCCGGGCAAAATTGTCTTGCATCCGGACGCAGATGCAAGGTGCCCCATGGCTGCAATGGTTTCTTCAGAAGAATTGCTCTCCCTCAAGAAAGAGGAGGGTATGGACGTGGTGAGTTATGTTAATACCACAGCAGAAGTCAAGGCAGTAAGTGATGTATGCTGCACATCTGCGAATGCTGTCAAGGTGGTGAAAAGCATGGACGACGGAGTCATATTTGTACCTGATAGTAATCTGGGGAAATATGTCAAAAGATATACAGGCGATAGGGAGGTAATTCTCTGGCCCGGTTTTTGCCCCACGCATAAGAACATAGAAATGAAGGATATCATGGCTATTAAAAAGGAGCATCCTGATGCAGAAATAATTGTCCATCCAGAGTGCAACCCGGAGGTGATAGATGTTGCTGATAAAGTTGCTTCTACGGGAGGAATGATAAATTATGCAATGAAATCGAGGGCAACAGAATTTATTGTAGCTACTGAAAAGGAAATGTGTTATCGCCTGAAAAAGGAGATGCCTGGAAAAGAATTTTATCCCATTGAGTCTGCCATCTGCCCTGATATGAAGAAAATCACACTGGACAAGGTTATAAGTTCTCTCGAGAAGATGGAACCGGAGATCACAATTGACAGAGATACGCTAGAGCGAGCAAGGAAGCCGTTGAAAAGGATGATGGAGATAGGGCGGTAGGCAAGTCATTCCATTATGATATGCCTAATAGTGTGCATATCTGTAGTAGTATTTTGCCGCAAAAGGGTGCATGATAAACTCTAACGCAATATTTATATGTTTTATCCTATTAGTATCCCGGGAGATAAAATGAAAAAATCAGAAAAGATTGGTGCACTTGTTTGCATGTTGTTACTCATGTCTTTTTTACCGGCAGCAGATATTGTAGGTACCAATGTCGGGCAAACAAAAGTAGGTATGGATAGCCGGGCTCTGCAAAATGATAGTGCAGATATTCCGGTATGGGAGAATGGAAATTACTGGATATATGACATCGGTCTTTCTTACGAGGCAACGGGCGCCTCCGCGGAGGTAACAATTACAAATTTGCATTTCGAAGTTACAAATATCGGCAGCGAAAGCTATACGCTGACTTTTAATGGAGAGATTATAGGGTCTGTGGTGCTTGCAGGTATAATAGAGGGCGTTCTTCAAAATACGGTCATAAACGGGAAGATGTCCATCGGAAAATCTGACCTTGCAATGGAAAGATTGTATGATACACACATCGAAGGAAATATAAAACGCCAGTTTGTAACCAATTCCTTCTGGGTTGACTTGGAAATGAAACAGAATGTAACTCCAGTTGTCTCGCCCTATGACTTCCCTATAGATGTAAACGAGACGTGGTCTGTTCCCCTTATGACATTCTGGATTTATGCGAATGGCGAAGTTTCGCTTGCAGTACCATATCCACTATATTATGACTTTCCTGTATACATAGAAGAGCATAATTTGGCATGTACCGGCAAAGAAACAGTAAATATTCTGGCCGGCAAATACAACGATGCTTTTCATGTTTCCGGAAGTACAAAATACGAATTCTGGTATTCCCCGACAGCCCGTAACGTTGTCAAGGCGCCATACAACAATATACGGATGTGGTACAATGAGAGTTTATACTGGGACTTAAATGAACTGGGTGCCGAATTAACAGAAACAAATGTCAAGCCGCCCAATGAGCCACCTCACCTCCCGAGCAATCCAAACCCTGCAAACAATTCAACCGATGTCAATGTAAACACCGATTTAAGCTGGACAGGCGGTGACCCTGATGGCGATGAAGTGGTATATGATGTGTATTTCGGGACCACATACCCCCCGCCGAATGTTGAAATGGCTCAACCTTCCACCACTTACAACCTTGTAACACTGGATTATAACACTACATATTACTGGAGAATTGACGCTTGGGACAGCATCGGTTTCTCAACCACCGGACCTGATTGGACATTTAAAACCGGAATATCCACGAATAATCCGCCGAATAAACCCGAGAAACCATCTGGACCAACTTCGGGAATCGTAGGGACCACCTATTCATATTCTTCATATTCAACAGACTCAGATGGTGACCAGATTTATTATCTCTTTGACTGGGGAGACGGAAGCGATAGTGGATGGCTGGGGCCGTATGACTCAGGAAAGACTGTGAACGTGTCTTATGTATGGGATAGTGTGGGAACTTATGGCATAAAGGTCAAAGCCAAAGACATAACTGGGGCTGAAAGTGAATGGTCAGACTCCTTGGCCGTGTCGATGCCAAAAGCATATTATCTCCCCATGCAGAAAATTCTTGAGATGCTGAGCAACTGGTTCATGCTGATGCTCCGCGATGGAATGTTGACCGGTATTTTCAATCTGTAATCATCTATCTCCTTTTTCCCCGTCTTAATTATGGATACGAAATGCCGACTGATATTATGGAATAGAGCCAAATTTTTATTTATATGGCAACATCGAATTTCATGCTAAATTTTATGTAGTAGTTCCTTATTTCATGCACAGATTCCTATGTATGAAGTACGTTTCCATGGAAGAGGTGGACAGGGCGCGGTAACTGCTGCCAACATCCTTTCCGTCGCCGCCTTTAAGGAAGGTAAGTACGTTCAGGCTTTTCCTATCTTCGGTGTCGAGAGAAGGGGTGCACCTGTAGCTGCCTTTCTAAGGATGGATGATAAACCCGTAGACATAAAATACCAGATATATGAACCAGATGCCGTTATCATTCAGGACCCGAGTCTCATCGAGCTGAAGGAGGCAAACGTAGGCGGCGGCCTGAAGGCAGGAGGAAAGGTTATAATAAATACAAGGAAGAACCCATCGGAATTTGACTTCGGGGGTGCAGATGTATATGCCGTGGATGCCACTGAAATTGCCGTCAGGTGCAAGCTCGGCACACAGACAAATCCCATTGTAAATACCGCAATTCTTGGTGCATATGCAAAGGTTATAGGAAATGTTTCCATTGATTCTGTGACCGAGGCGGTCATGGAAATGTCGCCTGCAAGGAAAGAGCATAATGTGATGGCTGCAAAGTCTGCCTATGAGAAAGTGGTGGGAGTATGAGCATGGAGAAAGCGGAAAAAGTAACTATGGGTGCCGTAATAACAACTCCGGGAAGTGCATTGGATTACAAAACGGGCTCATGGAGAACACTGAAGCCCGTTCTTACTGAAGAAAAATGCAAATTCTGCAATATCTGCTGGCAGTTCTGCCCGGACAGTGCGATAGAGCCTGCAGATGCAAAGGCAAAGAAGCCGATAAAAATAGATTATGATTACTGTAAGGGATGCGGGATATGTGTCCATGAGTGCCCGTTTGATGCATTGAAAATGGTCACGGAGGAGAAGTAATAAAATGGGCGTGAAGCAGGTTGTTAAAGGAAATTTTGCAACGGCGGTGGCTGCCAAGCTGGCAAGAGTTGATGTGGTTCCAGCATATCCCATAACGCCTTCCACGCTTTTCCCAGAGCAGATTTCGACATATATAGCAAACGGAGAAATGGATGCCGAGCTTCTGCTTACGGAATCGGAGCATAGTGCAATGAGTGCTGCAATAGGGGCAAGTGCCTCTGGGGCCAGGGTTGTGACTGCAACTGCATCCCAGGGATTGAAACTCATGAGTGAGATGCTTTTTATTGCATCCGGGATGAGACTGCCGATAGTCACGGCTGTCGGGAACAGGGCTTTGTCCGCCCCGATAAACATATGGTGCGACCATCAGGACACGATTGCGGAGAGAGATAGCGGCTGTCTGCAATTTTATGCAGAGAATAATCAAGATGCCCTTGACCTCATGGTAATAGCATTCAGGGTTTCAGAAAATCACCGAGTTTTGCTGCCATCGCTGGTAGGACTGGATGCCTTTGTTCTGACACATACGATGGAGGGAGTTGATGTGCCACTCCAGGAAGAGGTAGATTCATTCCTCCCGCCTTATAAACCAGTATACAGGCTGGATGTTAAGAATCCGATGACTTTCGGATCTTTCAGCACCCCTGCCCACTACACGGAATTCAAATATCAGCAGTGGAATGCAATGAAGAATGCAGAGAAGGTGATAGACGAGGTATTTTCAGAATTTTACAATAAATTTGGCAGGAAACATAAGAAGGTGAATGAATACAGAACAGATGATGCAGATATCATTTTCCTTACGATGGGCTCAATGAGCGGTACAGCCAGGGCATCAATCGATGCATTGAGGGAGAAAGGAATCAAGGCAGGGGCTGCGAAACTTACGGTATTCAGGCCGTTCCCGTTTGATGAGGTAAAAAAACTCTCTGGAAAAACAAAGATTCTTGCAGTATTGGACAGAAATATATCCTTCGGTTTCGGAGGAGCCGTATTCAGCGAGGTGGCAGGTGCATTGGTAAACGAGAAAGAAAAACCCATTCTGATCGATTTTATTCTGGGACTCGGCGGCAGGGACGTAACACAGGAGGATTTCTACAAGATGGCAGACCTATCAGAGACCGCTATTGAAAAGGGAGGACCGGATGATATGGTAAACTGGATAAATCTTAACGATGCGGAGGTGCAATAAAATGGCAAGTGATGAATTGCTTTCTTCGGGGCACAGGGGGTGCGCAGGATGCGGCGAGGCCATGGCGGTCAGGATGGTTCTCCAAGCGGCAGGGCCAAATACGATTGTTACCAATGCGACAGGATGTCTCGAAGTCATGACAACTGCATATCCGGAAACAGCATGGAAAATCCCGTGGATTCATACTGCGTTTGAGAATGCTGCGGCAGTTGCATCAGGTGTGGATGTAGCCCTAAAAAAGCTGGGTAAAAGAGAAGGTGTGAATATTCTTGCGTTCGGCGGTGACGGTGGGACTTATGATATCGGATTCCAGGCCATCAGCGGCATGCTTGAGAGGGGGAATAACGTGACCTATGTGGTTTTCGACAATGAAGCGTACATGAACACAGGCATACAGCGGTGTTCGTCCACTCCATTCGCTGCATCGACGACGACATCCCCGGCAGGAACAGTGAGTACTGGAAAGACCGAGAAGAAAAAGCCAATAGCGGCAATAGTGGCGGCCCATGATATTCCATATACGGCGACGGCTACCATAGCAAAATACAAGGATCTAAAGAGGAAGGTAAAGAAAGCCGTGGATACGGAAGGTCCTTCATTTATACAGGTGTTTTCCCCGTGCCCTACTGGGTGGCGTTATCCGAGCGAGCTGACGGTGGAGCTATCAAGAATGGCTATTGAAACGGGTATATTTGTCTTGTGGGAACTGGAAAGTCCGGACATGAATGATATGAAAGTTAATTACCGGCCAAAGGAACGGAAGCCCGTGGAAGAATATCTAAAAATGCAGGGAAGATTCAAGCATCTTTTTAAGCCGGAAAAGAGGACAGATATTTTGAATAAAATACAAAAAGATGTTGATGAAAAATGGAAATGGTTAGAGGGATTAAATGAAATGGCAAGGTAAATCAAGAAGAAAGGAAACCGGCGGGAAACTAAAACTCGCAAAAAAGAAGAGAAGGTATGAACTGGGCAGAGAACAGAACATCCCTATTTTAGGGGATGCGAGACATAAAAAGGTCAGGGTTAGGGGTGGAAACACCAGAGTTCGCGTGCTTGCAACAAATGTGGCAAATGTAACCGACCCGAAAACAAGCACGACGAAGAAAGTTGAGATAAAAGATATACTTGAAAATCCCGCAAATCCCAACTATGTCAGAAGAGATATAATTACCAAGGGTGCCGTCATAGAAACAGAGATGGGAAAAGCAAGAGTGACTTCACGTCCCGGCCAAGACGGATGCATTAATGCCGTACTGTTAAAGCAAAATGCCTGAAAAAAAATATGTCCTGTGGCCAATATACTTTGACAGACAGAAAACCAAGAAGGAAGGAAGACGTGTTACAAAGGATATTGCAGTTCCCAATGCCTCTATTGAGGAGATAGTTAAGGCGGCAAGAAAGATGGGGCTCAATCCCCAGAAGGAGGAAAAGGCATATCCTGGCAGATGGTGGAAAAAGGAAGGACAAGTTTTGGTGGATAAAAAAGAAAAGAAGACGGAAATAATAAGAAAAGTTGCAGAAATTATTAAACAAGGCAGGGATATCAAAAATACTAAATAAACTTTGTATTGATTTTTTACGAAACTCCCCCAAAACTTTAAGAATACCTTTATTATTAAAAAGTCGAGATGAAGGAATACGGAGATTTTAATAGAAAAAGCATAGAAGAATTAATTAATTTTATGAAAAATAACAATAATCATTTTGCATTTTTGATTGGAGCGGGAACATCGAGAGAAGCAGGTATTCCAACTGCCATAGAACTTATTGAGGAATGGCAAAAAAAGAAATATAAAAGGGAAGGAGGTAATCCCAATAATAGCAAGGAATTCAAAAAATGGGTTAAAGAAAAAGAGAAAAGTAAGCCAAGAGGAGAAAGTAAATATGGATTTTGGTTTGAGCAAGTTTATCCTGCAAGAGAACAGCGAAGGAAATATATCAGAGAATTGGTAGAAGGAAAAGAACCGTCTTTTGGAATAATAATTCTCGCATCGATGATGGGAGAAAGATATTGTCCTGTCGCCTTAACTCCCAATTTTGACGATTTGTTGTATGATGCTTTTTACTTATTTTTAGAAAAAAGACCGCTCATTATCAATCATGATGCTTTAGCTCCAGAATTTAGATTCACTGAGAATAGACCAGTGATTATTAAATTACATGGAGATTATTTGTATGATAACCTCAAAAATCTTAGGAATGAAACAGAACGATTAACAAAAAACATGGAATTCGCTTTAAATGAATGTTTGCGGGAATATGGATTGATAGTTGTTGGTTATGGTGGCAATGATAACTCCATTATGAGGGTATTAAAAGATGCTGACCCTTCATACGGAATATGGTGGTGTGCCAGAAACGAAAATTCTTTGTCTAAGTATGCTAAAAAGCTTCTAAATCATTCAAATACATTTCTCATAAAAATAAAAGATTCCGAGGATTTTTTTGCTACTTTACGGGGAGAACTGGATATTCAAATACCAAATCCAGCTGAGATTACGGAAAGAGCGAAAAAAAGAGAAGGAACTTTAAAAAGAAAAATTGGAGAAAGGAAAGAAAAAGCAAAAGGAAAAGAAAAAGAAGAATTAGAAAAAATCGAAGGGTTCTATAATCTCTTCTCCACGGCAGGGAAATTTTATGATGAAGAAAATTACGAGAAAGCTATCGAATTCTATGATAAGGCAATAGATATAAATCCAAAAAATGCTGAGGCATGGAACAATAAAGGATATGCATTATATAACCTCAAAAAATACGATGAGGCAATCAAATGCTACAACAATGCAATAGAGATAAATCCAGAATATGCAGTAGCTATATACAATAAAGGAACTTCCCTCGAGAAATTTGGAAAGTACGATGATGCAATAGAATGCTACGACAAAGCACTGGAAATAAATCCAGAAATTACGCCAGCTTATCGGCATCGTTCCGAGCTTTTAATAATTGCAGGAGAATATGCCAATGCTTTAAAAGCTGCTCAAGAATCGTTGAAATATAGCAAGGATGATGAAGATGTTGCAATTGGATTAATGTTTTCTATTATTGCAAAGACACTTTTAGGGGAAAAGGCAACAGAGGAAAAAAGATACAAAGAGTTATGTTCTGGAGAATTTACAACTACATGGGATTTTGAAGAACTGGATTCATGGGTGGAAAAAGCAGATATATCACAGGAGAAGAAAGATTACATACAAAAAATAATGAATTTGCTTAGGAAACATAAGGATAAGTAATCGTTGAAAAAGCAGACAAAAAAACAAAAATTTTGAGGGAAATTGCCTTAGACATATACAAAAATAGAAAATCATAAACTAAGTATACTAAATATGCATAATAAATATACTAAGTTTTGTTATTTTGTTTAAAATATTTCCCGGGCAGTGCTCCGAAGGCAACAATACTGCATTAATATATCTCTAGTATATTTGATATAGATATAAAATAGTCTAAGTAAAGAATCAAGGTAAAATCTCTTTTTCCAGCAATTTTCCTATCACAAAATTTTTGCCTTTACGCCGTGCTCTCTTGTGTTTCAGTTCCTGGGTCATGTTGAATTTTTCTACACTCACTGCCGTTCCATGGGCTCCTGGGGTAATTATATCTTCCCATTCGACCAGCCCGCAGTAAATGGGATTGGAAAGTATCCTTGCCACCGTCTTTTTGTTCCATCTGCCCCCCCTTTTCGTTTTTACCCCTTCTTCCTCCAGCCACGATGCAATATCTCCCAGAGATTTTCCGTCCAGGTACATATCATATATCTTCTTGACCGTGCTTATCTCATCATCTATCTCAACGAAGTTTCCATCCCTGTACTCATAACCATAGGGTGCAGGCGAGCCCAGTATTCCCTTGCCGTCCTTTGCCTTCTGGCGCATGCCGACATAGACACGTTCCCCTATTTGTTCGCTCTCCAGCTGTGCTATTCTCTGGATTATGTCCATGACAAATCTGCCCATGGCGGTGGATGTGTCGAGGCTTTCTGTCATCGATACGAATTCCTTTCCTCTTTCGTTCAGATTTTCCATCATCATCATGAAATTCTTGCTGTTTCGATGAATTCTGTCCATCTTCATCACGAGCAACGCATTCCACTTATCTATGTCCTCCATCATTTTCCTGTAGGCAGGGCGATTTGTGTCTCTGCCGCTGTATCCGTTGTCCACATAGCTTCCTGCAATCTCCCATCCTCTGGCGCTACAGTATGCCTGGAGTTTTTCCATCTGGGCGTCAAGCGAAAAGCCTTCCTTTGCCTGATCCTCCGTGGAAACCCTAGTGTATATGGCAATTTTCTTCATTTTCCCATCCCTAAAGTGTCTAACGGTAAACCGATGGACACTTAAATCGGCGTATTTTATATAAATTTTATGAAAAATCAAACGAAATTGCCCTTTTTGGATGAAAACCTGGATAAACGACAAAACTGCAGTGAACATTGCAAAATATGATTCTGCATTGATATTCGTTGAATGCAGTGCTTGCTTACATTGTTCGGCACTGCAACCTACCGGCTGGACGCGCCTGCAATAGGCATTGATCAATCGTGCTATTAAATATCAAGAATTGCCGAGAACATATTGGTTAGCTAAAATAGTATATTAACACTCTTTGGTATATATAATGCATATACTCAATATACCAAATTGCCGATTCATCACCTGGCTTTGGGATATAGTATTGAAAAATACTATCTGAATTTAATTTAGTATTGATATTATGTATACTAAATATAGGCAAATGAGATAAATTGTATTTCCCCAAAATAATGATATTCAGTATCATAGTTGCCGTCTGCTGTATACTTTTTTAAAACACCCTAGCATTCACTCATTGATGACAAAGAAAAGCAAGGGTTTTCATGATATCATGCTTCGCACTCTTGAAAAGATTCTTTCAGTAGTTTTTTTTGGAAAGGTGTATACAAAATTTTTTGAAAAAATGACAATGGCTGAGTTCGAGATGGTCGACATAAAAAGAAGTTATAGAGTTCTGCACGTTGGATGTGGGGCGGTGCCAAATACCATCCTGATACTTGCTAAAAATGTGGGTGCATCCTTTGTAGGCATTGATCGGGATAAAAAGGCGGTTGAAAGGGCAAGAGATATGGTGGGCAGATACGGACTGGGCAAAAAAATACACATAGACAATGGGAATGCTGTGTCGTACCCTTTCTCGGGCTTTGACGTAATCATCATTTCATTGGGCGTAGAGCCAAGGGAAAAAGTGTTTAAAAGGATAAGAGATGAATCGGGAGACAATACAAAAATTATTGCAAGGAAGCCGTGGGATTCCATGGATAAAATCTATGGAAAGGAGGAATTTGTCCCCATTGGATTTAAAGTGGTAAAAACGTTTAATCGACAGGATTTCATAAAATCCATGCTTCTGGTGAAGTCAGACCCAGAATAATGGCGCTATTTGCTTAGTACCATCTTTCTTTCTGCTGTTGCAAATCCAGTGATAACACTTTTCCACCCACTCAATATTTTATCCAGTCGGGCATTGCCGGTATCCACAAAAAGATACGGGGTCTGGGCTAGCTTGTGGGGCGTTGAAACAATAATGATGTTATCCACTCCCACTTTCCCTATCACTTCCGGGCTTATCTGCTGGTTTCCCCTTCCGAATACAAATCCCTGCCTGCCAATGGGGCTTACGATTATCCTTTTTTTGTCGCCGTTCAGATGGTTCAATATTTCATCCTCGCAAGCATCTTTTACAATCAATTTTCCATCTTTTACGACATCTACCCCGAGCAGCGTCTTTTCTATCTCCAATGCATCTGCAATTTTTTCCGTTGTGCTTCCTCCACCTAAGATACATGTTCCTTTACTGAGAATGGGAGCTAAAAATGAGGATATTTCTTTTTTCTGGGCACTCTCATCCGCCGAAATAAAGATTTCTTTCCCTTTTTGAATCAGAATTTTCTCGTAAGGTGTTATGGCATATCCGTATAATTTTATTTTCATCAATCCGCTCCTGAAAACCTCTTCATCTACATCCATTATCTCTGTTTCAATTATTGAAGAATCATCTTGCAAAAATTTTATAATTATTTTATTTGCCGCAGTGGGAGTAACGGCGAAGACCGACGAGTGCATTTTAACGCCGGATGGGATACCGATAATAGGTACTTTTCTGCCGGCAACGCTGTAAACATCCCTTGCTGTTCCGTCTCCGCCGCAAAAAACGAGCAGGTCAATCTCTCTCTTTAGAAACTCCCTGCATGCATTTTTTGTATCCCGTGCGGATGTATTTTCCAGTGCATTGTATACCACCTCAAAATTTTTTTTCAAGCATGTCTCTCCCATCTTAGAAGAGCATGTAAGGATTTTAGCATATGTTTCAATGCCTTTCATTGCTAATTTTGCTCTTTCAGCGGATATTGGTATCCCTCCCCTCCTTATTGCTTCCTTGGCCATCCCGTCCGTACCTTTTAGACCAACGCGCCCACCCATACCTGCAATAGGGTTGACTACAAAGCCTATTTTTTTCATTTTTATTATATTTCTGGTAATCTGGCCAGCGATTGCTTTACCAACTCTACGGGGTATTCGTAGTCAACAAGTTTTCCGTCTAGGTACGCGTCGTACGCGGCTAGGTCGAAGTTACCATGACCAGAATTATTGAAGAATATGGTTTTTTTCTCGCCAGTTTTCTTGCATCTCAGCGCTTCATCGATCACTGCCTTTACCGCGTGTGCCGCCTCGGGTGCAACGACAATTCCTTCCGTCTTTGCAAATGTAATCGCTGCTTCAAAAACTTCATTTTGATGATAGGCAACTGCATCCATAACTCCATCATGGGTAAGTTTGCACAATATGGGGGAGTCACCGTGATAGCGAAGACCTCCAGCGTGAATTGGAGGTGGCACAAAGTCGTGTCCAAGCGTAAACATCTTGATCAGGGGAGTTAGACCGGCTGTGTCACCGAAGTCATATTTGTATAGGCCCTTTGTCAGTGTTGGACACGCGGTTGGCTCGCATGACACTATCTGTAAATCAGGTTTTTTACCTCTCAATTTGTCTCCTACAAAAGGAAAACATGCTCCTGAGAAATTGGAGCCACCACCGACGCATCCAAATATCACATCGGGGTAATCATCTACCGATTCAAACTGTTTTTTTGCCTCCAAGCCAACTATTGTTTGATGCATGCAAACGTGGTTTAGCACGGAACCGAGTGCGTAATTCGTATCATTATGGGTTGCTGCATCTTCCACAGCCTCTGAGATTGAAATACCTAGGCTTCCTGTTGTATTCGGATCTTCCTCCAATATTGCTCTTCCAGATTTTGTCTTATCTGTTGGGCTCGACAAACACTCTGCGCCCCACGCCCGCATTATGCTCTTGCGATAGGGCTTCTGTTCATAGCTTGCCCTTACCATGTAAACCGTACATTTTAAATCAAATAATCTTGTGCCAAATGCAAGCGCGGAGCCCCACTGTCCAGCACCAGTTTCAGTTGCTATCCTTTCAATGCCTTCCTTGCTATTATAATATGCTTGGGCTACCGCAGTATTTGGTTTATGAGATCCCGGGGGTGATACGCCCTCCCATTTGTAATATATTTTTGCAGGAGTTTTTAGATATTTCTCCAATCGGTAGGCTCTGTATAGCGGTGAAGGTCTCCATAATCGATAAATATCCAGAATTTCCTCTGGAATATTTACATATTTTTCAGTACTAACTTCCTGTTTTATCAGTTCCATTGGAAATATCGCCTTCAGGTCATCCGGGGTTATCGGCTCTTTTGTAGCCGGGTTTATTACTGGGTCCAATGGGGTGGGCAAATCCGCTTGTATATTATACCATTTCCTGGGTATATCATTTTCATCCAGCATGATTTTTGTCTTCATGATGTAAGTAATAAAAAACTATATTTAAAATTTTGTATAAAATTATACAATGATGTGTATAAAATATCGTTAATGAATATTTTTGTATAAAGTAGCTTTTTATACGCCATTGTGATATATTGTCTATGTGGAAGAAATTATACTCTTCCTTCCAGAAGTTTCCGGCTCAGCAGAAGGTGGCTGAACTCCTTCTCACATACGGGTTGAGAGTTGAGGGAAACGCCGTTTTCTGTGGAAAAATAGAGCTTTCCCACTCCAAGATTGCAAGGGCAGTGGGAGTTGACAGAAGGGCGGTTGTAAGCACTGTCGAAACAATACGGAAAAATAAGGATTTGAGAAAAATCTTTATGATGCTGCAACCCACATGCCATCTTAAAGAAGTGGCACCGCAAATGAATTGGGGAGTTGTAGAAATAATACCTACTGATGCCAGCATGCCGGGAATACTTGCGTCCGTTTCCTCAATTATCGCAAAGGCGAAAATAAGTATACGCCAGGCAATAGTGGATGATTACAGACTCTCGAGAGAGCCCCGTCTTTTCATTATCACGGAAAAACCCCTGCCGGGAAATATGCTTTCAAGAATAAGAACGGGCAGAGGAGTCAAGGGCGTTGTTTCATACTGATATATTGTATTCTGCCTCTCCAGACCACCCTTGGAATTTCTGCATCCAGATGGGCAAGGAGGGAGGAGTCGCCCGGCTTGTGAATCACTGGCTTGTCCATTGCTAGCGTTAAAGCTTCCCCCGCTTTTTGCCGTATTAACCCTTATTTCCTTGCTCGCTGTCACTTCCTCGGATGTTAAAACATTGCCCCGCTGCATTTCACTGCTCTCCACGTTTTTCAGTGCAAGACCGACCCTGTCTCCCTCGTTTGCAATATTGAAGTTGTCATCATGCTTTGTATCGAGTGGACTTGAATTTTTTTGTCCAGAGGAAGCAAGTCAAGGTCATCGTTCTTATGCTTCCAGATGGGGCACAACAGTAACCGATTATCTGAATAGATTTCCGATAAACTGGGCAATGAATTGGGAAGATAATCCCAACACCGCCGATTTGGTCGACTGCAAGACGGCACAGGAATGGGTTTTATTCGGGGACCCAAGTCTTAAAATCGGAGGGTATCCATAGGCACTCTGTTCCAATATTTCAGTTTAACGGGATAGCGTAACCTTAATAAATTGTGAATGACTACTTCATTGGATGTCAGTGGGAAAAAGGGCAGTTATTCCATTCATTGTATTAGTCATATTGCTTCTTGCTTCCCTGTCAGGTTGTATAGGCCCTGAAGAAGTGGCACAGAAACTGGCGGAAAAATTTGGAGAAAAGCAGGAGTACGAGTGGGATAAGAAACTTGAAGACGATAAGACTTTCAAAGTCATTGATATAATAAATCAAAATTTTGCAAAAGTTGAGGAGTATCCTCCGATAACGGTGAAAGCGGATACGAAATACCTTCATATATATATCAATGTAAACTTTTCGAATTTTATAGATTCGGGATGGTCATTCCTTATACTCGGTTATGCAAATATCACGATAACAAACCCATTCGGTGTGAATATGTCTAGGGAATATAGTGCACTTGGCAAGGGAAACGAATACAAGGATTTCTTCTATATTACAGAACCACAGAAGGGAAACTGGAAAATAACATTGAAAGTTAGGGGTACGGGAAATTATAAAATTTTTGCAGAAATATACGGGCCATCATGAAGCCGCCGTAGCTTAGTGGTAGAGCGTCTGATTCGTAATCAGAAGGTCGAGGGTTCAACCCCCTTCGGCGGCTTGTCTTTCTATTCACATAAATTCAAGTTACAAAAGATATAAAAGCCGTAATTTCATGATTTATGAAATATCGAAATCAATACCATTTGTATACCCAAATATCTATTATTGTGATTAGATATGTTACCATGGTAATCAAATGGAAAGTCAGAATGGCTGGGGAAAGCCTTGCTAAAGAAACGTGTACGTGATTCATCCCCTACCTAAAGGTTGGGGATTTCTCGCTAAGATGTGTTAAAGAAGTTATTATCGAGACACAAGTTGTTTCTTTACATATGGGATTTTGTTTCACGAACAATAAATTTTATAACTCATTGCATATTACCTTCAATGGGAATGGGATAAAAATGAAATTTTCTTTTCATTTTTTTCGCCTTCTAACCTCTTCCCATTCCCACATTTCAACTCTGCCTAGTATATCTCATTTTTGGGATTTTGGACAGGAAAACAGGAATCATCTACAGAATCCCAGTTTTTGCATGCCCTCTCTGATACACGGCTGTAGTTTTCAATGGGCACTTAAATATGGTGGAATGTTTTTGAAAACTCCACTCCAGAATTTATGAAATTAGGCCGGGAATACTGCGTGGTCTGTAGCGAAGCGTAAGACCCACAGATGAGAGGCCGTTTCTTAACCCATCAACTATTGTATTTCTGTCGTGCGCGGCAGACCATAAGGTCTGCCCCTCAACGGCACGACAGGAGTCTAAAAGAATGAACGATATAAATAGCGGTAGCTA
>Ga0315549_1000413_pt1 | contig 51050 bp, 50 predicted proteins | sample SalMarSW160200MG_FD_203101 | JGI IMG/M metagenome (GOLD analysis project Ga0315549, IMG submission 203101) | Salt marsh sediment microbial communities from the Plum Island Ecosystem LTER, Massachusetts, United States - Salt Marsh Sediment SW1601-200 ...
ATGCCTGCTCTGGCTACCACCTACTTGATAGATGCCACACCTGGTCGTCACACGCAAGGTGGCGCATGGTCACCGCCCGGCATCAAGGTTCGGGGCACCAAGTACAAGTACGTCTACGAAGGACAGGCCGAGGACTTCTACAAGCTGTGGACCTCCATGCACGTGGTCAACTCGGCGGGGCTGTGCATGTTTGGCCACTTCGTTTATCACGTGGAACTGATCGCCAGACAGCTCACCGCAGTCACTGGGTGGAAGTACACGCTGGAAGACGTGTGGGACATCGGCATGCGTATAGGTACCATTCGTCACATCTTCAACTTGCGTGAGGGCCACAACCCTCTAACGAGGAACGTGCCTGGGCGGATGGTTGGAGAGCCTCCGCTGGAGGAAGGCAGGCTGAAGGGCATCACCGTGGACTACCAGACCATGCGTAGTGAGGTCCTTGCCCGCTTCGGCTGGGATGCCCATACGACCGTACCCAGCGAGGAGAGTTTGCGCAGGCTGGGCCTGGACTTCCTCCTGGAAGACGTGGCGAGCTTCCAGGTGCCGCCGGTATGAATCCGGGCTAGGAAAGCAAGACCCCGCAGATCGACACGAACGAGGTCCCCTGACTATCGGCGGAGCACTGCGCGTAGCCGGTCACCGCGCCCTGTGTGTCCCCCAGCAGGTCCAGAGCCAGATAGATGGGCGGCAACCCGCAGATCCGCCTCCGGTCGCCCTCTGCTCTTATCTGCTCCAGAAAAGCTTCCTCGTCACCTGCGCAGATCAGATCCAGCGTCTCCTCATCTGCTGTCTTCAGAAGAGCCTTCTGGACGATATCGATGCCATAGCCGTCACCGAAGGCAGGCCCTACGTGAGCCAGATCTCCTGCGGCAACGATGATCGTCCTGCGGGAGGACACGGTCTCCTTCAGTACCTCGAGACAGGCAGCCAGGTCGACATCCTCGGCAGGATTGGCGTCGCCCTCTATGAAGGACTCGAAGCCGCCGCACAACACCGGCACCAGCGAGCACTGCCCGTCACCTAGCAGGAAATGCAACCATACCGCCGCCAGTTCGATGGAATGCTCAACACGGTGGTGGAGCTCCTTGCCGAATGCGGTTTCAGGCCCCACAGCCCGCGCGACCCGATCCACGACATCGTTCGCGGTGGGAAGCACGCCCCAAGGAGTTGCATATCTCTGATGTGTCAGCGTGAGCTTGGCGCCGCCGATGTGGTCGGTCCCCAAGATGATCGCCAGTTCGACCTCCTTGATCGCATCTTCTGCCCGCTGCCAGACGCCAGCGTAAATCGATCCACCCCGCTGGTAGTCGATGTGCGGACTGATCAGCCCCCTCACCTCACCACCGTCCACCGCATCTAGCATTTGCTGGATTCCGAGGGCCTCAGCGACGTAGGATCGGAGAGCTGCCTCCAGTGCCTCTGGATCGGCCGGATAGCTGTGGCCGGCCAGCACCGGCCGACGAAACGCAGCCGTGCGGAATCCACGCAATGCAGCCTCGTACGCCCTAGCAAAACGGTCGTTGTCCAGCAGTAAGGCCTCATCCAGTTGCACCAGCACCTGTTCCAACGTCGTCGGTCCTATCTGGACCCCAGCTCTGACGGCCAGCGACGCGCGCAGTCCAGCCTCGTCACGGGTGCCATCGCACAGTTGTAGCAAGGGAGCGAGTGTCATGGGCAGGAAGATGGCCCGCTCACTGAGCCGCAGCGGATCGCGCAACAAGACGCCGCGCTGGCCAGACTGGTCGACGACGTGGACCTCGAGGTCCCGCAGCTTTGGTCTAAGCAACATCCCCTCCCGTCCTGTCCATCGTTCACTCGGCGATATGTTACCACAACCGTACACCAGAGCCAATAGGCCCAACCTGGAACGTGACGTTGAGCGACAACTCATGGCGAATCAGGCACCCTCGAGCGGAGTGGCAGCACCGAGCAGCTCATATGCGGAGGATACGGTGCACCATCGTGCGACACCGGCGGGAGCAATCCTTGACCTCCAGCCAGTGATCGACTATAATAGAGATGTGGAGCGGGGTGTGGCGCAGGTGGGAGCGCGCGGCGTTTGGGACGCCGAGGTCGTAGGTTCAAGTCCTATCACCCCGACTAGCTTGCCGCTCTGGCGGCTATCCGGCGGGAGTAGCTTAGTTGGCAAAGCATCTGCCTTCCAAGCAGAGGATCGCGAGTTCGAATCTCGTCTCCCGCTCCTCAAGGGGGCCCATAGCTCAGTGGTCAGAGCGACCGGCTCATAACCGGTTGGTCCCAGGTTCGAACCCTGGTGGGCCCATCACCGTGCGCCTATCAGAAGGCCCTCCTCGAAATCGAGAAGGGCCTTTGTTGTAGAGAGTCATGTTTCAGCAGAAAGGTCGTCACGCATGATTGTCACAGAGAGCATCAGCTTCAGTACACGGGGCAACAGCCAGGTCGTGGACATAACTGATGATGTGGCGCGCAAGGTCGCTGAGTCCGGGATCAGCGACGGCATTGTCACCATCTTCACTCCGAGCGCCACCAGTTCGCTGACGACTATTGAGTACGAATCGGGCGCTATCTCGGACTTGCAGACACTGTTCGAGCGTCTAGTGCCGCAGGACCTGGAATATCGTCACAACTTGCGCTGGGGAGATGGCAATGGCCACAGCCACGTGCGGGCAGCGCTGCTGGGGGCCTCTCTAACCGTGCCCATCGTGAGCGAGCGACTCACCCTTGGCACGTGGCAGCAGATCGTTTTCCTGGACTTCGACGTCCGTCCCCACGATCGCAAGCTAGTCTTGCAGATTATCGGCGAATGACTCCACCGGCCCAGACCGTCCGGGGCCGCCTCACGAGATAGGCCAATGTCCAAGAGCGCTGTCGTGCTGTCGGAAGAACTGTGGCAAATCGGGCATGGCGAGTACCATCCGCTGAGACCTGAACGACTACAGCGGGTCTACGAGCTGATGACAGCCTACGGAGCGTTCGATGGGCACAATTCGCGGCTCGTGGCCCCCAGGCCCGCAACCACGGACGAGCTATTGCTCTTCCACAGCAAAGAGTACGTGGACGCAGTGCACAGCCTCAGCAGCGGGGAGTCCGCGTATGCCGCCAGCCAGTACAACTTCGGTCCGGGCGACAACCCCGTCTTCGAGGGCATGTACGAGATAGCTGACCTGAAAGTTGGCGCTGCGCTGCGGGCTACTCAACTGGTCACCAGTGGCGAGGTCGATGTGGCCTTCAGTCCTGCCGGTGGGATGCATCACGCCCGCGCCAACTACGCCTCTGGTTTCTGCATCTTCAACGACGCCGCCGTGCTCATCCACTCCATGCTCGCCCAGGGATTCAGGGTGGCCTACGTGGACATAGACGTTCATCACGGCGATGGTGTCCAGGAGGCCTTCTACGATACCGACAGGGTGCTGACGATATCGGTGCACGAATCGGGGCGCTTCATCTTTCCAGGGACCGGCTTCGTGCGAGAAACTGGGCGTGGAGTCGGACAGGGCTTCGCGGTCAACCTGCCCCTGGCACCCTACACCGACGACGAGGTCTACGTATGGGCTTTCGAGCAGGTGGTGCCTCCGTTGCTCCGGTGGTTTGAGCCTGATGTTGTGGTGAGCCAACTGGGGATCGACACACATTTCCTGGACCCTCTGGGGCACCTGGCTCTCACCACGCAAGGCTACTCTCAGGTTGTGAGGATACTCAGGGATTGTGTGCCACGCTGGGTGGCACTGGGCGGTGGCGGCTATGAAGTGAGTGTCATGCCGAGGGCGTGGACGCTAGCCTACGGCATCATGAGCGATCAGGAATTCCCAGATGAGCTGCCGGCTTCCTACGCCGCAGAGTACGGCCAGGGGACTCTGCGCGATCACAACCAGCCAAACGTTGAAGCGACCACCAAGGCTATCACCCGTCGCCACGCTTCCAAGGCGATAGCAGAGCTGCGAGAGAAGCTACCAGCGCTGCGGCAGTAGATCCGCATGTCGTGCACCGCCAAAGGCTACAGCCCTCCTGCCCGGAAGGGCCCGGACATCCATGCCCGCAAACCCGCACGACCTATCTCGATCCACGCTATCGAGGGTCACCTACCGTGGCTCCACCTGGAATCTCATCGCCGTGCGTTTGCCCCCATCGACGGGCACCTCAATGAAACTGGGCACGCACACGATCGTCATGCCGTCTACCGCAAGGTACGAACGAGCTACGGCGATGGCCTTCATCGCCTGGTTCACAGCCATAGGACCGATAGCTTGGACCTTAGCCTCGTTGCTCTGCCGCACCGACGCAGCGATAGCGCCAGCTACCGCTGTGGGTTTTGAACGCGTCGCTACTCGGATGACATCCACTGCTTCTCCCCCCTTGGGCTTCCCCGAGCCTGTCCAGACTGACAGAGTGTAGACATGCCAAGCAGGCCTCGGCCAACCTGGTTGACAATAGCACCAAAGGTCACCAGCCGGGTGTGAGAACTGGCCGAATTGACCTGAATGGGCGCAACAGTCGGACTAAGCTAGGCAACCTGGCCGACCAGCGCGCCCCCGCGTCGACGGAGGAGCGTTCCCACTTCCCTCCGCCGAATGTCGGCCAGCACCCCTAGGAGTTCATCGGCCTCGAACGGCTTGTGCAAGTACGCAAACACATTCAGGCTCTGTGCCTTCTCCACTTCCGAGGAGGTCGCCTCTCGTCCGTCGGTCGCTAGTACGACCGGAAGAGTGTCATACTGCTCCCGGATCCTCTCCAGGAGTTCCAGACCCTTGACGCCGTTCAACCTAGTTCCCAGGAAGACCGCCTGTCCGTTCGGCTTGAGGATCTCCAACAAGTCCTCGGGGTCCTCAACCTTCAGCATGGTGAAACCGCGACGCTCCAGGCCTTCCCCCAACACCCGCCAGAACTTCGCATCGTCATCGATGACCACAATGGACCGTTGCTCGTTCAGCACAGACAAGGAGCAGAGCAACAAGTCGATATCGAGCGGCTTGACGAAGCTGGCAAGAGCGCCCTCTCTCAGCCCCTCGTTCACCAGGCTACCCGCTGCATAGGCGCTCATGAACACGACAGGCACGTGAGGACGTACCTCCTTGATGGCCCTCAGCAGATCGACCCCGGTGACCTCAGGCATCTTGATGTCTGTGAGGACACAGTCGAATTGGACCTCCCCCATCATCACCAGTGCTTCCGGGCCGGAGTAGGCAGCCTCAGCTCGGTACCTATTGAGGTTGAGTACGTCAACGAGCGTCTTGGCCATCGGCCAATCGTCGTCGACGACTAGGATGCGCATTTCCTTGTTCATGCCCGTATCCCCGCGTGAAGACAGGGGGCCAAAGAAGATGCAACGTCAGGCTGAGGCGCGTCTTTCACTCTCTCGCTCAAGGCGCCGCTCACCACCGCCAGCAACTGTTCTAGCGCAAATGGCTTCGCCAGTAGTCCCTGGGCATGGTCGCGGGCAAACCGCACCACCCGTTCCTCGGGGTTGCCCGTCATCACCACGAGCGCTGTGTGAGGACTCGTTTCTCCAATCAGGCTCATCAATTCGCGTCCATCCGACTGGCGCAAGTCCACATCGGCGATCGCCAAGTCGTAGCTGTCGGCGTTCACCTCGCTCACTGCGTCCTCGGCGTGGCGCGCGGTTGTAACCTGGTATCCCTCGCGACTCAGCACCCGCCTTAGGAGGTCGAGGATGATCTGCTCATCGTCCACCACGAGTATCTTCCTACCAGCCTCTCTCCTGACCTCGAGATTGGTGTCAATCATGTAATCGTTCTCTCCAGCATTGCCGCCTCACCACACTCCACGCAGGAGGCCCCGCCGTCAACCGCGAGTGAAGCGATTCGGCCCACACTTTCAATCCGGACGCTATATCGCCACCACCCTCAGCCACCGCCTGGCCCAGGCGTCCATCCCGCACTCACCGTCCGCCTTGGCTTAGCGGAACTGCATACTAGTCAAGGACAGGTTCCAGGAACAGCCTGTGGACAACCTGCGTCGGCCTGGTCGTCTTCCGATGACCGTTGCCGTTGTTGCCACCCGGGCGTTGACTCATCCACGTATGCAGTTTGCGTGCAAACTCCGTCACCGAATCGGCCTTGATGCCCGTGAGGGCATCCTGCTCCTCAGCATCGAGGTCGAAATCCTCCACGACAACCGCAGGGTTGGCGAGCAGAGTGTCACGAAACTTGCCATCTATCAGAGCCATGCACATGATGTTGTTCAGGGTCTGATCTGACATCCTTTTTTCTCCTCCAGTTGCACAAGTAAGTGTCTACGCCAAGGTGGCACGAGCACCACGCAGGAACATGGGCTCCCTTAGAAACAATAACACCCCCAACACGATCAGAACATCCCCTACGCTGAGGGCCGCTGGGATGGGAAAGGGTCTGGGAACGACCATGATGTCCGAGAGAAACCACAGCCCTGCATCTCCAGGCTCGGCCACTACGTTCTTGGTGCGCCCTACAATGTATCCCGTCTCCATCTGGGCTACGTTGCCATCGTATCCTATCTGAACCAAAGCATCGGGTGTGATGGGCATGAACCCACCATTCACCACCATCACCAGGAAATTCAGCAGCAAGCCCAGACCTATGAGCTTCACTCCGCCGAGATCGCGGTTCTGCCAAACCACCACAAACAACAGGATGTGCGATATCGTGAGTAGCAAGGACCTCGCACTTAGCAGTCCACGCGCCGTATCAGCCGGAAAGAAGATGAGGTATGCCTGCATGAGGAAAGCGAGAGGGGCCAGCCACGCCCACTTCACCTTTACGTGAGCGAGATTGCTGACCCTGCCTCCCACTGCCGCCAGCCCTATCAGCAGAGCCAAACATAGGGCTATCAGGATCATCTATCTATCCGTCTATCCGCCTCCGCCCCCCTGATATCCAGGAGGAGCCCCCGCTGCGGCAGCTAGGGCAACAAGGGTGACCACAATCCACGCAATCCTCACGTTGCGAGCGGTGAAATAGGACGCAAGCCGCTTCATAATGAAACCCTCCCCGTCGTTTTGCCTACAGCTTACAGGGGAGGGTTTAGCTAAAGTATAGCAGAAACAGCTGATCTCAGCGGTTATCCGTCGTCCGCGAGCAATCCCCCGAGCATGTCCCGGGTCTCGTCGGAGATGTCAGTCCCCAACTCCTCGTTGAGTATGCGACGGAGCTCCGTGAGCTGCCTCATCGCTCCTGCCCGATCACCCATCTCCAACAGGATACCGATCAGTTCGCGATGGATATCCTCGAGGAGCGCGTCCTTATCCAGCAGTTTCCGGCAATACTCGGCGGCCTCCTCAAGCTTGCCCTGTCCCCTGCAGTCTCGTGCCAGGTCCTCCAACGTCTGGAAGTACTCCCGACGCAGAGAAGCCCTCAGCTCCCCGGTCCACTCGGAGTAGATGTCCTCCAGATAGTCTCCCCGATAGAGGGAGACCGCTTCCGCCAAGTACCTCTGACGCTGAGGGCTCGGTGCCTTCGACGCCTTGGCCAGATTCCGGTGGAATTCTTCCACATCATACTGGTACTGTCTCGACTCGAGTCTATAGGAGCCCCCTTCGTAGGAGATGGCATCGGTCCCTCCGAGCAGACGCCTAACCTGAAAGAGATAGAAGTGGAAGGTGCTGTGCGCCTTGGCTAGGGACAGATCAGGCCACAGGGCAGCCACAATCTGGTCCTTCGTCACCACAGGATGAGCCAGGAAGAAGAACAGCATCTCCTTGGCCCGCAGTCGCAGCTCCTGTGCCTCCACCACCTCACCATCGCGACGGACGGTGGATGAGCCAAGAGCACAGATATCAACGCGCGGAGGTGTGGCTTCCGCGGGCCCCTTTGATGCCATCTCGCTCGCTGGCTCAGTTCGCCCCAGAACCCTTCTCAGGAGATCACTGTGCCCCTGCAATGCCGTCTCTCCCATCGCATACTCCAGCAGCGGACGGCTTCCCGTGCCCTCGTCGAGCAGAAGTGGGTCAAACCCACCCTGGGAGAGAATGTCCAGGCCCAATTCCAGGTTCAGCATCGCTTCGGATTCGGCCTGTTGAGAGAACAGCACGGCAGCCAAGTGCAGGTACGCCCTCGCCAACTCCTGCTTGTCACCTGTGTCTCCCAAACTGGACACCGCCTGCTTGAGTAATCGGAGGGCATCGTTGTGTCTCCCCTGCACGTGACGCAGGATCCCCAGAGAGATCTGACACGCAGCCACCTCACGGTCCGAACCGTGGTCGTACGCAGTGTCGATTGCCTGCCCTATGAATTCCTCAGCTTCCTCGTGATACCCCCGCGTCCGTGATACGTTGCCTAGCGCGTCCCACAAGTAGGAGATCAGAAAGCCCTCATCAGCTTCCTCGGCAAGAGCGAGCGCCGTTTCGTATCCCTGCTGGGCCAGCGCGTATTCCCCCTTGGCCCTGTACACATCCCCCATCGTTGCCCGTGCATAGGCCTGCGGACGGATGAGCCCCATGGCCTCGCATTCTGAAAGGGCTTCCTCAAGAGTCACAAGAGCATCCTCGTACCTCTCCTGCCGGTACTCGGCCACACCTATGTTGTTGAGGGTGATCGCCAGGGGGCCCGTCGCACCCAGACGACGCCAGAGCGGCAGCGCCTTTCGGGAGTAGTGGAGGTACTTCTCGGTGTCCGCCAAGTAGTAAATGGTCCCAATGTCGTGTATGGTTGCGGCGACATCGTATTCGTAGCCGTCGCGAAGACTCTCGAACAGGCGCAAAGCCTCCTCCAATTCCAGCAATCCTTCCTCAAGTCGGCCCTGTAGGCCGTGGCAGATGCCAAGAGTCCTCAAGGCCCGTGCCCTCGTCTCTTCTTGTCCAGCCCCACTCAGAACCGACAACACCTCCTGGCCCTTGGCTATCGCCTGATCGTAGTCAGCTCGGAGACGATGTATGTAGCTCTCTTGGAGAGCTGTCTTGATTACGCCAGACCGGTCCTCGCTCTCCGCAAAGCGCTGTCTCGCGTTCTCCAAGGACTCCATGGCCTCATCCAGCCGACCCGAATCGGCATACACCTTGGACTGCCAGTAGTGGATCCACGGCGAGGAACTCACCTTGCCGTCAAGAGACTCGATCCAGAACAGCAGACTGCTCCACCTACCCGAGCTGAAAGCCCAAGTGGCTACCTCCTCCACCAGCCGCTGCGCCTGCTCGAAGGCCTGGGCATCCAGGTAGTGACGAATCGCCTCGTCCCAAGCCTCCTCCGCCTCGAATATCCTACCAGCCCTCAAATGGAGAGCCGCGTAGCGCTCCCCCTCTTGCCGGAGCCTGGACCTCAGGAATTCCTGGAAGAGCTGATGGTACCGGAACCAATCATCGCCATCTCCGGCCAGCCTGGAGATGAACAGATTCTTGTCCTCCAACAGGGCCAACATCTCACGCGCGTTGTCCGAACCCAACAGCTCATTGCAGAGGGACGCGCTCATCCGCTGGAGGACCGAGGACCCCATGAGGAACTCTTGAACGTCGAGCGGCTGTTGCTGTAGCACCTCTCGGACCAGATAGGCGAAAATCTGGCTGTCGTCCCCCTTGGCGAGCGCCATGGTGCGCAGCAGCCCCTTCCAGAGGGTATGGGTGGTGAGGAGGATCGCTGTAATCCAGCCCTCAGACTGCTGTGCCAGTCTCTCCGCCTCACTCGCAGGCAGGTCCAGATTGTGATTCTGCCTGAGCAACTCCTGAATCTCGTGACCGGTGAACTTGAGGTCGTCGTTGCCCAGCCCCTCCAACTCCCCACGGGCCATGAACTCTGTGACGGGAAGACCGAGGCTCGTCGTCCGGCTGGCAAGCAGGATGTGGCAGTTCTCCGGCAGCCGACGGAGCAGCAAGGTGAACAGAGAGGTCACCTCTTTGGAATCGCTAATCAATTGGAAATCATCAATTACCAAGGCGAAGTAGTCGGGGATTTCGCCATGGATCTCGTTCACCAGGGTTCCCAGGAGAGGCCTCACGCCCTCGCTGAGTGCCCCCCCCTGAAGGCCTGCCAGCGTCCTCTCTCCGAAATCCGTGAAGCGTTCCCTGATGGAGGCCACGAGGTACTCCAGGAACACCCTGGGATCGCGATCCCACTCATCCAGGGAGTACCAGCAAACGGGCAGGTCGGTATCATGGGCATAGTCGGTCAGCAGGGAGGTCTTGCCGTATCCGGCTGAGGCAGCGATGAGGATCAGCTTACGGTCGATGTGTTCGTGGATGAAGTCCACCAGCCGCGCACGATGCACAAGACCCCGACGTTGCCTGGGCACTAGGACCTTGGTCCTGATGATCGAAGTCTCCGCGCTCATCTCTCTCCCCACCAAGGCAAGAAGTGGCTATCTCTCACTGTGATGCCACACCTGTTGAGGACCCGCCGACCTTGACTCCGCACACTGCTTCTGCCACTACCAAGCCTATCTTGGCTCGAACGTCTCCGATCTGTGCTCAGCGCGGGCCTATCAGAAACGCCGCCAGGGCATCACGGCCGGGAAAAGCAGCTTGAAGAACCCCTTCAACGACTCCAACGCTTCCTCATCCGACTCAGCAACGTTGGCGTGGAGCGTCAACGAGAGGATGCCACCGTCAGGAACACGCTCGGGGTCCGTCCACAGATACCAGTAGAGAATCACGCGCCTCAGCTGGTCCTTCTCAGCAATCACACGCTGCACACTCACCGAGGAGGTACCTAGATCGACGCTCTCCAGTCCAACATCCACGATCCGCCAGCCGCTACCAGGATAGCACGTCAGGGCAGTGTGCTCGAAAAGATGGAAGCTCTTGCCCCCCCTGCTCCCGATGATGGAGAAGAACAGGCTGTCCCCATCGTCAGCGGTGTACTGTCGTGTGATGGCGATCTCAGGGTTATCGTACCACTCATCAACCGATCCGCCCATCGGTGAGTCCGGACCCTCGGATCGCCAAGGCCCAAGTTCTCGGGGTATGCCACTGAACAAGTCCTCTCGCAGAGTGAAGTCCACTGCGGTGGCTAGGGCCCGTTCGTACGAAGTTCGGCGATACCAACCTTCCACGTCAACGATCACCACGTTGGTGGCATCACTGGCCACCGCCGAAGCCGCTTCCGCCGGGTCGAAGACGGTAGCGACTGGCGAAGAAGCAAGTTGCCCTGAGAGTACGAGCCACGCTCCAAGAGCACCCAGAAGCAGTAGTACGACGATCAGATATCGCGTCGAATCTCTGAACATCCTGCCAACCTGCTAGCCAGAATGAGCAAGCCGAAGGCCAAGAGGAAGAGAACTGGGCTTGAGTAGTCGTGAAAGTATCTCATCCCGGCTTCTGCTCCAAACACGTGAGCTATGGCCAACAAGGCTGACACGCGGAAGATGTTGGCCACGATGGCGATGGGGACGGACATCAACAGCAGCGCGATCTTGGCGCGATAGGATCCCTCCAGAATGTATACGAAGATCACAACCAGGGTAGCCAGCGCCACGATGGAATTCAGGCCGCTGCAAGCAGCACCTACCACGAAGCTGGAATTCTGGAGTTGAATCCGAGAACCCTGGTTGACTGCCGGTATGTTCAGAAGGCTAACGACTGAAGTCGAGACCGTGGCCGTGAATGATTCCAGGGCCGGGCTCACCCGATTGACGAGCGGCAGAGGAATCATGAAGAGCAGAAACGCCAGAGGAAACGCTATCTGCCGTGTGGCTCTCTCCCCGAGGAAATAGATCGCAAGCCCGGCGAGCAACAGGATGAAGGCTACAGCCGAGAGATGGTACGCCTGCCACACCTGAGCCACTAGGAAGCCCACCAGACTGACCCCCAAGACCAACAGACCCACGTTGCTGGGCTCCCGGTTGTCCACAGCAAACGCGTCCCTTCTCCTCCAGAGGAAGAAGGCGGATACCAGGGGAACCAGGAAGCCGTGGGAGTAGTATGAGTTGTTGAGCCAGTTGTAGCCCAGCCAAGCAAAAGTGGACGAGAACAGGAGTGTCACCAACCCCAGAATGATCACTCCTCCCACGGTATCTCGCCTAGCAGCCTTCATCCCGACCATGCCCCACGACTGACTGAAACAAAACAAGTATATCATTCGCGCGCTCGACGTGTCAAACTCGCCAGGCAGCCCTCATCGAGGCCAAGGGCGTCCCTGCGTCAGTTCTGTGCTTGCTGATCAGGGCCGGGAGCCACTGCGCGTGTGCTGCTATGCACAATATGTGGTACCCAGGGTTCCTGTACCCACCAGATATTGTGACGAGGCCCACTTTGAGTCATCACCGGACTTTCCAAATCGCACGAGTTGTGCTACAATAGAAGGAGATAGCGAAGGAGGTCTACTGACAGTAAGTGGCACACAACGATCTCGCATACGGCGCCTCTGATATCGAGATTCTCGAGGGGCTCGAGGCTGTACGGCGCCGTCCAGGAATGTACGTAGGCAGCACCGATGTGCGCGGCCTGCACCATCTGATCTACGAGGTCACCGACAACTCCGTGGACGAGGCCCTTGCGGGCGTCTGCGATGAGATCAACATCACGATCCACCCTGATCAGTCGGTGACAGTGGTGGACAATGGCCGGGGTATACCTACGGACGCCCACCCGCAGACCGGCAAGTCGGCACTCGAGGTGGTGCACACCGTCCTGCACTCGGGTGCCAAGTTCGGCGGAGGAGGGTACAAGGTCGCCAGTGGACTTCACGGGGTGGGCGTCTCCGCAGTCAATGCCCTGTCGGAATGGCTGGAGGTCGAGGTCAAGAGAGACGGCAAGAGGTACTCCCAGCGCTACGAGCGCGGGGTGCCGGTGACTCCGGTGAAAACGGTGGGCAAGAAGGCGTCGGGAACGGGTACCACGACCACCTTCCTTCCTGACAAGGAGATATTCAAGACGATAGACTACAGATTCGCGCCCCTGGCCGAGCGCTTTCGCGAGATGGCCTTTCTCACCAAGGGCCTAAGGATTGTGTTCCATGATGAACGTACAGACCAGGAGCGCACATTCTATTTCGAGGGCGGCACCATATCCTTCGTTCGTCGACTCAATTGGAACCGCAATGCGCTGCATGACCCGATCCACGTCGAGAAGGAAGTGAACGGCGCCGTTGTGGAAGCCGCCATGCAGTACACCGACGGCTACGCCGAATCCATCCACGCCTTCGCCAATAACATCAACACCGTTGACGGCGGGACGCACCTGACAGGCTTCCGGTCGGCCCTCACGAGAAGCATCAACGACTATGCTCGCAAGAACAGCCTCCTCAAAGAGAGCGACCCCAATTTCACCGGCGACGACGTGCGTGAGGGATTGACAGCCATCATAAGCGTCAAGCTCGCCGATCCCCAGTTCGAGAGCCAGACCAAGGCCAAGCTGGGCAACGCCGAGGTGAAGGGACTGGTGGAATCCGTCGTGTCGGAGGCCCTCTCCACATTCATGGAGGAGGACCCCAGAGCGGCCAAGGCTATCGTGGAGAAATGCCTGGTGGCGTCCAGGGCCCGTGCGGCTGCGCGAAAGGCCCGTGACCTGGTGGTGCGCAAGAGCGCTCTGGAGAGTATGACCCTGCCCGGCAAACTGGCAGACTGCTCGGAAAGAGACCCTTCGAGATGCGAGCTGTACATCGTGGAGGGGGATTCGGCGGGTGGCTCAGCCAAGCAGGGTCGGGACCGCCGCTTTCAGGCCATCTTGCCCCTGCGCGGCAAGATCCTCAACGTAGAGAAGGCGCGCCTCAACAAGATCCTCAGCAACAGGGAGATCGAGGCGCTCATCAGCGCCCTGGGGACAGGCATCGAGGACAGCTTCGACCTCAGCAACCTGCGGTACCATCACATCATCGTCATGACTGACGCAGACGTGGACGGTGCCCATATACGCACCCTGCTGCTCACTTTCTTCTTCCGCTACATGGAGCCACTCATCACTAGCGGACACCTGTACATCGCTCAACCCCCTCTGTACCGTGTGTCCGCCAAATCCAAGCAGCACTACGTGTACAGCGAGGAAGAGCGAGAGCGCCTGATGAAGAAGCTGGGCAGAGCCAAGACCGAGCTACAGCGCTACAAAGGCCTCGGGGAGATGAATCCCGATCAGTTGTGGGAGACCACCATGAACCCAGAGTCCAGGACCCTGCTCCAGGTCGAGGTCGAGGATGCGGTCAGAACGGATAGCACCTTCGACAAGCTGATGGGCCCAGCCGTCCCACCACGCAAGCGCTTCATCCAGACGCACGCCAAGTCCGTCAGAAACCTGGACATCTAGTCACACGATCCAGAGCAGGGTGAGCGTGGCCCCATGTGCACGAGAAGCACCGCCCCGCGCAAGAGTATCTCCGGCGAACCCTGTCCCGCGAAGAAAGGTCGCGGGAGGAAGGGCTTGAATGAAACACAGCGAGATTGGATACGACATCATTCCTTCCAGGTTTGGCGAGGTGACACTCGTCTGGAGGGAAACAGAGAATGGCCCCAGAGTGGTCGAGATCGTGCTGCCGCTCAAGAGCGCCGAGGCATGCGACACTGCCGGTGTGCGCCGACGACACCCAGCACTGGATCACCTGTGCCAGTCCATCCAGCGCTGTCTGGATGGTGAGGGCGTGGAGTTGCCCACCGACCTCCTCGACTCTAGCCCGTGCTCGCAGTTTCAGTGGACCGTGCTCATGGCGGAGAGGACCATCCCCAGAGGCCGCGTCGCGTCCTACAGCCGGCTAGCACTCCACGTTGGACGCCCCAAGGCCGCCAGAGCCGTGGGAACCGCCCTGGCCCGCAATCCGTTTCCCATTGTCATCCCCTGCCACAGGACCGTGCGGACCGACGGCAGCCTTGGTGGGTTTGGTGGGGGCCTGGACATGAAACGGGCACTTCTCAAGATGGAGGACGTGGCCTTCGACCACCGGGGCAGGGTCAAACCGGAGTTCTTCTGGGATTTCGGCGCTCGTCCCTGAACAAGGTTCTGTCGCTGGTGGCGTGCTTCTTCCCCAGTGGCGAGATCGACCAGTGGCTGGGCTGCTCAAGCGAGCACAGCCCTCCCCGAGCCGTAAGTGTCACACAACGCCTCCCCGCAAGCGCACGGCCGAGTCAGGGTGCTCCCCCACGAGGCGCTTTCGATGCGACCCATTGACCGGGGGCCCACTCGCGCGTATAATTGCTCTCAAGCAGCAAGCTCTCAACAGAAGCCTGTGCAGAGTAGAAGCCCTATGGACCCCACCACCAAACGGAGCTCCAGCCCTCAGAGCAGAACCATGGTCCACCGAGCCCGAATTGACATTCTGGGGATCAAGGTAAGCGATGTGACCGGTGAGGAAGCCCTCGCCAGGATAGAACAGTTCGTAACGGACGGGCGTCCCCACCTGGTGACAACCGTGAATCCGGAGTTCATCGTCGCAGCTCAGACGGATGCTGCCTTCGCGCAGATCCTGAACCAGGCAGACTTGAACCTTGCCGACGGTCAGGGCTTGCTCTGGGCCGCACGCCTGCTAGGCGTATCCCTCACGGAGCGGGTAACGGGCGTGGATACCTTAGTCAGACTGGCCGAGTTATCAGCCAGGCAAGGATACGCCATCTATCTCCTCGGAGCAGCCGAGGGTGTTGCTGAAGCGGCGGCGCAGGTATTGAAGAGCCGTTTTCCCGGCCTGCGCGTAGTCGGCACGTATGCGGGGTCGCCCGCTCCTGACGAAGACGACGGAATCGTCGAGCGGATTCGCCGCGCCGATCCGCAACTGCTCTTCGTGGCCTATGGGGCACCCAGGCAAGAGCAATGGATCGTCCGCAACATGCCTCTGCTACAGGTTCCCGTGGCTATGGGAGTTGGCGGAGCGTTCGATTTCATCTCGGGTAAGACCCCTCGGGCACCCGCATGGGTGCAACGGTTGGGTCTAGAGTGGCTACATCGTCTGGCCCATCAGCCATGGCGCTGGCGCCGGATGACGGCCCTGCCCAGGTTCTGCTGGCTGCTGCTGCGCGAGAGCGCCAGATAGGAAACACAGAGGAAGGGAAACGCACCATGGATTTCACGACTCTCATCTGGCTCTTCGTGATCTTTGCAGCATTGACCCCTGCCCTACAGAGAAGATACCAGGAGGCGTGCAGACGGTTCGTCATACAGCGCTTCGAGAAGAAGCGCAACTCCCGCGTCATCACCCTGATTCACCGCCAGGAGACAATGAGTTTCCTGGGCATCCCGTTTTCTCGCTATCTTGACGTTGATGACTCCGAACAGATTCTGCGAGCGGTGCGCCTCACACCCGAGGACATGCCCCTGGATCTGATCCTCCACACACCGGGCGGGCTGGTGCTGGCTGCCGAGCAAATCGCGCAGGCTCTGGTACGGCACCGAGCGAAGGTCACGGTATTCGTGCCTCACTATGCCATGTCAGGTGGGACTCTTCTGGCCCTGGCCGCTGATGAGATCGTGATGGACCGTAACGCTGTTCTGGGCCCGGTGGATCCACAGGTGGGCGAGTACCCAGCAGTATCCATCCTCAAGGTTCTGGAGAGGAAGGACATCAACCAAATCGACGATGAAACGGTGATCCTGGCGGACATGGCCGGCAAGGCTATGGAACAGGTCAGGGACACGGTGAGAGAGATCCTGGAAGGTAGCGCTATGCCGGAGGCAGAGGCGCTTCGCCTCTCAGACACGCTGGCCAGCGGCAGATGGACCCACGACTACCCCATCTCCCTGGAGGAGATCCAGAAGCTGGGACTGCCCGCTCACGACGACATGCCCAACGAAGTGTACGCACTGATGGATCTGTACCCCCAAGCAGGAGGGCGTCGCCCATCGGTGCAGTACATCCCTACGCCTTATCAACCTCCAGAGAGGAAAGAAGGAGGCAAAGGAAAGAGAGGATGATCCCGCTCGGCGACAATGTCCCCTCCGAACGCACTCCTTTCGTCACCTACGCACTCATCGCCATCAGTGCGCTGGTCTTCTTCTGGGAGTTGCTGGTGGGTCCCTACGCGGAAGAGCTCATCTACGCGTGGGGCACCACTCCAGCCCACATTGTCCACTGGCAGCAGGACCCGTGGGTGCTGTCCACCCTGGTGACTTCGGTGTTCCTACATGGTGGCTGGCTGCACCTCATCGGCAACATGCTCTATCTCGCGGTGTTCGGCGACAACGTCGAAGGGATCATGGGCCACCGGCGTTTCCTGTTCTTCTATCTAACATGCGGCGTTGCCGCGAACCTGGCCCAGATCGCCATAGCGCCCTCCTCGACGGTCCCCGGCATCGGAGCCAGCGGCGCCATAGCCGGGGTGCTGGCTGCATACTTGCTGTGCTTCCCGAGGGCACGCGTGTTCGTGGGCATCCCTCTCTTGGTGTACATGGAGGTGATCGCCCTGCCTGCGATACTGGTGCTCGGATTCTGGTTTGTCGTCCAGCTATTCAATGGAGTCGCCACGATCGGCATGTCCAGCGAGGCGACCATGGGTGGGGTCGCGTGGTGGGCCCACATCGGAGGCTTCGCAGCCGGGCTGCTGCTGACCCCCCTCCTGCGTCAGCGCAGGCGCCAGCGCTTTCTGTACCTCGACACGATGGATCGCCGTTATCTACGACACCAGTAGCGTGTTGCGCACAGATCAGTTGCCAAGCCATTGCTCCGCTGCCAGGCAGGGTGAGAAGGGTTGCAGGATGGCACACGATGTGCTAGAATGAAACAGTAACCATCGCTGGGGCGTCGCCAAGCGGTAAGGCAGCGGCCTTTGGAGCCGCCATTCGGAGGTTCGAATCCTTCCGCCCCAGCTTCACAGAGGAGGCAAATAGCCCTTACTACGAGGCATTCGTAGTACAGAGCGTGATGGACGAGGACCCACCCAGTACGGGTAGTGACCAATTGCCGCTCCACGGCGGCTCAAGGCCGAGATACTCTCTCGCGTCCAGCGGACGCGGGGTGATCTTGGCTTTTTCGATTCGTGGGGAGGTTTCGTGACGGTTCAAGCTGTGATACTGTCTGGCGGTGCAGGCGAAAGGGCATTCCCCTTGAGCGCCAGCAAACCCAAGCCCATGTTCGAGTTGCTAGGGAGGCCGTTGCTGGCGTACGTGATCGACAACCTGAGCGCGGCGGGTATCCGGGACGTGATCATCGTCACCGGGCCTGACTCCCACGAGATTCGTGACTACTTCGGCGACGGTGGCAGTCTCGGGGCGCAGATACGCTACACAACGCAGGAACAGCCCCTGGGCATGGCCAACGCCCTCAAGGCAGCAGAGCAGCTTCTCGAAGACCGTTTCTTCATGCTAAACGGCAATGATGTCTTCGAACCACACCTGCTGAGCAAGGTCTTGGAAAAAGCGGAGCAAAGCGGTGGGGATATGGTGCTGGTGGGCCGTGAGATGGACCAGCCGTGGAAGTTTGGAGTCTTCGAGTTCACAAACGACAAGGTAACTGCGGTCGTGGAGAAGCCGCCCATGGGCCAAGAGCCCAGCAATATCGTGGTCGTCGGGGTCTATTTCTTCTCCAGGCTCATCTTCGATTACATAGACCGGACCCCACTCTCCAACTACCAGCTCGAGGCAGCGTACCAGGGCCTCATCGACGAGGGGAATGTGGAGTTCGTTCCGTACGATGGGGTGTTCGAGTCCTTCAAGTACCCGTGGGACTTGCTGACCATTAACGAGCATCTGATGGCCAGATTCATCACCGGGCCAAGGATCAGCCAGCAGGCCAAGATATCCGACAGGGCGGTCATAGACGGCAACGTGATCATCGAGGACGGCGTCAGGGTCTTGGAGAACGCCGTTGTTCGCGGACCGGCGTACATCGGAGCAAACAGCGTGATCGGCAACAACGTGTTGATCTGGAACCATACCTCCATTGCCGCCAACTCGGTGGTGGGCTTCTCCTCAGAGATCAAGCGCTCGCTCATAGCAAGCAACTGCTGGATTCACATGGCGTACGTGGGCGACTCCATCATCTCCGAGAACTGCTCCCTCGGCGCCGGTACCATCACCGCCAACTACCGCTTCGACGAGGGCCACGTCACCGTCGATGTGGGAGGAGAACCCATCTCCTCCGGTAGCGACAAGCTGGGCGCCATCATGGGGCCGGACTGCAAGACCGGTTGCAATGCGACCTTGATGCCTGGGGTCAAGGTGGGTCCCCACAGCATCGTGGGACCAGGCGTGGTGCTGCGTGACGACCTCCCACCAGATTCACTCATACTGGGACCAGCCCCCTACACGACGACCGAGAACGTCATCGAGCTCTCGGCTGAGGCCAAGGAGCACAAGATGAAGACGCTTCGCGAGAGAACGCGTAGCGAGTCAGAGACCTAGGAGAGGAGGTCCTCAACTGCACACGGAGAGTTCCATAGAATTGGTGTTGATTGGTGCATCATTGCTGCTCACCGCATTTGCAGCAGCTGCGGAGGCGGCGGTGGCGTCAGCCAACCCCTTCCGCGTGAAGAGAATGGCCAAAGACGAGGTGGCAGGTGCAGGTCGGGTGGACAGCATACTCGAGCGTGAGGAGTGGCACCTCTCGGCACTACTAATCCTCAAGAACTCCGCCCTTATCGTGGCCGCTTGCTTGACCTCGATACTGGGGCTCAGCTATGTACCGCAGTGGGGCATCGTCGTAGCCATCGTCTCCCTCACCTTGCTTGTGTTGTTCCTGTGTCGGCTCATCCCTCGGGCCTGGGCCATGCGAGACCCAGAGGCCGCCGCTCTCATGCTAGCCAGGCCGATAGAATTGCTGACGCTTGTGTTGTACCCCTTTGTCCGTGTTTTCAGAGCGTTGACCGAGTCCTTGATAGACGGGGCCGGACGCACGGAAATGTCGAAAGATGCCGCGGACATCGAGGCCGAGCTCCGCCTGTTCATGGATGCCGGTGAAGAGGAAGGGTACATCGAGGAAGACGAGAGGCAAATGATAGCCAGCATTTGCGATTTCGATGCAACCCTGGTCAGAGAGATCATGGTGCCGCGTATAGACATGGTTGCGCTGGAATTAGGGGCCTCGATCGAGGAAGCCCTGGACGTCATCGTGGAGACTGGCTACTCCCGGATACCCATCTACGAAGGTGCTATAGAAAGCATCATCGGCATTCTGAACGCCAAGGACCTACTCGCTCACCTGAGAGACAATGATACCTCGCAGCCAGGGCTGCGCGAGCTCCTGCGCCCCGCCCATTTCGTCCCCGAGACGAACAAAGTTGGTGAGGTTCTGGAAGAACTGCAAGGCGAGCGAATTCAGATGGCAATCGTTGTCGATGAGTATGGCGGGACCGCTGGACTGGTAACCGTGGAAGACGCCCTCGAAGAGATCGTGGGCGAGATCGAGGACGAGTACGATACGGCGGAGCCCTTCTGCGAGATGGTCAGCGAGAAAGAGGCCATCTTCAACGCCCGCATGGACCTGGACGACGTGAACAGGCTGATGAGGACGAGCTTACCCACGGAAGACACAGACACTCTGGGTGGTCTGATCTACTCCAAGCTCGGAGGCGTGCCCAAGGTGGGCGACGCGGTGACACTCGACGGAGTGAAGATAACCGTGCTGTCCCTGCTGGGTCATCGCATCAAGAAAGTAAGAGTCGTCAGAGATGAGTGATCAGGAATCGATTGCCGAGCTGATAGCCCTCGGCAAGAAGGCACGCGATCAAGCCTATGCACCCTACTCTCGGTTTCGAGTGGGTGCCGCGCTACGCACCGCTTCGGGGCGGCTGTACAGCGGCTGCAACGTCGAGAATGCCTCGTATGGGCTAAGCATCTGCGCCGAGCGAGTGGCCATCTTCAAGGCTGTATCCGAAGGAGAGCGCGAGTTCGAGGCCCTGGCCGTGGTCAGCGAGACCCTGGCTAGCCCCTGTGGAGCATGCCGTCAAGTCCTGGCCGAGTTTGGACTGGATACGATGGTGATCATTGCAGACCTGGACATGGGGCAACAGGTATCCACAGTGGGTGATCTCTTGCCAGCCGCGTTCACACCCTCCTCCCTGCCTCGACCTCAGGCGGGGAACCAGGAAGATGCCAGCTAGTTAGTGTCCTCTGCCGTGGCGGGAACTAGCCTCTCGCCGGTCGCCCAAGAGTACCGACACACAGCGGAGATGATAGAGATCCCGAGGACGTATCTCGCAGAGATGATCGACCACGCTCGCGGAGAGGCTCCAACGGAGGCCTGTGGTATCCTTGCCGGCAAGGAGGGTCGAGTGTTCAGGCTCTACAGAGCCAGGAACGCCGACCACAGCCCGGTATCGTACCGCTTGGACCCAGAGCAGCAGTACCGTATTTTCAAGGACATCGAAGTCAGAGAATGGGAGTTGGTCGGCATTTACCACTCGCACCCCTCCACCACCGCGATTCCCTCGGACGTAGACGAGAGGCAAGCGCGGTATCCAGAATCCTCCCATGTTCTGATCTCGCTGAAAGACCCGGACAACCCACAGGTCAGGTCCTTCCGCATCACAGAGGGGCGGGTCACAGAAGAGGACATCGTGGTCACTTGACCCAGGTTTGGCATACCGCTAGAATCTGTCTCGTCGCAGCCCCGAGTCCTCGAATCGCGAAAACGGAACAGGAGGTGACTGAAACAGGGGTCCGTCACGGTCGCATCGAGAGGCCAGCGCTTCCAGTTCAGGCCGTGAGTGGCGTCAAACGTGCCCTCTATCACGCACCCCTGGTCGCCGTCCATACCCACGACGCTGTGATAGAAACAACATCGACGACACGCCTCTCGAGTGTCCGCGCTACGCAGAACGGGTTGGAGACCCGCCTCCAGTGCACGAAAAGCATGGGTTCACTCTTAGAGGATCGCTCACGCGCGCGATGCAGGAATGGCGCTACCTGAGGCGGCGCCGGTGGACCCTGGAAGAAGTCGGGCGGTTCTGGAGCTCTGTCACTGACTACGACGACATCAATGAGAGTACATATTCCTATTACCGTCGCTTCACCAACTCGTTCGAGTTGGCAGGGGACCTGGTCGACCACGACAACGTCACCCTCGACATCCAGTCGCGAACGGGTCAGGGGACGGCTTTCTGGGCAGAGCGGGGGTACGTGCGTAAGGCTCACCTAGTCGACTTCTCAGACAAGATGCTCGCCATAGCATCCTCACGCCTGTCTGAGATGGGAATCGACTTCGAAACCCACCTAGTGCAGAGCTTCCCGCTACCGTTTTCCAGCAACACCTTTGACCTGATACTGTGCTACGAGACCATTGAGCACCTCTCGGAGCGAGACACGCTGGTGAGTGAATTGGCTCGCGTGCTACGGCCTGGACACTGGATCATTCTAACGTGTCCCAACCTCTTGTGGGAACCGGCTCACTGGCTGTCGGCGATCCTCGACCTCCACCACAGCGAAGGGCCGCACAGGTTCCTGAGGCGAGGCACCCTCTTGTCCCTCTTCGGATCGAATAGGCTGGAGATCGTCCGCGAGAACTCTACGATCATCTTGCCGTTCTCATCCGCCTTGTCGGTATCCACCAACCAATTTCTGGAAAGCCAGCTTCCGGAGGACGTGAGACAGGTGATCGCTCTCCGCCGAAGCTTCGTACTGCGCAAGCCCGATGGCTGAGCAAGTGGTGTGAAGAGGGGAAGCAGGTCACGTCGGTCCCTGCCCTTGCTCCGGTGCACTGAGCCAGGGTTGACAGCACCGCGACCCGAGTACAGCGTGATCGATGCGCACTCGCAGGAGAGACGACCATGGCTCAATCTAGTGTGGTGGTGATCGGAGCAGCCAGTCTCGATACGAAAGGTCGGCCCAAGATGCCCCTCGTCGCGGGCACCTCAAACCCAGGCTACATACGTGTCAGTCCGGGCGGCGTCGGTCGCAACGTAGCAGAGAACTTGGCCAGACTGGGAGTGCCCACGGTGCTACTCTCCGCTGTGGGGGATGATTCGGTAGGCAGACACGTCCTTGACGCGACAGAGGCCGGAGGTGTTGACGTAAGCCGCGTGATCGTCTCCTCAGACCGCCCCTCGGCTACCTTCCTTGCGGTTGTTGATGAAAACGGCACCCCCGTCTTCTCTATCGACGACATGGCGATCATGAGTTTGGTCACCCCCAAGTATGTCTACGCCCACCGCGGGTGGATAAAGGAAGCCAGCATGGTTGTGCTGGACGCCAATCTCAGTCCAACTGCGATCAAGTCCGCAGTCTCTGCCGCGGCAAAGTGGGATGTTCCCGTCTGCGTCGATCCCGTCTCCGTGGCTCTGGCCCCCCGGGTGAGACCACACCTCTCAGAGCTGTCCATGATCGTCCCCAATGAAGATGAGGCCCAGGTGCTGTGTGGCCTGCCAGCGAGGGACAGGTTCGAAGCCACCGCTGCCGCACAGAAGCTCGTGGCCGATGGTGTGGGCATTGCGGTCATCACTCTGGGAGAGAAGGGGCTGGTCTACGCCACGTCAGACGAAAGCGGTTACGTCCCCGCCATCAACACAGAAGTGACTGATCCCACGGGTGGCGGTGACGCCCTCACTGGCACCGTGGTCTTCGGGCTGGTGAACGGCTTCTCAGTGAGCGAGGCGGTGCGTCTCGGCGTCTCTGCGGCGACCCTGACCCTGACCTGCACGGACACTGTCTCCCCCCACCTGAGTCTGGATGCGCTCTACGACCGTCTCATGATCTAGATGCCCTATTGTGGGCGGTGCTCGCCAAACAACCACGGGTTGGCACACACCGGGCCCATCTCTCCTCTTGAGGACCAGCCTTCCCAAACCGGCTCCCTGCCCACGCGTGATCGCGGATGCGTAGAGCTCCGAACAGGTGGATTGACGGCGCCGAAAGGACCATCCCGCATAGGTCGCCGCCTGTAGCGGCCGATGTGCAGTCGACAGGAATCTGCGTCCCATCTACTACCGAGAGTATCACCTCAGGATGCAGACCACGGTCCCAACCGCTTCTTCCCTTGTTTGACATGCCGCAAACACCATAGTATGATTGAAGAACCAACCGCGGGCTCAGCATCCTCGGAGTGAGCCCTTTGCCACGGCACCCTCATGCGCTTGGGCCCTGGACACACATCGAAGTCGATATTCATGCCAATGGACATGCTGGACTTGGCCTGGCGGTTCTTCAGCTCCCGAAGGTTGACCATCGCGCTCCTGGTCATCATGGTCCTCGTCCTGGCGTGCGGAGCCGTCCTGCCCCAGATGCCGGACGATGTGACAGTCGGTTCTCCCCAGCATGCCCGCTGGTATGCCTCGGTCCAGGCCCACTATCTACAGTGGGCCGATCGCCTGGACCAGCTAGGTCTCTTCTCGATACGTGACTCTCTGTGGTTGAGGACCCCCTTGGCGCTGCTGCTAGTCAATCTAGTGGTCTGCACCGCTGAACAGATTTGGACGATTCTACGCGAAGGAAAGCTTGGCCCACAGGAGTTTGCCAAGGCCTTTCCTCCAGACTCCGAGACTCACTCTTTCCTGTTCACCGGAGACGCACATTCGGCCTTGGGACGGTCGCGTCAGCTTCTCGAGACACATGGCTACAGGGTCCGCACACAGGAAGGCACCAGCGAGTCCCACCTGGCCGCACGACGCTTTCCCTCCTCCAGGTGGGGAATCGTACTCGCCCACGGAGCGCTGACTCTGATCGTGGCCAGTGCCCTGATTGGCGGACGCCTCGGTTGGCACGAGCGTGGGATCACCCTGGGCCCTGGTCAGGAGTACCAGGTCCAACATGCAGAATCCACGAGCGTGCGCCTGGAGGACTTCCAGGTTGAGCTCTACCCCGATGGCAGACCTCGCTGGTACAAGGCAGATGTCGCTCTCCTCGAGAGCGGAGCTGTGGCGACGAGCGCCGTCCTCACCGCGGGCGCTCCTCTCTCGTACAGGGGCATGTCCTTCCATCAGTTGTCGCACGGTCCCCTCGTCAGCATCAGGGCTTTGGATGCGGAGGGCGTACCTGTCACCCTACAGACGCTCGGGACCTCCAGCATGATCGTTGAAGAGGCCAGCCTCCAGCTCTCTGAGGACGAGAGGGAAGGGTACATAGCTGTGCCTGCCAGGAACTTGGTGCTGCAAGCGGTCTTGCAGCCAGAGCCGGTCTCGGGTACCGAGGACTCGCCTAGCCTACTTCTGCAAGCCTATCGGGGGGGCGCCACAGACCTCGTGTATAGCGAAACGCTCCGCGGCTCAGCACGCGTAGATATCGAGGGAGATACATACACCATAGAGTGGGGCCAGTATGCGATCATAGGCATAGCATCCGATCCGACCTTCTCTCTGGTCCTGCTTGGCGCGGTCGCACTGCTTGTGGGAATCATAGCCACCACGTGCCGTCGACCACGCTTCATCCGGGCAGCTTACACGGGCAAACAAGGTGTGGTGGAGATGCGACTCCTCTATAGGGGCTACGCAGGCGACATCACGGAGACCCACGACTTCGGCACCTTGATGGCGGAGATGGAGGAGGTCTGTCGTGGAGGCTGACAGGGTCCTATACTTCGCGGCCAGCTTCGCGCTCTTCGGCCTCGTCTTCCTGCAATGGGTAGCGCTCTACCGACCACGTCGGGTCACGAACAAGCTGCGCACGGGGACACATCTGCTGTTTCTCGGCATCCAGGGTGCGGCACTGGTTTGCTCTGTCGCCAAGTGGGGCCTTCTCGGGATGGCCCATCCGTGGCCCAGCACCATGCTGGTTGTCGAGGGTGCTCTTTTTCTGACCCTGCTGATAGACACACCCGGACCATCCACGGGCGCGGGTGCCGTTGTCGCGAGCCTCGCCTTTCTCGTGCACTCCTACGCGCTCCTGCTGGGTGTCCCACCAACAGAGACCCTGGAGATCTCCCCTTTCGCCCGGAGCATCTGGTACGCCATGCACGTGATGAGCGGCCTCATGGCTTGCAGCGCCTACCTCTGCGCTGGAGGAGGGGCCATCGCCTACGCTCTCTCGGGTCCATTCCGTGGAGCCGGACCCGTGCTGCGAGAGTTCTCGCCTCCCGATTGTCTGTCCTTCACCAGAAGGGCTCTAGTGCTGGCGTTCCCCTCGTTGAGCGCTTCCGCAGTCACCCAGGCCCTGTGGACTTACCTTGGCTGGGGTAGTTACTGGACCTGGCGTCCCGCACAGCTCTGGCTCCTTTTCCTCTGGCTGGTCCTCGCCATCACCCTTCACGTACCCACCATGCGGCCTCGCCTGCAACGGACAACAGCCTTCCTCTCGATCCTCGGCTGCCTCCTGGCCCTTCTGGGCCTGCCGCTCCTTGGCAGTGTACTGACTGCGGTCTGGTAGCACCGCTCGCCGGGGTGCATTCTCCAGGCCGGCCTGACCGGAGACGGTTCTGAGACAACTCGTCAGGCTCTCCCACCCAAGCCTCGTGGCCAGCAGTCACTCACTCCTGGAAGAGGGCGCTCGCCCCACTCCTACCAGAGGGCGAGTCCAGTGGCCTCGTCGTGGGTTCGCTCCGGCACGGGACCAGTCAGGGCCGTGATGGAGAACTCGCAGGCGAAGGCAACCGTCCCCTCCAGCAGATGCCCGCCAAAGCACCGTCCATCCCTGTCTGCCAGGATCACGTGGCAGTGAAGAAAAGTGTCACCATCCTTCCTGGAGATGTTGCCAGTGAGCGAAGCGATCTCCATTCCCTCGTCGAACCACGTCTCGCGGTATGCACGAGCCTCGCGGTCGTAGTACCCGACTCCGCCCCGCTCCACTGCGCCGAGCGCCTCGACCCAGCCCACCGCCACACCTTGGCGCGCGCAGAACTCGGTCAAGCTGCTCAACACGTCATCGCCCCGCTCTAGCCGGCCGAGCAGTACTCTCTGCCCATCGAATTCAAAGTATTTCACCATTGTACCTCCCGATCCACCCCCAGGGATCGCTTTCCTCCCAGGGTACCCGAAAACACCCGAACGTTCGCTGTCCTGGAAGAGTAGGTGGCCTCAACTCCGCCCACCGTTCACCTGGGCCTGATCACCAGCAGTCCTGACTGCGCCCCCTGCCCATTCGACCGCCAGGACGGGCCCTCTGAGGGCGGTGAGCTGCTCCAGCATCCGCGCAAAATGGTGCGGACGGCCGCTGGTGTAGAAGACATATCTTCCCATCTCTCTCTCTCTGAGAAGCCCGTCTTTCTTCAGTACTCGTGCGGTCTGTCGGGCGACGCCCAGGCTAGGATCGAGAATCTCCTCCATGAGGGGTCGAAGAAACGGATAGTGTGTGCACCCCAGCACCAATGAATCCACGCCTGCCTCAACCATGGGCGTCAGATAGGCTCTCAGCATCTCTCTCGTCGTGGGCGCTGCGACCAGTCCTGCCTCCACTTGCTCCACCAGACCCGGGCAACTGCGAGTCAGCTCGGCCACGCCTTTCGCGAACCGCTCGATCACGCTGGCGAAGAGAGCACCCTGAAATGTCACCTCGGTGGCGATCACGCCAACGATCTTGGTGCCTCAACGTTCGGCGGCGGCCTTCAACGCGGGCTCCATGCCCACGATGGGCACCTCGAAGCTCTCACGAAGGTAGTGCAATGCAGCAGCGGACGCGGTGTTGCAGGCCGCGACGATGATCCAGGCACCCTGCGACACCAGAAAGTGAACTATCTCACGCGCGAGCTCTCCTATCTCCTCGTGCGTGCGGCGCCCGTATGGACAGTGGATCGTGTCCGCGAAGAATAGCACGTCTTCGTGAGGTAGCTCTCTGACGACCTCCTTCATGACTGATAGGCCGCCCACACAGGAGTCCAAGATTCCTACAGGGCCTTTGTGCTCACCCATCTGCCTCACTCCGAGCACAACCTGTTCCCCGCACCAGAGTATTATGCCTAGCATAGGGCGTCTTGTCAAGACTTGCTTGCCCACTGGAAATCCCGTAGAATGGAGAGATGGAGATTACGCATGAGCTCACGCTCCGGCAAGATACTCGTAGTGGATGATGATCCAATTGTGCGCGAAGTTGTCTCTGAGTCCCTGGAGGCAGAGGGACTCAGTGTCATCTGTGCCCCAGACGGCCAAGAGGGATTGAGGCTAGCCAGACAAGAGAAGCCCGATCTGGTGCTGCTCGACGTTCGCATGCCTCGCATGGACGGGTTGGAGCTCTGCCGTCAACTCAGGCGTGGGTTTCTGACCTCGACCATACCTATCATCATGTTGACCTCCCTCAACGGGACCGCGGACAAGGTCGAGGGCATGCGGATGGGGGCGGATGACTACGTGACAAAGCCTTTTGACCCACAGGAACTCATCGCTCGTGTCTCCACTCACTTGCACCGAACGGAGCGAGACATACAAACGAGTCCTCTTACTAGGCTGCCGGGCAATCTTGCCGTCGAAAGGGCCATTCGAGACAGACTATCTGCGGGTGGGCTGTTCGCCGTCTGCTACTTCGATCTGGACCATTTCAAACCCTACAACAGCAGGTACGGTTTCGTGGCCGGAGACCTGGTGATACAAATGCTGAGCGACCTGATAGTCGGGGCGGTCCTGGAGCATGGAAACGATGATGACTTCGTAGGCCACGAGGGCGGCGATGATTTCGTGGTCGTCACCACACCCGACAAGGCCGAGGCCGTCTGCAAGACCGTCATAGCAACTTTCGACGAGATGATCCCCCAGCACTACAACGATCAAGATCGAACGCAAGGGTTCTCCCTCGGCCGAGACAGACAGGGAGTAGAGGTCAGTTTTCCGCTGATGAGCGTTTCTGGCGCGGTTGTCACCAACCATCGCAGAACTCTTATGCACCCCCGCCAAGTGGCCGAGATAGCTGCCGAGGTACTCTCGTACGTCAAGACCGTGGAAGGGAGCAACTACCTCTTCGACAGACGGGGAGACAACGCAGAAGGACCACCCCAGGAGGTGTGATCGCACGAATGCCCATTTACGAATACGAGTGTCAGTCCTGCGGGAGAAGATTCGAGGTATTCCAGCACTTCTCTGATGAGCCAGTCGAGACCTGCCCAGAATGTGAAGGACCGGTTCGTCGCCTCATCCAACCAGTGGGTATCATCTTCAAAGGATCAGGGTTCTACGTGACGGACAACCGGCAACTCCCGGCGGGGGAGGCAGCCAAGGAGCTACCAGGAGGGGATGGTAGCAAGAAAAAGGAGAAGGAGAAAGAAGCAAGCAGCGCCAAGGATTAGGCTCGATGCCGGATGCGCCGCTAGAGCTGAAACTGACCGGTGGCAGGCACCACCTTGTAGTGGTAGTTGCGTACGTAGCCGAGGAGCTTTGCCTCCAGGCCCTCCCAGCCCTCGCTTTCCAGAATGCCTATCATCGTCTCGCGATCTTTGGCGATGCCTCCTGCCAGCACCTGAGGGCCGTTCCCAACCACCGTATACCACGCTTCGGTGGGCTGGATCCCCAGCTCCATCATCTGCGGGGTGAACTCTCGGCTCACAAACTCCATGTATTCTGCTTCTTTGCCGGGCCTGATGTCCCAGCTCATGAGCAGCTTGATCATGGTTCAGCCTCTTTCCAAACTACTTGCCCACACCTACAAGCATACCAGATAGTGTTCGCCCGGTCAAGTCCTGCACGAGAGCGCTGAGGTCGAAGAGATGCGTGTAGTAGTTCAGCGAGTCAGCAAAGGCTCCGTCTCCGTGGACGGCGAGGTCGTGGGGAGCATCGACCGGGGCCTGGTCCTGCTCGTCGGCGTGACCCACGCCGATGGAGAAGATGAGGCCAGGTTCCTGGCGAAGAAGATCGCCAACCTGCGCATCTTCGCGGATGACGAAGGCAAGTTCAACCGTTCGGCGCTGGACGTGGGCGCTGACGTACTCGTCGTTTCCCAGTTCACGCTGTACGGTGATGCACGGAAGGGACGTCGTCCCAGCTTCGTCAAGGCAGCCCAACCTGAGGTCGCCGAGCCGCTGATAGAGAGGTTCGTGTCTTTCTTGAAGGAGGAAGGCCTGCGGGTCGAGACCGGGGTCTTCGGCGCCATGATGCTGGTGGAGATTCACAACGACGGCCCCGTCACCATCATCCTCGACAAGTAGCTCCAGTTGCCTCCACCACTTGCCTCACCGACTCAATACCCTCCTTGATGAAGCCATCGCTTGCTGGGTACTGCGGCGAGTGCTCGAAGACTATGGTCAGATCGTTCCTCCGCCCCGCGAGCACACACCCTAGGATGGCAACCACGTCCGCCCACCCTTCCTCGGGCAGTTGCGAGGGGTTGACCGGTACGTGGTGGTACTTGCGGTACATCTCCGGCGTTGCGTTGTAGACATGCAGAATGGTCGTGTACGGCGCGAGTGCAGTGGAGAACTCGAGCGAGTCGAACCCCGAGTAGATAGACATCAGATGCAGATGCCCGATGTCCAAACAGAACTCCAGACGCGGGTGAGCCTCCATCACCTCCACGAAGGCCTCGAACTGGAAGAAGTAGGGATTGGGCCCCACATTCTCGAGGACAAAAGGGATGCCTGACTCCTGACTCCACGCCGACAGAAGATCGCAGCTATTGTGGGCTAGCTCGATTATCGTGTCCTCACTGAGCATGGGCCGGGGCTCCCAGATCACTGAAGGTATGTGCCCAATCACGTACTCCGCACCATACCTGACCGCGGTCTGCATCGTGCGATACATGGAATCGAGAGTCCGCCAACGTTTCTCTTCATCGGGATCGGTCAGGAAGGGGAAGTCGTCGGATGGCAGGCGGGGCAACGGGTCGTGGAACCCATAAGTCAAACCCCTGCCCAACGCGAACTCCATGACCAGAGGCAGCGTATCCTCGTCATAGAAACCGATCTCGAGCTTGCGGAAGCGCCCCAACTCCAGCAGATGGTCCAGCCGCTCCAGATCGGCGCGAATGGACGAAGTAGAGATAGAGAACTCGATCATACGTCGAGATTCTATCACAGCTTGCGCTGGAGGGACAGGAAAAGCGTGTTCGCGGCTGAGATGGATGCCCGCCGTTCACGTGAACTGGTCCCGCCGTGAGCGTCTTCTCTCCGCCATGGACAGACGGAAGGCGTCAAGAAAGCGGGCACGGCCCAGGTGTGCGCGGCCGATCCAGGCCCCAGTCGCCGTGGCCCACCGCTCGATGTGACCTCCTGCGTGACCTTGCCCGGGCCCTAGACGCCGCTCAGGATGACCTCGGCCCCGGCTCCGCTCTCAATCGCCAACGACCTCACACAAGTGCTTGCCCCAGTATCGTATGGGGCTTATAATCCTGCCCACGAATCTGAACTGGAGTAACATCCATGTGTGCCGAGGCCGCTCGAACCTTCTGTCAGATCTGCCGCGCCGAGTGCGGCATGATCGTACACGTTGAAGCTGACAGAGTCGTCCGAGCGGAAGGTGACCCCGAAGACCAATGGAGCCGGGGCAAGCTGTGCGTCAAGGGTCGCCATGCGCCACAGATTCTGTACGCCCAGGATCGCCTGCTCCACCCACTGATCAGAAAAACGAAGGGCGGTGCCTTCCAGCGTTCCTCCTGGGAAGACGCGATAGACTTCATCGCCGACAAGATGGAGAAGATCAAGGAACGGTACGGCCCTGAAGCCTTGGTCTTCTACCATGGCACCACCGCAAAGGTGCTGGATGAGGCTGTGCTCCGCCGCCTGGCCAAGCTCTACGGCACGCCAAACGTCACCGGGACCTGGTCCGTCTGCGTAGGACCCAAGATCCTGGCCTACAACAACACCTTTGGCCGCCCGCCTATGCCCTGGTGCGACCTCGAGAACGCCAGCTACATTGTACTGTGGGGCACCAACCCGCCCGCTACCCACATGCATCGCTATCACGGAATCAGCACCGACATCATGACCGCGCGGAGGAGAGGGGCCAGGCTGGCGGTCATCGACCCGCGACGCACACCCATCGCTGTCAAGGCCGATCACTATCTCCAGATCAGGCCAGGCACCGATCTCGCGCTGGGCCTGGCGATGATCCAGCACATCATAGAGAACGACCTGTACGACAAGGACTTCGTGGCGGCTCACACGTATGGTTTCGACCGCTTGGCCGAGCACGTCGCCCCCTACACTCCTCACTGGGCACAAGAGATCACCGATATTCCTGCTGCGTCCATAGAGCAACTGGCGGAGGACTTTGCCCGCTCCAAGCCCGCAACTCTGGATAGACGGCAAGGAGTACAGCACTGCCGGAACGCTACCCAGACTCTGCGGGCCATGGCCATACTCATGGCCATCACTGGGAACGTGGATGTGCGCGGGGGGCTGATGCTTACACCCTATCGTAGCCTCAAGAGCCTCCCTGTGCCTGATGACCTTCCCCAGCCAGCGAAAAGCTTCTGGCGGGACAGATACCCCCTGGCTAGAGACGCCAGCGCCATGCTCCCTGAGGTCATCCTGACCGAGAACCCCTACCCCGTTCGAGGCCTGGTCGTCATCGAGGGCAACCCCATGTCCTGCTTTGCCAACACGGGCAAAGCACACCAAGCCCTGACCAGCCTTGACCTGCTCGTTGTTCACGACCTATTCATGAACGAGACAGCCGAACTCGCCGATGTGTTCCTTCCAGCGTGTACCTTCCTCGAGAAGGGAGAGATCAGTGTCCAATCTCTGAGAACAGACTACCCGGTGCGGACCAGGATGCCGGTGGTCCGGCCCCTTGGCCAGTCCCTTCCCGAATGGAAGTTCTTGTCCATGCTCGGTCAGAGACTGGGCTACGAGCAGTTCTTCCCCTTCATCAACGACGAGGAGGTCATTGAGGCGGTGCTCCAACGAGCAGGCTGGACCGGACACGAGCCGGCCACGCCTGCGGTCAACGGTCGCGCGCTCGAGAAGGGCTTCACCACACCCTCGGGCAAGATCGAGCTCTACAGTGCGGCGTTGGAGGAGCAGGGGTTCGATCCCCTGCCCACCGCCCCATTGGAGTGGCCAAACGACGACGCCTATCCATACTACTTGATCACTGGAGCCAGAGTGCCGCAGTTCTACCACTCCCAGCAGCGCAACATCCCCAACCTTCGCAGGGCGCATCCCGAGCCTCTGGCCGAGATGAGCCCCACCCTGGCTTCGGACATAGGCGTGAGCGACGGGGACGAGGTGAAACTGGAGACCACGGTCGGCGCTGCTGTCTACAGGGCCAAGGTGGTTGACGGCATACATCCCCGCACAGTGTCCATCCCCCACGGCTGGACCGGTGCGCACAACGCCAACTGGTTGATCGACGATCTCTCCTGCGATCCTTTGGCCGCCACACCTCCCTTCAGAGACATGCACTGCCGGGTAGAGAGGCTTTAGGAGACCATGCACCGACTCAGAGGCTATGACCACCGCCATGTAGTGCCCTCTCTCGAGCACGGAGACTCGTTCAAAAGAGCCGTCTTGATCCTGCTGATCCTCGGCGTCCTGCTGAGGATAGCCTTGATGCCCATCGCCTTCCACCCGGACCTCTTCTGGATCACGTATCACGCGCAGAACCTCGCCCTGCATGGACAGGTTACGAAAGACCTGTCCGTACAACCGCTCCCTCAGCTTCTCTACGCGGCTACGATATTGCTCTTCCAGTCGGTCCTTTCTCCGGCTGAGATCGTGTGGCCTGACGAGTGGGCACTCCTGGATCAGGAGGAATACCAGGGGGCCTTCGAGTTGCGTATGCAGATCGCCGAAGCGCCTAGGATACACCTTACCCTTTTTGTACTGAAGCTGCCCCACCTGGTATTCGACCTGGCCTCTGCCTTCATCCTCCTCGCCCTGCTGAGGAGGCGTCCCAGGCAGGCCATCCTTGCTCTTGCGTTCTGGCTATTCAACCCCATTGGCCTGTATGTCTCCTACCTCTACGGACGCTACGACGCCGTGGCTGGCTTCTTCGTCCTGTTGAGCCTCTATCTCTTCCAGAGAGTCCGACCCTTCTCTTCCCTTGGTGCACTCGTGCTTGCTTTCGCCAGTCGGATCATGGACGCGGCCCTGCTGCCCTTCTTCCTCGTGGGCGCCTTCCGACAACTCAGGAGGCAGAAGCGGCTTGTCCTGGGCATGGTGGTCGCTCTGGCGGTCGTCTTGCTGACCGTCCTATCGGGGGCCATGCCGCGGCTTCTGACGTTGTTGGACCGTGTCCACGGCCAGTTCCTGCTCGCGGCGAAGCTCCCCATCATCCTTCACGATGAATTGGTGCTCTTCGTCATCGGCTATGCCATTCTGTTCTTCAGCAGCCTGGAAAAGGACCTGTCCTCATACACGGTGCTGCGCAAGTACTCCCTCATGGTCTTCTTGGTTCTGTTCTCCATCTCCTTCTTCAACCCCCAGTACTTCTTCGCACTTCTGCCCCTTCTGGCCTTGGAGATCGCTGAGCAGCCTGATCTCGTGTGGTTTCATCTGGTCCAGGTTGTGGGCTACGCCTTCTATCTCCTCAACTGGAGCTCGCAGACTACCTGGTGGCTTTTCCTGCCGCTGAATCCATCCTTCTTCTCACAGCTTCCAGCGCCCGAGTCGATCATTGAGACGTTCATCAACTACAAGGCAGTCATTGCCATCTTCCGGAGCCTACTGACGGCGGCCTCCCTGTGGATGACCTATCGCATCTACAGAACCCTCGGCACAGGCGAGGAAAAGGTACGCTGATCGCCAGGGCAGTGCGCGCGCAGACGCCCATCGGAAGCCTACCACTGCTGCTCCTGCTGGCGACGGTGACGCTGGCCCGCCCCTACATCGCTCCCAGCGAGGAACTCTCCGCCTCCGCGTTGCCGCCCATCGACGACAAGGCGCTGGGCTCGCCTCCGACGGAAACCACCTGGCACCTCCCCGACTATCCCCTCATCGATGCTATGCGAGAGAGTATCCTTCATACTTTTCAGCTCTGCGAGACGGAGTTTGAAGGCGCAGACGGGACAGTCACCGGGCTGATGCCGGCTCGGGAGTACGGGATGATCTACGTCCGAGACACCTCTACCATGATGCCGGCGGTCTCCTACTTCTATGGCGACGAATACCTCAGAACACCGGTGGAGGAGTTCCTGCGCAGGCAATATGCGACTGCCACCAGCAGCGAGGATGGGCACGTGCCGGGCGAGGGAGCCATCAGCGGCGTCATAGCGCCTGACCACCACATCGACAAAGCCACGGCTGTCTCGGACGAGGAGGTCCACCTCATCCACGCCGCGTACCAGTATCACAAGACGGCAGGTGGCGCCGACTGGCTCCAGAAGAGGTTAGCAGGCGAGACGGTCCTTTCTCGCCTGAATGATGCCCTAGACTGGCTTTACACGCACCGGTACGACAGCACTTTCCGGTTGATCAAGAGAGGCCACACCACTGACTGGGGAGATGTGAAGTTCGAGCCCTCCGCCGATCCCACAGACCTCGATCCAGCGACGGACCACTGGACGTGCTCCATCTATGACCAGGCTCTCACCTATCGTGCCCTCATCGAGCTGGCCGAGATGAACGAGACACTCGGTGCCTCTGCGAGGGGCGACGACCTCCGCCACCGCGCGGAGGAGCTACGCCGGGCCACCAACGAGCAACTGTGGAACGATGATGGAGGCTTCTACCTGCTCCACGTACACGTCACCCCCCTAACCCATCCCTTTCCCGAGGATCAGATGGTCAGCATCTCCAATGCGGTCGCCGCCTACGTGGGCCTCAGCGATCCTGCGCAGACCGACGACGCTCTGCTCAGCCTGGAGCGTGCACGCCTCTCCGCCGGCGCCAGGAAACCTGGGCTGAGCATCTATCCGCCCTATCCGCCCGGCTTCTTCGCTCATCCGCAGATGTACAGTGGAGAGTATCAGAACGGCGGCCTTTGGGACTGGTGGGGCGGCGTACAGATGACGGCAGAGTTCGAGAACGGCCATTCCACGCTAGCCCGGGCGCACCTCAATCTCGTGGCCCAGGATTGGGCCTTGCACCCACAAGAGATCTACGAGTGGCAGGCCCTGTCCACCGGTGCAGGTTGGGGATCACACAACTATGGCAGCGGGGCAGCTAGCGTGGGAGAAGCCATCATACGGGGGCTCTTCGGAGTCACCATCGACCAAGACGGGGTCGCCATAGAGCCTCGACTCTCCAAACACGACGGCCAGATACGCGTCATTCAGCCAGCCACCGGGCTCTACGCCTCCTATGACTACAGGCACGAGCGCGATTTCATCGTCCTTGACTACGGATCGAACCATCCTGGCCCCATCCCGGTCGCGGTTCTCCTGCCCCGAGGAAGGACGATAGAAGAAGTCTCCATAGATGGTCAGAGGGTATTCCACCACATGGAGACCTTGCTCGACGACAGCTATTGCGCTTTCCAGGGTCCCTCAGGAGTTCACCGGGCGGTGATTCTCTTCACGAGTCGGATAGGACTCGCCGAGTCCCGTACTGCTTCTGGTAGTAGCTACGATACTCGCCCGTCTTGAGCTTTTCCCACCACTGGCGGTTCTCGGCATACCAACGCACAGTCCCCTCGAGTGCCTCTGCGAAGGCATGGCGCGGCCGCCATCCCAGCTCACGGATCTTGCTGGAATCGAGAGAGTATCGCCGGTCGTGCCCGGGTCGATCCTCGACGAAGTGGATGAGGCTCTTCGGCTTGCCCGTCTTCTCCAGGATGCCCTCCGTGAGTTCGAGGTTCGTCAGTTCGTGGTCGCCACCGACGTTGTACACCTCGCCATCCTGGCCCTCGTGCAGCATCAGATCGATCGCTTCACAATGGTCCAGAACGTACAGCCAATCCCGGACGTTCAGTCCATCTCCGTAGAGCGGCAGTGGCAGGTCATCTAGCGCGTTGGTGATGAAAAGGGGAATCACCTTTTCAGGATACTGATAGGGACCGAAGTTGTTGGAGCCGCGCGTAATGACCACAGGAACGCCGTAGGTCACGTGATAGGCGCGACACAAAAGGTCGCCCCCAGCTTTGGTGGCCGAATAGGGACTGTTGGGGAGCAGATTGTCAGTCTCCACCGACGACCCTTCGGTGACGCTTCCGTATACCTCGTCCGTAGACACGTGGAGCATTCTATGTAGTCCGAACTTCCTGACGGCCTCCAGTAACACGTGTGTGCCGTAGACGTCCGTCTGGATGAAGCTCCCCGCCTCATGAATGCTGCGATCCACGTGTGTCTCGGCCGCGAAGTTGACTATGGCCTCGATATCGTGTTCTTGAACGACTTGGTCGACCAACTCCATGTCGCAGATGTCGCCGTGGACGAAGCCGTACCTCCGGTCATCCGCCACATCCCGGAGGTTATCCAGATTGCCGGCATAGGTCAGCTTGTCCAAGACAACGACTTCGACGTCCGGACGCTTTTCCAGAACGTGGTGCACGAAGTTGCTGCCGATGAAACCGGCACCGCCCGTGATCAATAGGCTCTTCAAGATCCGAGACCTCCCTCAAGTGAGAACCGGACAGAGCTACAGCCTGGTGCCTCGACGGGTGTAGGCCTCCCTCATCATGTCCCTCACGTCCTGCAAAGTCAGCAAGTACGTCTCGGTCTTCTTCTCGCCCCGAGGTCCGCCCGTACTGGACTTGCCTTGCAGGATCAAGCCATCCTCCGTTTCGATGATTCGGACCTCCGTGAAGCCATGTTCGTCGACGTAGTGGCCGATCGTCCTCAGAACATCCTGGTAGTCTGTCTTGAGCATGCCCTGGAAGAGCTTCTGCATCTATCCTACCTCTCCAAGCCGGCGGATTCTCGTCACAACTCGCGTATCATCTGATCCAGTTCTTCGTGGCTCAGCACCCTGGTTCTCGAGACCAGGTTGAAGGCATCTCGCGTACTCAGCAGGGCTCGGCCCTGTAGCACTATGCCTCCCTCAACCTCCAGGATGCAGACGTCGCGCAGCCTCTGTTTCTCCGCGAGGCGGCCTATAGCTTGGAGGGCCCGCTCGTAGTTAAGGCTCTTGGCCCCTGGTGGGCTCGCCATGTTACTCCCTCCCTCGAGACGAGGCACGCACTACCCTACCTAGCTTGGAGATCGCCTTGCGAGGCGACGCATAGCGACCCAGGACGTACCTCGTCTTCCGACCGACTCCGTTGCGCAGCTTTCTTCGCTGTGATTCCGCCAGAGCCCACCGCAGAAACTCGGGGTCGTGCCCCCTGATCTTGGGCTCCGTCGGGTTTCGGCTGTAGCCGTCGTGGTCCTTAACCAGGGACAGACCGTGTTCCATGCAGTAGTCATACAGATCATTGCCTGGATAGGGAGTGTAGTAGGCGGGGCTATAGTAATCGGGATCAATCTCCCGCAGCATACTGATCGTCTCTTTGATCTCCTCTTCGGTCTCCGTCGGCAACCCCAGCATGTAGTTGGCCCAAATGCGAATGCCGTACTTCCGGCAGATGCGCGCCGCCTCCAGGTTCTTCGCTCTGGTGGTGCCCTTGCGGATGAATCTGAGGACGCGATTGCTTCCGCTTTCGAAGCCCAGGAAGAGCCCGGCCAATCCAACTTGTGCCATGCGCCTGATCATGTCCTCATGTTTCACCACATGATCGACGCGCGCCTGGCACCAGAACGGTCGTCTGAAATCCTCAGCCTCGTAGCGATCGCAGAACTCGGTCACCCACGCTCGATCCTCGGTGAGACAGTCATCGTGAATCATCAGGGTGTTGAAGTGGTACTTCTCGCGCAGCTCCCTCAACTCACCGATGACGTGCGACACGCTCCTTCGTCTCACGCCCTTTCCGAAGAGGATGTCCTCACCAGGCTTGCAGAAGCTACAGTTGTAGCGGCACCCACGGCCAGCGATGATCGTGACGAAGGGTGGCAACGTTTCCTCAGATAGCGGGGCCTCCGGGGAATCATAGTCGTAGCCAGCCTTGCGCCACTCGTTGAGGTAGAGGTCTCTGTCCGCGTAGGGTAGCTGATCCAGATCCGGCCTTTGTCCCTGGATCACCCTTTCCACCTGCTCGCCACGCTCGAACTTGCGGAGCATCTCTACCAAGGTGATCTCTCCCTCTCCCAAGACCACGTGATCTACGAGAGGGTTACTGAGCACTTCCTCGGGAGACAGAGTGGGGTGAGGTCCACCGACGACAACTATCGTTTCGGGACTGACTTCCTTCAGCAGTTCGATGCCCTTCATGGCAGGATTGAAGTCCACACTGAGCATCCCGAACCCCGCCACCTCTGGTGCCCGGCTTCGTAGCTCCTCGCGGTAGTGGTCCCAGTCCCGCAGCGCCCTGCGGTCTAGTAGGTTCACTTCGTGACCGGCACCCTTGGAGCAAGCCGCGAGCAACGCTAACCCATGCCCAATCCAGCCCCCCGACATGCCCTTGCCGGCGCTGTGGAAGCCGTTTAGGCCACCCCCGCTACTCACCAATGTGACTTTCACCTGGCTCGCTCTTCCCCTGCTCTGGATGCGTCCATTACTCGCTCGACGGGGTCTCCGCTACGCCTCAGCGTACTGCGAGCGACTGGCCCACAGTATGCTATAGAATCCCGACCTGGCTGTTGTCACCTATGATCATCCTGTAGGCCTTTGGCCTAAGCGGGGAGCGGCAGATCTCGACGTTTCGGCCTATGACGCTATCCTCGATGCGAGCCCCGATGTTCGTGATGCGGGAGTTCTCCAGGACGATGCAGTGCTCTATCTCGGTGTTCTCGATGAGCACGTCGTGGTAGATGGCCGTGTACGGTCCAATGTAGGCATCCACGACCCGGCTGTTCTCTCCGATGATCATCGGCCCACGGAGGGTGCTATTGACGATCTGCGCGCCGCTCTCGATCGTGATACGCCCCGAAAGGCTGGACTTCTCATCTACAGTGCCCAGGTTCTGGGGCTCCATAGTCTCCAGGAGCAGCCGGTTGCAGTCCAGCATGTCTCCCGGCTTGCCCGTGTCGATCCACCATCCCTCGTGGATGTAGGGATAGACCTTGTAGTCGTGATCCACCAGGAACTGGATGGCGTCCGTGATCTCCAGTTCTCCCCGCCACGAGGGCTTGATGCTCTTGGCTGCCTCCAGTATATGCCGGTCAAACATGTAGATGCCGACCAATGCCAGATCGCTCGGCGGGTCCTTGGGCTTCTCGATCAGCCGCACTACCTGGCCGTTTCTCAGTTCGGCCACACCGAAATGCTGAGGATCAGCAACTCTGGTGAGGACGATTTGCGCGTTCCAGTCGCTCTCGGCAAACTCCCGGACCAGATTCGCGATCCCCCCCTCCAGGACATTGTCTCCCAGGAACATCACGAACCTGTCGCCCGCCAGGAACTCCTCGGAGATAAGCACCGCATGAGCCAGGCCGAGCGGGGCTTCCTGTTCGATGTAGGTGATCGAGGCCCCCCATTGCGAGCCGTCGCCCACTCTCTCCATGATCTCGGCTGCTGTATCTCCGACCACGATGCCGATGTCCGTGATACCGGCCTCCACAATGGCGTCTACGGCGCGAAACAGGACTGGCCTGTTGGCCACAGGAACGAGCTGCTTCGCGCTGGTATACGTGATGGGGTACAGGCGAGTGCCTTTGCCCCCGCTGAGGATCAATGCCTTCATCACTCCCCCGTTGTCTTCCGCTCTCAGCGGCCCTTCTTCTCACCGTAGTAGCTATAGTAGCTGGTGTCCAACTTGACGTTATTGAGCACTGCCCCCACCAGATGAGCATTGACCTTGTCGAGCAAGGCTTTGGCCTTCTGCGCGTGTTCCCTCTTGGTGCCGCCCGCTTTGACCACAAGCAGCACCCCGTCAACTCTGGAAGCTAAAACCGCTGCATCGGTTACTGCGATGATCGGCGGTGCATCGAACAGGACAACGTCGGCTCGCTCGGACAGCGCGGCTATGATCTCCTGCATACGACGCGAGCCCACCAATTCCGAAGGATTGGGAGGAAGAGGGCCACTGGGCAACAACAGGAGACCCGGCACCCCAATCTCGAGTAGAGGGGGCTGGCTCATCGCCTTCTCGTCCACGACCATCGTGGTCAGCCCCACGTCGTTGCTTTGGCCAAAGATCTCGTGTTGTGAGGGGCGCCTCAGATCGCAATCCACAAGAATGACCTCCTTCTCAGCCTGCGCCATGGTGACCGCCAGATTGGCCAGGGTGGTCGACTTGCCCTCCTCAGGCCCAGGAGACGTGACCACCAGGGTCTTGAGCGGCTTGTCCAGGCTGGAGAACTCAAGGTTAGTCCGCAACGTGCGATACGCCTCGCTGACAGGAGACCGAGGCGTCGTAAGCGTGACCAGACTACTCGAGCGATCATCTAGGACCATGACTTCAATCCTCCACTGTCCGTGCGCGGTAGCTGATTATATAGCCGCGCCCACATCGCTGCAAACAAGTGCTGAGGGACTTGGCCACCAGGAGGCTGAAACCCACTCCAGCTACCTGGGCCAGGGCAAGGCAAGAGATCTGCTCCTGGCGTTGGATCCTCGCTTGCTCTCGCCAGAGCTCATGGTAGGAATGGAGCCCAGGACTGGCACGCCCACGAAGCGCTCCACATCGTCGCTGGACCGGAGTACGTCCGACTGAAGGTACTCCAGCCCGAAAGCCAGCAGCAAGCCGACTAGGAGACCCAGCACTCCTCCAGCTACAGCAAGAGTTTTGGTCTTGGGCCAGTGCACCCACCCATACCTGGCGTCCTCCAGGATGAGTATGGTCACCCGGTCCGCCCGGTCAATGTCCAGAATCTGAGCCGCGTGATAAGCGACGAAGTGCTGGGCGAAGGCGCTTGCCACAACAGCCGCTTCTTCAGGATTGGGCGCATCCGCGTCGATCTGGATCAGGAAATCCTCCGGTATGGGGGCCACTGTGACTCTGGCCAACAGCTTGTCGGTACTTACGTCAAGCTGTAGCTCGTCGATCACCTGCTGAGCCATGGAAGTGGTGTGAATCTGGTTCGCGAACTGTCTGAGCAATTGCTCCGCAGCAAGGGTCAGCCCATAGTCAAACCGCGCCGGGATCACCTGAAGCACGGCCGATGAGCGATAGGTAGGCGCCCGCACCTCGCTGAAAACCACCGCACTGGTCACCGTCACTGCCAAGGTCAGTGCTATGATCCACCACTTCCCGACCAACACTCTCAGGTACTGCTTCAATTCCATACTCGCCTCCTGGCGAAAAGATGGGGCTGGCCCCTCAAACCGCCCACGGGGGGCCGGTCATCCATCGAGCTATTCTACCATAACTACCTCGTCGCAGCAAGACTCGCACGCAAGGAGAGATCACAAGGACCTGTATGAGAAGGATGTCTGGTCGCGTCCCCGACCAGACACCTGCGGTCTCACGCGCGCTCGCCCGAAGACAATCCTGAGGCGTATCTCCGCACCCCGGCGTCTGCAATACAGTTGACAATATGGCCACTCGTGCGTACAATTATGTATGGCATACGTGTTCGTATGGCCTGACAGTGCCGCGAAGCTAGCAGAGTAGACGCAGATGACCATCCCCAACATCAAGGAGACACTCAGTTCCATACCCGCGCGGCCGGGCGTGTACTTGATGAAAGGAGAGACCGATGAAGTCCTCTACGTGGGCAAGGCGGTCAACCTCCACAATCGGGTACGCTCCTACTTCCATGCTTCCACTGCCCACGCTCCCAAGGTCCAGCGCCTGGTAGAGAGTGCGGCTGACCTGGATTTCTTCGTAACGGACTCGGAGCTGGAAGCGCTCATCCTCGAGTGCAATCTGATCAAGAAGCATCGTCCTCGCTACAATGTCCGCTTGAAGGACGACAAACGTTACCCGTACATCAAGATCACCTGGCAGGAGGACTATCCGCGCGTCCAGGTCGTGCGGCGGATGCAGAGGGACGGCGCCCGATACTTCGGCCCCTATGCTTCAACCTCCGCCATGCGCCAGACGCTTGATCTACTGCGGCGCATCTTCCCCTACCTGACCTGCAGCCGGACGATAACGGGAACGGATGATCGCGCCTGCCTCTATTATCACATCAAGCGGTGCCTGGGGCCTTGCATCGGAGCGATCTCCAAAGAAGAGTATCGAGACATGATGAACCAGGTCTGTCTCTTCCTGCAAGGCAAGAGTGGGGAGATCGTGGATTCTCTACGGCAGCGCATGGAGTCTGCTGCCGAGAGCATGGACTTCGAGCGAGCAGCGAGCCTGAGAGATCAGCTCAACGCCGTGGAGCAAGTGGTCGAGCAACAGAGGGTAGTCTCTGGGTCACCAGTGGATCAGGATGCCATCGCCTTCGCCCGACAGGACGGTGAGGTGTGTGTCCAGGTGTTCTTTGTCCGCGGCGGCAAGCTGGTGGGCCACGAGTACTTCCTGATGGAAGGAGGAGATGGCGTCGAGGCAGAGGAGATACTCGCCTCCTTCCTCAAACAGTTCTATGACCACGCTGCGCTGGTCCCTCCCGAGATCCTGTTGCAGGTGGAAATCGAGGACGACGAGACTATCGCACGCTGGCTGAAGGAGAAGCGAGGTGGAAAGGTCACCCTGCGAACCCCCCGCCGTGGCCAGAAGCGCAAGCTGCTGGAGATGGTAGAGGAAAACGCCAGCGAAACCCTTAGCCACCTGATGGCGATCCAGCAGGCCGAGAAGGACAAGAGCCTGTCGGCTTTGGCTGACCTCCAGGATCGGCTCGGGCTCGACACACGACCAATGCGCATTGAAGCGTATGACGTCTCCAACATCCAGGGAGCGGCGGCAACGGGGAGCATGGTCGTGTTCCTGGAGGGCACGCCCGCCAAGAGTGAGTATCGTCGCTTCAAGATACGGGGCATCCAGCGTCCCGACGACTACGCCATGATGGATGAGGTCCTGCGACGCCGTTTCGCCAGAGCCAGGGCCTCAGATGCGAGTACTTCAGGGTCATGGGCACAGATCCCAGACCTGATCGTCGTCGATGGAGGTAAGGGCCAACTGAACACCGCTGTGGAGGTGCTGGCAGGATATGAGCTGGACGACGTACCCGCGGTCGGTCTGGCCAAGGCCCGAGAAGAGGTCTTCAAGCCAGGACAGTCCCAGCCCATCACGCTTCCCCTGGACTCTCCCGGGCTCCAGCTCTTGCAGCGCGTCCGCGACGAGGCTCACCGCTTCGCCATCAGCTACCACCAGGGCCTGCGACGCCGACAGGGCCTGAGTTCCGTGCTCGAGGAGATCCCAGGCATCGGAGCCAAGCGCAGGGGCGCCCTCTTGAGACGGTTCGGCTCCCTGGAAGGCATCCGCGAAGCCAGCCTCGACGATCTATCCTCTGTAGATGGCATGAGCAGGACTCTAGCCAGCAGAGTACGAGAATCCCTCTAGGTGAGGAGGGCCATGAAACACCGCATAGGTCTACTGAGGAAGACTTACCTCTTCGGTGACCTACCCGAGGAGGACCTTCGTCGTTTCTCTGCTCTGCTGAAGGAGAGGTCGGACCGCGCCCGGAGCACCATCTACCGGCAGGGCGATCCGGACCACAACCTGTACATCGTCGTATCGGGCAGCTTGAGGGCCTGGAACCGCGACGAGCGGGGGCGGGACAGGGTCGTCGCCCGGCTCCGGTCGGGAGACTGCTTTGGCACCCACTCGCTCTTGACGGGCGAACGCCGCGACGTGACGGTCGAGGTGGAGGAACCATCAGTGTTACTGTACCTGGACAAGCAGGACTTCGACTCGCTCCTGGAGGACCATCCACATCTACGCGAGGCATTGTCGCTACGCATCTACGAGCGCTTGAGGCGAGTGCCTCTCTTCAGCCAACTGTCTGACGACGATCTCCAGCGAATCGCCCTGGTCATGGGGCAGACCCGATATCGTCGCCGAAGCACCATCTACCTCGAAGGAGAGTTGAGCTCCACATTCTACATCATAGAGTCGGGCAGAGTTGCCCTGCTCTCCAAAGAGGAGAACGGCCAGGAAAGGGTGATCACCCATCTGCGAGACGGGGACTTCTTCGGTGAACGTTCCCTGCTCACCCGACAGCCCAGAGATACTGGTGTCCAAACAGTCGAGGATACCAGGTTCCTGTACCTGAACGGGAAGGATTTCGACAGGCTCATGCAAGAGGTCCCCTCCATCAGGGAGAATCTGACCCTGGAAGCGCAGGCCCGGGAGGTGATGGTCAGCCAGCGGTTCCCCTGGCAGCGTGAAGGAGAAGTGCTGATCTCACTATCCCGCAAGCACGTGTATTCCTTTGTCCGTAGTCTGTGGGTTCTTCTATTGCCTCTCCTCTGTCTGGGCATCGTCGTCACTCTCGGACGCACCTTTCTCTGGCCCAATCTGTGGATCTACGCCGCCGCTGCGCTTGTTGCCGCGCTGGCGGGGGCAGTCACCCTATGGTTGTGGGCCGACTGGCGTAACGACTACTATGCCATCACCAACAAGAGAGTGGTACACCGGGAGAAGACCATCCTCCTGCGGGAATCTCGCGACGAGGCCCCCCTGGAGAGCATTCAGGACATCTCCTTGCTCATGCCCGGCATAACTGGCAGGGTATTCGGCTTCGATGATCTGAGCATCCAGACAGCCGGAGCCAAAGGGCGCATCGTCTTCAAGACGGTGGGCAGTGCTGCCTGGATCAGGGACAGACTCTTCGAACAGTTGGAGCGCATCAAGGCCGAGGACAAGGGAGAAGAGCGAGACGCGATCCGCTACAGGTTGCAGGTGGAGTTGGGACACGCGGAAACGGAGAAAGGACCTCCTCTTGCCCGCGAAAACTTGCCCGCCAGTGCGGCGTCGGAGCCCTCGCTGGCAGATCGACGTGACAGCCCTCGGCCGACGGGTGTGCTGAGCGCCCTCCGTAGCTATCTGATACCCCGCATGCGCACGGAGGACGGCGGTGTCGTGACCTGGAGGAAGCACTGGTTCAGGCTGGTGGAGAAAGTTGCTGGCACAGCCATTCTGTTGTTCATCCTCGCGCAATTGGGCGCCGCAGCCTTGCTGGAGCTGGCCACGCCCACGCCGCGCTTCGAGGGTCTGTTCTGGGCCGCTTTGTTTTTGGGAGGTGCGCTGGCTCTGTTCCTGGTGTGGTTCAGGTACGAGGACTGGCGCAACGACATCTACCAATTGACAAACGAAAGAATCATAGACATCGAGAGACTGCCCCTGGGCCTGCGCGAGGAGCGCAGGGAAGCCAGTCTGTCCATGATCCAGGACATCGGATACGAGATCCCGGGCCCCATCGCCAATCTACTCGACTATGGACACGTGGTCATCGAGACAGCAGGCAGAGAAGCGGTCTTCACCTTCTCCTGGGTACACGAACCCCGCCGCGTCCAGGAGGAGGTATTCGCCCGCATGGACGCCTTCCGCGAAAGGGCGAGGCAGCAACAGAGGGAGAGGAGGGCGGATGAACTACTGGACTGGTTCGCCACCTACACCGAGCTGTCACAGGACCAGACAGGTCCGCCAGCACCGGAAAAGGATGAAAGCCCCTGAAACCGAAGAGGGACGTGACCGCAATCACGCCCCTCTCTGTGCCAGGTTCGCTTGCTAGCTTGCTTTGGACCCTCTTCTCCGGCGCCTGCGCAGGTACCAGATCAACCAAACCAGCACCAATGGCGCTACGAGGATGGCCGCGACTGGCAGCAGGAACAGCACCGCCCAGATCAGCACATCGGCCAGGAACTCCAGGGCGTTGACCAAAGCCCGCAGGGCGTCCCTCGCCTGTCTGAGCGGTTCCCAACCCGGCTCCACCACAGGCTCCTCGATCTCCTCTGGCGTCAGGGTGATGGTCAGGGTAGCCAGAGCCGATGCGTGCTCCAGATACTGCATCCTGCCCTTGATCTGCTCGATCTGCTGCCTGACGTTGGTGATCTCGTTGTAGATAGCCAGAATGCTCTCGGCGTTCTTATGGGTCTCTTGGGCTGAAGCCAGGAGTTCCAAGAGCTCCCCCTCGGCCACCTCCAGATTATTGAGGCGAGCCTCCAGGTCCACGTACTCCTCAGTGACGTCCTGCCCCGAAACATTCTCGCTCTCGAGCTCTATGGCAAGCTCCTTGATGCGCTCTCTAGCCTGGTCGAAGGACCCCTCGGGGATGCGTACGGTCACAGTTCCCGCCAGTTGCTCATTCTGGCGCCAGGTCTGTAGATTGGAGACGTATCCCTCCAACTCCGTGGCCAGTCGCTCTATGTCCTCCAGGGTCTTTTCGGTGTCCTTGACCACGAGCGAGAGGCTGTCGGTGCGGACCATCATCCGATCGCTGACCGCATCCGCGGCACCCAGACCCATGTCCTTCGACTCTTCCATGGGCGGAGGCGCCTCGGGCACCATGGCTGGCACCATCTCCGCAGCCACCTCGCCTTCTCGCGCCAGCGAGGCCGGCGCGGGGGCCGCCATTGCGCACCCTGCGACAAGCAGGGATATGGCTACGATCACGATCAGACAAGCGGCTCTTGTTCTCATCTCTGGTCTCCTCTCAGCCTGTTTTCTATTTGTAAGACGAATCTAGAGGCCCCAGAGTTCCAGTCACCCCTTACCAGCCGAAGCTTAGTCGACTGATGAGGCTCTCGGGCAGACCTTCTTCCATCATGAGTCCCTGTGTAGAGTCTACGTCGTACGGTACCCGACGATACTCAACGCTCTTGGAATCAGGATCGAAGACCATGTATGCGGCATCAGGGTCGCCGTCCCGTGGCTGCCCCACGCTACCAGGGTTGATGATCAGGCGCTCTTCGTCGATCAGAATGGGGCTGGAGGGAACGGGAATACTGATCTCGAACTTGCGAGTCGCGGTCTCCTCCCGGAAGATGGCGGGGGCATGGGTATGGCCCGCGAAGCACAACTGCGTATCGAAGAACTGGAAATTGAGCTGGGCCGTGGACGGATAGATGATGTACTCCCAGATCGGCTCCCGAGGGCTCCCGTGCACCAGTGTGCAGTTGCCCACCACGATCCGTGTGGGCAAGTTCGCCAAGTAGTCGATGTTGTCTGGACTCAACCGTTCGGCTGTCCACCGACATGCCACCTGGGCACTGGGGTTGAACTCGGCGATGCTTATCCTGCCTATGGCAGCCCAATCGTGGTTGCCGGCCACACACAGGTAGTCCGAGAACTCCCTGAGGCGATCGATACACTCGTTGGGGCAGGGTCCATAACCCACCACGTCACCAAGGCACCAAACCTGATCTATGGTGTCCATCCCCACGTCCTCGAGAACCGCGTCGAGGGCAGTCAGGTTTCCATGTATGTCAGAAATCACAAGATAGCGCATAACGTCCAATATGGTATCACACTTCGTGGAGTCTGACTAGTTGGGCCAGGCAGGAAGCGTGAGGTCCCGCCGCAGTGAGAAACCGCGAGCCGAGGTTATCAGTCGTACACGACCACGGGACTCGCACCGCCGTCTCGCTCCTTCGATCTGGCCGACGCAAGGAGGCGACGGCTCCCAAGTTGTTCCTCCGTACCCTGTCGCCGGTGCTTGTTCACCCTCAGCAAAGCCGATATAATTCTGCCAACCTCTGCAAGTCGTGGGAGATGTTTTGGACGTGGACGCTGAAGGCCTTAGCTTCATCACCCACAGCCCAGTCGAGACCCAGAGACTGGGCAGCGTGTTGGGTCGGCTGCTTGATGGGCACGAGTTGATCTGCCTGGAAGGGGAGCTAGGGACAGGAAAGACAACCCTCATCCAGGCCGTCGGCCGCGCACAAGGTGTCACCACGCCTATCACCAGCCCCACCTTCACCCTGGTCAACGAGTATCAGGGGCAGAAGGGGAAACTCTACCACGTGGACCTGTATCGGCTGAGCAGTCCCGAAGAGATCGTGCAGGCAGGCATCGATTCATATTTCTACGGTGATGGCATTTGCCTCCTCGAGTGGGCGGAAAAGGCGCAGTCTATCCTGCCTGCGCAGTTTCTGTACCTGATCCTTGCTCATGCCGGTGATGACAATCGACACGTCACCGTGAAGTCCAAGGGTGGCTCCTATCGTCTTCTGCTCGCAGGCCTGAGAGGCGAACTGGAGTCTTGATCATGAGTCCCACCATCCTGGCCATCGACACAGCCACTGAGTTCGCCAGCGTAGCCCTGTATGACGCACAACAGGGTACTCTGGCCGAATCCTCGTGGCACACATCCATGAACCACACTGTTGAGCTGATGCCCACTGTGGTCCGTTTGATGGACAACCAGCGGCTGTCGCCGCAACAACTGGACGCAGTGGCCGTGGCTCTGGGACCCGGTTCCTTCACGGGGCTGCGTATCGGGCTGAGTGTAGCGAAAGGCTTGTGCGTGTACCTCGGAACACCTATTATCGGCATCCCTACCCTGGATATCGTGGCCTACGCCCACTACGAACAGCAACTGCCCATCTGTGCCATTCTTCAGGCTGGGAGAGGCCGCATCTGCGCAGCCCTGTACCACAAAGTAGAGACCGGATGGCAACGGACCACCGACTACCAACTGGTCACAGTGGAAGAACTCTCCAACCGAGCGGAGGACCGGACTCTGTTCTGTGGGGAGATAGACGAGCCCTTGCGCCGCGCCCTGACCGCGCAACTCCGGGATCGAGCCGCCATCACCCCTCGTGCCTCCTGTCTTCGCCGAGCTGCATACCTTGCCGAACTTGGATGGGAGCAGTTCCGAACACGGGGGGGCGACGAGGTGGCGAGTCTGGAACCTCTGTATCTGCACTATCCCAAGATCGGTGAGCAAGACCATGGACCGAGCTGATCTACCCTACGTGGTGGAGCCGATGAAGCTAGAGGATATCCCAGAGTTGGTGGAGATCGAGCAGCAGGCTTTTCCCAACCCCTGGCCAGCGCGCGCCTATCGTTACGAGGTCGCTCAGAACCGCCTGGCGCACTACTTCGTGGCGCGTCGGCAACTCCCCGAAGAGCTCGAGAAGGAACCACCGGCGCGAGATGCTCATCTGCTGAAGCGGATTCAGCGCTGGGCTCAGAGCAGTCCGCAGAACAACCGCCCCATGGTGGGATACTGTGGGTTCTGGATCGCCGCTCAGGAAGCCCACATCAGCACCATAGCGGTCGATCCCAAGCACAGAGAACGGGGCATTGGCCAGTTGCTGCTGATCACGGCGTTCGAGAAGGCCCTCGAGTTGGACGCCACCCTGGTGTCCCTGGAGGTACGGGTCACCAATTTCGTGGCTCAGAACCTCTATCGGAAGTACGGCTTCAAGGTAGTCGGTCGGAGGCCCCGCTACTACTCCGACAACCGCGAGGACGCCCTGATTATGACCGCGGACCGCATCACTTCGGCGTCCTACCAGAGGATCTTTCAGAGAAGGCGCAAGGACTTGCTCAGACGGCTTCAGCGACACGCCCTCGTCGGCCCGTGAGAGCGGCCTGCTTCTCGCCGGTGCTCTCGAAGCGCCTCAGCGAATGGCGCTCATCGCAGCCGACCAGATCAGGATCTGCACCAAGAAGGCAATAGCACCCAGTGCGTAGGTGAGAAGACGCTCTTGCCGGTGCAAGGCGAACCCCAGGGTTGTGTTGACCAGAACCACTACCAGTCCTATCACGGGAAGCTCGAACAACTCCTCCCTGGCCCCGATGAGCGTGACTTGCCCCGCCTCCGAGAGCAGGGGCACGATTTCCGGCAGGCTTGGGTAGCGAAAGGCTATGTAAGCGAAGAGACCGGCGTTCGCAACAGCCGCCAACGACACCAAAGCCAGAGCCGTCCAGTCACGCCACACCGGCAATCCCGCAAGTCCCCCCTCCATCCTCACCTGCTCGAGCTTCCGGGCGGGCCCCAGCCTCTGCCGTGCACGGACCGCCGACAGAAAACCGGTCGATTTGGCGGGAGAGATGAGGTACGAGACGGCGGTGGTGGTGATCAACAGCTCATCTGACAGACGACCGTTCGAGTAGGACAGCAGGTCGCGCCCTTCCTCGTCGCGGCCCCTGCCGATGTTGTAGCCGGGATAGTGGAAGCCCCTCTTCACCATGGCCCCGCTCTGCTCCGCAAGCGGGGTTATCGATTCGATGGCCGCCAACGGTATGATCTCCTGTCGTCTGGCCCAGGAGATGGTTATACTGTCACGCCCAAGGAGGTACTTCAAGCTGACCAGCCCATAGATCTGATAGATGATGATGGCCAGGGCCAACAAAGACAAAGCGACGAGCAGACCCATGATGAAAGAGGAGAAGGATAAGGGCCGCCTTGTCACCGTGCCCAGCAGCACGGCGTCCAGCGCCAGGATCAGCAGTATGGCGCCAACGCCTACGCCAACACCGAGAAGTCGTTTAGGTTTCCATTGCAGCATGATGGTTTTCTTCCATCCAGCAGTACTCTCAGCGCCGGCAGTTGGCGCCGCTCAACTCACTCAGACCCACCGTGAAGGGCACCATCCAGCAAACGAACCGCATTGCCGCCCAGGATCTTGGCCTTCGTGTTTTCGCTGAGGGGCAGAGAGCGAATAGCCTCCACGTTGCGCCCGATGCTCCGAAGACCAGGCCAGTCGGACCCGAAGACAACCTTGCCAGCGTTCTTCTCCAGATCGGGGAAGTAGTCAAGCAGCTTGTGCGGCGGCAGCCCCGCGATCTCCATATACACATTGCTGTGTAGACGCGCCAGGAAGAAGGCT
>Ga0315549_1000416_pt1 | contig 50839 bp, 48 predicted proteins | sample SalMarSW160200MG_FD_203101 | JGI IMG/M metagenome (GOLD analysis project Ga0315549, IMG submission 203101) | Salt marsh sediment microbial communities from the Plum Island Ecosystem LTER, Massachusetts, United States - Salt Marsh Sediment SW1601-200 ...
TAGTTTTTAATCTAATCTTATGTCCAAATAGGAAGGTAACATCACAAAAATCACAGTTAAAGGGACACCCTCGGGAATATTGAATACACATATTGACATATTTATTTATATCAGCTAATTCCCAAAGAGGAATGGGAGTCTTTTTTATATCAGGGAACTGATCTGACTTGTAGATATGTTTAAGTTGCCCTCCTTTTAAATCTTCTAAAAATAGAGGTAGGGTGATTTCAGCCTCATTAAGTACAAAATAATCTACATCATCCTCAAAGTCTTCATATCCGGATGTGAAGAGAGGACCGCCGGCAACAATCTTAGTTCCCAATCTCTTACATTGAGCAATTATCTTCTTCACCGACTCTTTTTGAATAGACATAGCACTAATAAATACATAATCAGCCCATTTGATGTCTCTATCAATTAATGCTGTTGCCGTCATATCTACAAGTTTTTTCTCCCACTCTTTAGGAAGCAGGGCAGCAACAGTTAACAGTCCCAAAGGAGGGAGACTCGCCTTTTTTGAAATAAATTTTAAGGCATGCTTAAAACTCCAAAAGGTCTCTGGATATTCTGGGTAAACAAGAAGAATTTTCATATTATTCACCTTCCTTTTTATTTTATATCTTCAAGAAGAAAAAACTCATCTAACGAAATATTTTTTATTATTGACTTATATTAACCCTTAGTGCTCCCTGCTGTCAAACCCTTAATTAAAAACTTTTGAAATATTAAAGCTAATACAATGGGAGGTAAAGAGACAACAAATCCGGAAGCAGCTATTTGATCAAAGGCGTGGATATATTGACTTCCTAAGGCAAAAATAAATACAGGTATAGTTATGGAATTAGTGGTTTTAGTAAAAACCAGGGCTAAAACAAATTCATCCCAGGCTAATAGAAAGGTAAAAATTCCGGTAGCCACCAAACCAGGTGCTGAGAGGGGTAGAACGATTTTTATTAATGCCTGAGTTCTGGTACATCCGTCAATTCTCGCTGCTTCTTCCAGCTCAGTAGGGATAGTAAGAAAAAATCCTCTCATAATCCAGATGACAAACCCCAGAATAAAAGTAACATAGAGTATAATCAGGTTTATTTTGGTATCATAGAAATGAAAGTTACTATTGGCTTGTATTAGATAATAATCAAAGGTATGAATAATGACAAAAAATGGAATTACCAGAGCTACAGTAGGTATCATACGAATAGAAATTAAAGACATAACGATATTATTTTTAAAAGGAAATTTTAATCTGGCCAAAGCATGAGCCGCCAGAGTTCCAAAAACCAAACAAATAATAGTTACACTGCCAGAGATAATAAAACTGTTACGAAGAGCATACATGAACCTCTGGCCAATATGACTACTCATATCAAACATAGCCTGAAAATTCTTTAAAGTTGGGTTCTCAGGAAACCAACTGGTAGTGCGGTCTGAAATCAATTCCTTATAAGGGAAAAGACCGGAAATAAACAGCCAGGTAAAGGGAGCAAGAGTCCAGACAACAATAAGAACAACCAATACATATAATATTATCCGAGATATTCGAAATATCCTCTTTTTTTCAGAATAAAATTAAATTTTTCTATAAGTAGAGACATTAGTCCTACGGATAATCCTGCGATAATTTTTGACTTAGAGGAATTGTAGATCTATATTTTTAATAAGTAGTAAATAACAAGTAGTTTTTCTTGTAAGCAAGGCTGTTCTAAGTAGATTTTCCTAAAGATTTTTTCTGATTTCTGAAAGAGTAGTCTCGGCGTCTGGTGCCATATCAAAAAACTTGGTTAGCTTTTCACAGGCATAATCATCACAGTAAGCACAATTTTTAACTTCTTTTTCCTGCCCACACTTTCTTATTTCACAGACTTTGCAATAACTAAAAAGTCGACCAGACTCTTCTAAACACCCATCACAGTTAATATCTTCTGGTTTTATATCACTGTTAAATTCTTTAGACCAAACTTTTGCCACTTTTCCCCTTTCCTTATCATCATCTTTCCGGGTAGCTATAAATGCCGGGCATTCAGTACAAGTTAATCCGCAAAAAGCGATCATTTTATCCATAATTCTCACCTCCTTTTTTATTTTATACTATCCTGGTAATTTATTCAAAAAGTTCGTCAAAAGTAATACTCACTCAAATTTTATCGTGCGGTTAACTCTCCATACACCTCTGTAATTGTGGGAATTGAGATATTGTGTTCTTTCGCCAAACGGATTAAAGTCCCTCCGAATATATCTCCTTCATGTCTGGTTTTCCTTTTTTCAAAATCTCTTTGAAATGAAGTCTTGGTTTCAAAGGGAAAGTTCTGGGCTTTTTGTATAGTTTTTTCTACTACATCTTGCTTAAAATCTATATTTTTTGCTTTCCCCAATAAAACGACTTCTTTCATGATATTTTCCGCCATACTTTTTAACTTATTATCAGAGAGTACTCCTCCCAATGTTTTTCCTGAATAGGCGGTCATTAAACTAAACGCGGTAATAAATATATACTTTTCCCATATCGCAGGATAAGGATTATCATACCAGGTGCTACTAATTCCCATTTTATTAAAGAATTCAATAAGGTGCTCATAATTATAGCTTAAGTGCTTCGGGTCTTTACCAAATACGATATGTCCTTCGGGGCCTTTTTGTCTTACTGTTCCGGGCTTTTCAATACTTGAGGAAATATAGGCACAGGCAGGTGAAACTATCGCTTTTTGTAAAGTAGCCCTTATGCTTTCATAGATATCCACCCCATTAAGCAAGGGAAGAATTATAGTATCAGCGGATATATTTTTTGAAATTAATGCAACAGTATTATCTAAATCGTACCCTTTTACGCATAATAAATATAAATCCGGGGTAGGAATATGTCTTATATTATCTGTCGCAATATTCGGAAAGCAAAGAAATTCTTCTTTATCGGTGATTAGATTCAGCCCGTGTTGCTGAACGGCTTTTAAATGTTCTCCTCGGCCTACAAAATAGACCTGTACAGCGCGGTTACCCTTGCTAATTTCATGAGCTATTCTGCCGCCAAAATATCCACCGACTCCTCCAATACCGTATACACATACACTTTTAATCGTTTTACTCATATATTACCCTTTCTATCTATTTTTAAATCAACTTAGAGCTCGACCATTATTAGGCTAAATTATATTAAATTAAATTTAAACGATTCTTACCTTAAAACATTTTTTTAATTTTATCAGTTTTTGTAACTTATGTAAATTTCTTGACAATAGAACTTTTTTACTGTAAATTGATAAACACTTTTACTTTCCGCCCGAATGAATCCAAAAATCATAATTCAAAATAAATAATTGAGGAGGGAACAGAAATGAACTTAATTGACTTTGGTATTTTAATTCCCTTCGCCTTGATTACCACCTTCACTCCGGGACCCAATAACCTGAGCTGTGCCTCCATGAGTATTAATTTTGGAATTAAAAAAACCATGAATTACATCTATGGAATTGTTACCGGATTTTTCTTACTGTTGTTGCTCTGCGGATTTTTTTCTAATCTTCTTTTCACAGCCCTTCCCTCTGTCGAACCTATCATGCGCTGGATTGGAGCGGCCTATATTCTCTACCTGGCTTATGGCACTTTTAGAGTCAGCTTTTCGCTTCAGGAAAAATCTAACCAGTATCTCTGGGGTTTTTATAAAGGTGTATTGCTCCAATTTTTAAACCCTAAAGCAATCATTTATGGCCTGACACTTTACTCGGTCTTTCTAAATCCCCTTATTGGTAATCCCCTCTATATTATCCTCTTCTCATTGGGCTTTGCCTTCATAGGTCTTTGTGCTGTTTTAACCTGGGCTTCATTCGGGGCAATTATTAATCAATATTTACATCACCTAAAATTAAGAATTATTATAAATAGCATTCTATCCCTTCTCCTGGTCTATACCGCAGTAAAGATTAGCGGAATACTTTCTTAACCATAGTGTGCAGGGTCAGGCTTCACAAATTCATAAAATAAAATTATGATTAACTTTTTTATCCCAACTTCCACTCTTTAATTTCCTAACATTTTATACTACAAAAACAATGAAAAACCCTCTTTTTTAGTTAAAATTCCTTAAAGACTCTTGCTAAAGATTTACCGGGTGCTTTTAAGTCCAGGTCTAAAAAATAACCAAAGGGAGTTTGCCATGTCTTATAACCTGCATTTTCTAATCGCTTTTCAGCATTATTAAATATTAACTTGGTTATTTCCGGTTCAGCTTTACTTAAAGATAGATGAGCAAAAGAATGTAATAGAATATTGTTTGTGTCATTCTTTTTAGCTGCCCATTTTAAGTTTTTAATTAATTTAGTTTCAACTTTGTCAATTTTTTCTTCGTCTTCTTTTTCAACTTGAATAAATCCTACCAAAACATCTTCTATTTGCTTTTCTTCTTCATATTCTTCAACTGTTTCCAAAGTCTTCTTACTCGTCTTATAAGCAAATTTATCTGCATAAATCATCAATAGTTTCATATCTTTATCCTCCTTGCTAAATATTCCAATCGCTCAAGTCATAAAAGATCACACTTTATTAATGAGTCTACAGAGCATAAAATAAAATATAATTTAGAAAATTATTCGACTATCAATAATAAAAACTTGATCCCCATTTTTTTTTCTTTGGCCTGAGGTTCCCAATATTCTCTTACCAAAAACTTTGTCCGATTTGCTTTTTCTACCCAGATAAAAAACAATTCAAAGAGATTTTCGTCATAATTATACCAAATAAGTTACTTAATTACTGAGCATGAACATGTGTCTCTATTTAATTTATTCACAAATTATTAATCAATAAGATTGGAATAAAGGTAACGAACAAATGCCATCCAGTAAAACACGTGTGGCAATACAGTCATCTTCATTGTATTTGAGAATCCTCTTTTTTATGTTTACATCACCGGTTTCTACCCACCGATGATACCATTCAATAGATTCAGCACCAGACGGACTTTCATCACGCCAGTGAAATCCCAGATAAGAAGCTAAAGTTTTGATTGAATAATCATTGGTCGGCCATTCTGTCTTTTTCTTAACCACATCAAGGTAGAGATCAACTGTATAATCGGAATAAAACATCTCTTCTATATTATCTTCGGACATTACATCCGGATATTTTCCTTGTAATTTTCTCCATTGAGTTTTTTCGTAGGCTGAATAATAGTAAATTACACAGGGCATTGATTTTTGAATAAATTCCCAAGCTTGACTAAAGGCTTGTTTTTCTTCTTGCTCATTTGGTTGGTCGGAGAAGAAAGCAACATATCGCTCGCTGCCGTTATCCCCATTACGACGTTCTAAGAATCCATGCAGATAACAGATATCTCTCATCGGGTCAGTTTCAATATCGAAAAATAATTCAGTGCGGGCATCTGGCAAGGTGATTTGACTTTTCAAATAGGGTTTAGAGCCACTTTTTGATAAAAGTATTGCTCTTTCTTGAAATTTCTCCAGGGTATCTCTACCCACTCTTGGGAAAATAGTCTTTTTCCCTTTTTGAAATTGGTTTAGATTAGCTTGAGCTAATTCAGTAACCGAACCTATATGGTTAATCATAACATCTCTTTTTGAACGTCCTAATTCAGGTATTAAGGTTAAATCATTAGCTTTTCTTAAACATTTGAGACAATAGGTTCTCCACTGGCATAATTTACATATTCCCGAGTAGGCAGGCAATGTTTTTAGATTATGATTGGCTATTTTACTAACTGCTTCTAAGCAGTTTGTATATTTAGTCCACCAAGATTCTGGTTTTCGTGTGTTTTGAGGAGAATTTAAATCATACTCAATTTCTCGTCCATGAATATCCCAAATAAAGGGGTTTCTACCTGCCGATATGTCGAGCCTTTCCAGTATGTCGGTATAAAGGGCAAGCTGGACTGTATAGTGGAACTTTGGTTTACCTTCGGATAAATCACTTTCTCCCTCTAAACCAGAACCGCTTTTTATATCACCGCTAATGTATCCATCAACGCTTCTTCTTAAAAGATCAGGTTCACCGATTAGATTTTTTGTACTTATTCGACCGCCGTATATTAATTCCACGCCATTATCAATGGCATCTTTAGTTCGTTTTTCTTTTTCGATTCTTGAGTAGGAGTGTAAATCTAAGAATGGTATCTGTAGGTTTTCTATTACTTGTTTTTCAAAATCAGTGCCCTTTTCCCATAATAATTTCACGAATGCGCTGATGGGATCCCGTTTAGAATAATCTCCAAAAAGATCCAGGGTTAAACGGTGAGGACATTTGATAAAATTATATAGCATATTTGCGGAGAGTTTATCTGGCATAGAATTTCTCCTATGGGCACGATGTATCGTGCCCCTTGTATATTACTATTTTGTGTAATTAATCCAATATTATAAATTAACTTATAACTTATAATAGTAATTTATTAAAAAATAATAATCTTATAATAATTTTCTATCATGAAAGCATAAAAATTTCAAGGATGTACTACTTGTTCCCTAAAAGATAGTAGCTTTATTAAAAAGCTTTTACCTGACAAGCATTTAACAAAATATTCATTGCTCTTTTCTCTTTATCTGCTAATTCTACTAATATTTCAGAAGCCTTATTGATATATTGAATGTCTTTCTCGTCCCCTGCTTTTACAAACAATTTTGAAACTGCTCTCCACAGCCGGGCAATATCGACAAACATCTCGTAGGATTCCTTTATTTCTTCTACTTTTGTTTTTTGATAACTTTCCTTTAGAAAGTCTCTATAAAAATTTCTAAAGAGCGCGCCGCCGGTACCGGCTTGCTCCATTAACATCGCAGTTGTTTTAAAATCTCCCTCAACATCTTTGCTTCGTTTAAACCATTTTATTATTTCTTTGCTGGTCTTTAAGATACCTTTATAGCTAATATTTTGTATAGGAGGGTTCAAATAATTTTTAGCATTATTACCTATAGCCTGCATAATTTCTTTCTTTAGGTCATATTTTTTATTGGTGGCTTCAATGGTATAAGAGAGATTTTTAGATGACATAGGTCCTTTTTCATTCCTGGCCAGTTCAAAATTTTTTAAAGAGGCTTCAACCAATCCGCCTTGTTGAATGGTATCAGCAAGATAAACGTTATTTTCATCATATCCGTACATTGCCACATAATGGCCGGCAAAATGAAATTTTTTAGTAAAATAATCCAGATGATAGCAATCCAGCTTTATCCCTACCGGAATCCCTGAATCAATTTTTTCTTTTACATTTTTCCAGGCTTTTTTGGGTGAAGATGTTTCCCGGACATTTAATTTCAAGCTAAGGTGTCTGGCAATATTTTGGGTTAATAAATCTGTTTTTATCCTTCCTCCGATGAAAGGGAAATCCATTGTTTTCATATTCCAGATAATGAAGTTCAGCCCCTCGCCTAATCCAAAAAACATGGGCTCGGATAAGTTAATTCCTATATGATTAAGCAAATTTCCTGCGGCTGTTGTTTCACAATGTTGACCTTCAAATGATTTAAAATTTCTAATTATCATTTTCTCTGTCCCCCTTTTTTATATTTATTTAATAATATTAATTTGATATCTATTTAGAAATTTATTTTAAATCTTATTTATTCTCCACCAAAGCATCTTTTCTTTTTCTTCGTATTTTTTCATTCCAACTTTTTCCAAAACTCTGTGATATGGAAGATTGTAATTATCAAGAGGAATCAATTTTAACTTTTTAGTTTCCAAAATAAACATTCTATTTCTTTTTCTCATTCTATCATTTCTCACCAATAATTATTAGCACTATATTATTCCCCAAATTACATGCCATACAATATCTGTCCAAAAGTGTATACCCACTGCCGCCAAAAAGCCAAATTTTCTAAAATAATAAGCAGCAAAAAGTGAAACTACTCCATTAAGAAGGATTATTTCACTGATAAGAGCAAATGGAATCTCCTGAATAGAATTTAGGCCAAAAAGAATCATAACTGAAGGAAAATGTCCTAAGGCAAAGGCAAGTGCTGAGAAGATAGTAACTACCCAAAAAACTTTATTTTGCCATCTGTTTTTGAGGATTACGTAAGAAATAAGCCATACCCAAAAAGAAATAAAAAATAGTCGAAATATTACCTCTTCGCCAATACCAGCTGTAGCCGAAGCTACAAAGGAAGAAGGAAACGGAGAATGTGGAATCGGGCCTAAGGTATGAAATTTACTAAAAATTACATCTGCCAGAATAAAAAATATTCCTATACTCCCTCCCACAAGGGCAGGAATCAAAAATCTTTTTTTATTGGAAACTCTTAAATCCCAAATCTCAGCAAAGCCGATTTTTTGCGAAAGTTTCAACCCAATAAAACCCAAACCTCCATAGAGAATTAGTATAATTGCTGCATTCACCAGTGCAAGTATTGGCTTGGAAGCAGGAAGTGTTTGAGTTGGCAAGAAAGTACCTTGAGGTAAAAAGACATTAATCGCTGCTAGAATAGCCAGGGCTATAATGAGACCAATATATATTTTTATGGATAATGAAATTTTTTTCATAAATAAATTTCCTCCATCTTTGTTATGAGAATTATTGTTCTTCTTTTAATATAAATCAAAGCATTACATGAATCAACCACAAGTTACAAATCAGCTAAAATTATCTTTCTTTAAAAGTAATTCTTTTCTTCATTTTATTTTAATGATTTATTTATTTCTTAGCCTGCTTTTTTATGCTTAAACCTACATCTACAAAGATATGTTGGTAGACTTTTTAGCAACAACCATTATTTCTATCTCATCAAGGTTAATTTTTCGCCGATTCCAACTACCTGCAGTTCCTCCCCAAATATTTACTACTTCGAACCCTGCCTGGCGAAAAAGCATACCCAGTTCTGTTGGCACATATCCGCGCTCCTTTGTCCGAACACTTTTTTTGCCTTCAGGGGTATCCCAGTCCATCAGACAAATTTCAGTCATTGTAAGCGGGTCAAAAATACCTTTTTCTACATCTTCTTGAGCGAACTGTCTAATCTTGGCAAATCCATTAGGTACAGTTAGAATAAAGTAAGCTCCGGGTTTAAGAGAAGTATGAATATTTCGAAGAATGGTCATGTCATGCTCAATAGGGTCATCATCTTTACATAATAAACTGAATGCGCCTTCACATAGACAGAGGGCCGTATCAAACAATTTATCTGAAATAAATCGGGTTGCATCAGAATGTATCCATTCTACCTGAACCTTCGCTTCTTGGGCTGCCTTCTTTGCTTCAGCCAACATTCCCGAAGATATATCTACACCTGTAACTTGATACCCGCGTTTGGCCAATTCAACAGCATGACGACCAGTCCCACAGCCCATATCTAAGATATGGCAACCTGGGGAAAGGTTTAGTTCGGCGAGTATAAAATTAACTTCTTTCACAGTATTTTTTGTAAAGCAGTTTTCCATATATATAGGAGCATGGCCATTAAAAAACTCCTCCCATTCATTCTTTCTTATCATTAATTTTTGCCTCCTTGTAGAAATTGGGACGTTTCTTTTCTTTAATCTACTAGATTTTATTTTCTTCACCTGTCCTTTTCATTTAGTTAGTATTACATCTGGAAGTATCTTTAAAAAGTTTTTAATGTCAATTACCTTCATTTTGTTTTTAACCTTTAAAGAGATGGATAAAAAAATAGAAAGCCATTACAACGGACAAAGACAGTTTGATAAAGACTGCTGTAATACTTCCGATAAAAGTAATCAGGCCAGCTTTTAGGGCCATTGAATTTTCTTTGCCGGCGATAAGCTCTCCTACAATTGCACCAATAAATATGCCTAAAATCATTCCGAAAGGAGGGAAGAAGATAATGCCGGCCATCATCCCTAATATTGCTCCCCAGATTCCGTATTTACTAGTGCCATACCTTTTAGCTCCCAGTAAAGGGAGAAAATAATCTCCTAAGGAGACTACAATAGTTAAGATAGCAAACCTGACTAAGAAACTTTTACTAAAAACAGGTTCTTCTTTGGCAAGCTGGAGCAATATAAGGGCAGCATAACTAAGAGGAGGTCCGGGAATCGCGGGAAAAATACAGCCAATTACTCCTATAATAGTACAAATTATTCCTAATAAAATAAAACCATATTCCATCACAATCAGCATTCCCTCCCTTTTTTTAATACTACTGCCCAATTATTGTACCATAAATAATCTTCTTTATCTTCTGTCTTGCTTATAAGAAGGAATAATTTTTGAATACTGGGCATTTACTTCATACTTTTCTCTCATTCTCCCTAGAGAAGAGTGAATCTTGCTTTTATAATCAGGATTTGCCCTCCCCCGAGGATAAAGTTTAACATAAGCAGAGTAATATTCTGGAAATTCTCTTTTAATAAAACTAAAATATCTGTCCTTAATTCCTCCTGACAAATAAAGAGTTCTATAAAATTCATTAATATCTCCTTCTTATATTTGTATTACAATCACGCCTAATGTTCCAAGTATTTCTGACATGTTGGTCCCCGCTAGGGGCTGACGCAAAGCTTACTTATATGAAACTCACATAACTCTCTTCTAGCTTTGTGACATAAGGCATGTCCCTGTAGGTGGGACGCTAAGCTGTTACAGAAATACCTTGTTATGCAATGTACTGCCTCTATCTATATTTTTATCTATTCCTATCTTTTTGTAAATAAGAAAATCCTTGCCACTCTCTTGGAATAAATAAACCCTTCTCTCTCTACTTCACTGATCAATTTTTTCTCTGATCCCCTTGTCTTCTCAAATGAAAGCACACCCTCGGGTTTTATGATTCGATATATTTCAGATATCAAATTTTCCAGTCCACCAGCGATATAACGAAGACCAAAAATAAAAGCAAGGTCAATACTTTGATCTGGTAATCCGGTATCAGATGCATTGGCAAGAATAGGATTCACATTTTTAATTCCCTCTCTCTCTACCTTTTCTTTAACTTTTTTTATTGCCAGTGGATGTGTATCTACCGCATAGATAGAACCCTCTTCTCCCACTATTTTTGCTGCAGGAATGGTAAAGAATCCTGGGCCACATCCCACCTCTAATACTTTTTGTCCTGATTTTAATCCAGCTGCTTCTAAAAGCCGATATGGATTTCTAAAAATCGGGACAAGTGGATTGTCATGCATTAAAGATATTATCCTAAAAGCAAAATTTGAATGATGGTACCTCTCTTCAATTTTATTTTTCATTTTCTCTATCTCCTTTTATTTGTCTACTTTTCTATTACTTCCAATATTTACAATTATTTTCAACTCAATTTTTTAAAGTTCACTTTCGCCCAGTTCCAGTGTAGAACAAGGTGAGCGAAAATCAAAATAATGAATATGAGGGATAGTACCCAATGTATGTCTCCCCAATCGTATCGTGTAATACCTAAAATGGTCCTTTCGCTCGCTTCGTAGGGAAAACGATGAAGTAAAACCCCGGTAAAGATCACGCCAAAAAAATTAACAAAAATGAGTATGTCCGCCCAAAAATTCATAATATTTTCTTTCAATTTTCTAACCCTGGGGCAAAAGCAAATTCTTGATTTATTTGATACTGTTTCATTTGTTTGGTTTCCTTGTTAAGCAGCAAATAGGCTATACCTACTGAAATAATGTCAGCAACCGGATAGGCTACCCAAATACCCAGCTTACCCATAAACAAAGGTAAAATAATTACTAATAGTAAAGTAAATATGGCTTGTCTGGACACAGAAACAAACAAGGCTTTAAATGGCTGATTGATGGCCAAAAAGAAAAAATAAGTTAGAATTTGAATACCAATTATCGGAGTTATCAGCATCGATATCTGTAAAGGAATAATTCCTTTTTGAATGATTAATGATTCTTTAGTAAATAGTCCAAGCACACCTTCCGGTAAAAAGACCATAAAAACAAACAAAACAACTCCCATTGATATAGAAAACATTATCGCTTTTTTCAAGGTTTCCAAAATCCGCTGGAATTTTTCCGCTCCAAAATTATAACCAATAATAGGTTGAATTCCCTGGGCTAATCCTAAAAATGGCATGGTAACAAAAACATAAATTCGACTAAAAACCCCATAGATAGAAATATCTAATCCGCTTCCATAATACCGTAAAGAAATATTCATCACAATAGCTAAAAGGAAAAAGCCAATTTGATTAAAAAATACCCCTGTGCCCAAAGCCAGAATCCGTTTCATTATTTTTCCCTCAAAGGTCCAGGGGTATTTTTGAAGATTGATTATACTTCTACCGGAAATATAATAGCGCATCAAATATAAAGTAGTGATGATACGGGCAATAACGGTAGCCAGTGCCGCCCCAGCGGTTCCCATATGGAATACAAAGATAAAAATCGCGTCAAGGATTACATTTAAGAAAGCCCCTAAAAACATACCTGAGGCGGCTAATTTAGCATTCCCTTCTGCCTTTATAATATTGATCTCTAAAAAACTCAAAAAGATAAACACAAATCCATATACAATATAGGTATAATAACCCTCTGCATGAGGATAAATATTTTCAGTAGCTCCGAAAAAATAGATTATTTTTTTCTTAAACACTATCAATATTAACGGCAATAAAATGCCCAAAATCAAAGAAAAAATTACCGATGTTTTGATAGTTTTCGCTGCTTTATCTTTTCTTTGATTCCCCAATTCTATTGATTCAATAGAAGCTGTTCCGGTACCGATAGCCATTCCTATGGCAATTGCTAACATTTGTAAAGGAAAAATGACCGCTAATCCCCCTAATGCTTCTGAGCCCACTCCCCAACCGACAAATATAGCATCTGCCAGATAATACATTCCGTTTATCACCATAGCCAATATCATTGGAACCGACATTTTAAAAAACAATTTTGATATTGGCTCACTTCCCAACTTTTGTTTCTCTATTTCTTTCATTTTTATTTTTTTCTCCTCCTATTTTTAATATTGAATTATTATTCATTTATAATGAAAAAAAATTAACGATGAAATCCACTCACTCCATAAAAAAATTGATGCGTTAACATTTTCAACATATTTTCCGCCCATTGACTTCCTTGATAATGTCTGGCAATCTCCAACAATCCTTCGATAAAATTATTAGCTAAAATATGATAGAATGCTTCATCAATTTTAAACAATTGACCATTAACCCTGTAACTTAATTGTCGCTTGATATGTTCTTTAGTAACATTAATAATCTGCTCTTTTGCTTTTTCAAACCTTGTCCCCTTACTTCGGTCAATTAAAATTAAAAAAATCTCCCGCTTCTGCCTTAGTAATTGCAAGATAAATGCTGATTCTTGTTCAAAAAGATTAGCCGGGTCACCTATTTCTGAATCTCTTCCTTCTTCATTCTCCAACGGTTGAAGGATTTCTTTATATATAGGTTCTACAATAGCAGCAAACAAATCTTCTTTATTATTATAATAACTATAAGTCAGCCCGGTAGAAATCCCTGCCTTTTTAGCAATATCCTGCATCTTTGCCTTTGAAAACCCTTTTTTATAGAACTCTTCAATTGCTGCTTGATAAATTTTCCCTTTTACATTTTCTTTTAAAACCTGCACCAAATTGCACTCTCCTGTATTCCTATATTGAATTATTATTCATTATTGTATAAATTATAACATGATTTTTATTCTTGTCAAGATAAAATTGAAAAAAAATTTAAAAATTGCTGAATTATTGAGCTATCGACAAGTACCCCCTGGTCTATTTTGTTAGTGTAAACTTTAGTGGGGTACTTTAAGAAAGGAAAGAATAGTTATCGCTTTTGTTTTCCTATCTTCTTTTTCTTATGGTCCTTTTTTTTGTTTTTACTCGATACTCGATACTATATACTCGATACTTTCTTTTTTCTTCTAGTCTTTGCATTATAAATATACACATGATAGAATATATTACAACTTTTCAATAATCTTAAAAAATTATTAATCTTAATGTTTGTGGCTGTTTATAGAAATGAAAAATAAACAAATAAATAATCTGAAAAAAGAAAGTTATTCTTTAAAATCTCAGACCTTGGGTGAGGAAATCGCCAATAGCATTACTCACGGTATCGGAGCAGGTTTAAGTATTGCCGCCCTGGTAATTTTAGTAGTTCTTGCCAGTAAGCGCGGTGACACCTGGCGAATAGTGAGTTTCAGTATCTATGGAGCTACGCTTATTTTGCTTTATCTCTCTTCCACCCTTTACCATAGCTTTGTAAACCCAAAGATAAAAAATATTTTTAGAATTCTGGACCATTCAACAATCTATCTTCTTATTGCAGGGAGCTACACCCCTATTACCCTTACCTTTATGCGGGGAGCCTGGGGTTGGACTCTCTTCGGTATCGTTTGGGGTATAGCTATAGGAGGCATCATTGTAACCATACTTCTTCTTGACAAACTTAAAGCCTTATTGGTCTTATCTTATGTTGCTATGGGATTACTTATTGTCATTGCCTTCAAACCAATGATACAGATGGTCCCCCGGGGGATGATTATCTGGCTTTTTATCGGAGGAGCTTGTTATATTTTAGGAATAGTATTTTATTTATGGAAAAGATTGCCTTACCACCACCCCATCTGGCATATATTTGTTTTAGGCGGAAGCATCTCTCATTTTTTGGGCATATTATTCTACCTCACTTAAAAACTTAAAAATAATTTTTAGAAAAATAGAAAAAACAGCTCTATTTTAGATTATAACCTAAATATTATTATAAACATAGCTATTGACAATACTGTACCGGCATAAAACGCTCCACTTATTCCCCAAACACCTATAACCAATCCTATCAAAAACGGCCCCAGTGTCTGACCCACCCGAAAAGTCATTCCACTTACCGACATAAATGTAGCCCGGTATTTCAGAGGGGCTGCCTTTGCAAAGAAAGCCTGAATAACAGGAATGCTCATACCATGAGCAATCCCGAAGATAATTACAGGAATTAAAAATAGCCAGAGTTGAGAAATAAGAGGAATAATCAATAAAGCCAGAGCATAGAGAATAAAAGATATTTTTAAAATGGTTCTCTCTGAAAAGAGCCTGGAAATTTTACCTAATTGGGAAGAAGTAAAGGCAGCAATAAGAGATACACTGGCCATAATCAAACCGATAATAAGAGGGGATGCAGCAAATGAATTTCCCAATAAAAGTGGAAAGCAGGTCATATATGAGCCAAAAAGCATGATAAAGATAATAATACCAATAACTAACAGTCCAACAATCTGGCGACTTCTTAATTTTTTCCAGACGATATTTAGATGTTCTCTAATATGAAGTTCATTTTTCGGTTCCGGAACTTTTAGATTGAATAATACAAAAAATCCTATGGGAATAGCTATTACAGGTAAGATAAAGGGGTAATGCCAGCCTATCATTGCCAGAGCTCCGCCAATAGCCGGATAACCTGCTGACCCTATACTTCGAATACTGGAATTATAGCCCATCGCGGCGACAAGCTCTTTTTTGGAATAAAGATCTCCGATAATGGTAACAGTTAAAGAGCCCAGGGGAGCTGCTCCTATCCCTTGAATTAAACGCAATATCAGCAATAATTTAAAATCACGTACAAAAAAACATAGTCCTCCAGCTATACCAAATAGCATCAGAAAGGGAATAATTATCCTCTTCCTGCCCCATCGGTCAGCAACCACTCCCAAAAAGGGAACCAATAAAATGCCGGGCAAGGAAAAAGCAGTAATTAAAAGCCCGACATCTTTAACTGATATATTCAGCTCCTTAACTATTTTGGGAAAGGCAGGAGTAATACTGGCAACTCCCATAATATAGGCAAGAGTTATTCCAAATATAATCTGCAGATTAGTATCCAGATAAATTTTTCTCTTATTTTTATTTTCTTCTTTATCACATTTCATTAAAGAAAATTTTTCCTATCTCTTTTTTTGAAAATGGGGACGGTTCTATTTTCCATCCTATAGATTGCCATTTTCATCGAGCTTTATTACCCAGACATCTGAATTCCCTGCTCCTTTTGATTTTGTCCAACCGGCAACAGCATAACCTCCATCATCGGTTTGAATAATAGAGTGGGCTTCATCATTTTCACTTCCCCCAAAGGTTTTATCCCAAACTAAATTCCCTCTTTTATCAAGTTTTACTATCCAAACATCGGTCTTACCTGCACCTATTGATTTTGTCCAACCGGCAACCATATAACCCTCATCTTCAGTTTGAACAATAGAATTTGCCCAATCTTCACTCGCTCCACCAATGGTTTTATCCCAAATTTTATTGCCATCTTTATCTAATTTTATTACCCAGATATCTCTATCTCCTGTATCTTCTGATACCATAAACCCGGTAACCACATAACCCCCATCTTCAGTTTGAATAATAGAGTGGGCCTCATCATCTTCACTTCCTCCAAAGGTTTTATCCCATACCAGATCTCCATTTTTGTTAAGTTTTGCTATATAGATATCTCCTCTCCCCGTGCCTTTTGACCATACACATCCGGTAGTAACAAAACTACCGTCTTTAGTCTGGACAATAGAAAATATTTCATCCCAACCTGTCCCTCCAAAGTCATTATCCCATTCCATATTCCCTTTGGCATCAAGTTTTATTACCCAGCAATTTACTTCTCCCCAGAGCTTTAATCCGGTACTGCCTGCAATTGCATAACCTCCATCTTTAGTTTGAATAATAGAATATGCTACATCATTTTTATCTTTATCAAAAGTCTTGTCCCATTCTTTATTTCCGTTCTCATCAAGTTTTACTATCCAGATATCCTGTTTTCCAGCATATATTGTCCAGATAAACCCGGCAACTGCATATCCTCCATCCTTAGTTCGGATAATAGAGTTCGCTATATCAGGCCCGTTCTCACCAAAAACCTCATCCCATTCTATGTTTCCATTCTTATCAATTTTTATTATCCAGAAATCCTGCCTTTTGTCTTCAGTTAATTCTATATATCCAAGTTTTGCTCTCCAGGTATCTTTCCTTTTCTCTCTATCCAATATTGTATATCCGGCTACTGCATATCCTCCATTTTCAGTTTGAACAATAGAGAATCCCATATCCTCATTGCTTCCGCCAAAGGTCTTATCCCAGGTAATTGCATTCCCCTTATTTTCAGCTGATGCATAATTAATATATAAAAAAGAAATTATTATCAAGAAAAGTAACAATTTAATAATTACAGATTTTCTCATAACTTATATCTCCTTTTTTATAATACAACTTTTATGGAGTTATATTTAATTTTCCCTCAGATTATCTTTTTTATTCAGAGAAATTTCGGAGGCTATGTTTTACTTAAAAAATAATAAATTATACACGAGCCAGATGAATAGGTTTGCCGATTATTCCTTCGGCTGCTTCGGCGATGGCCTCTGCCAAGGTAGGATGGGCATGAATAGTATTTACAATCTCGAAAGCAGAAGCTTCCATAGATAGAGCCAGAGTCCCTTCGGCAATCAAGTCACTGGCATGAGCTCCTAAAATGTGAAAACCTAAGAGTTCAGAAGTATCAGCGTCAGCAATTATCTTTACCATTCCTTCAGTCTCTCCCATACCCAGGGCCTTACCATTAGCCATAAAGGGAAATTTGGAAACTTTAATATTATTATTTTCTTTTCTGGCTTCCTCTTCAATTAGACCTACACTGGCTACCTCGGGCATAGAAAATACACAATTAGGGACCACTTTATAATCCATCAAAACCTCTTTACCAGCAATATTCTCTACTGCTACTATTCCTTCTCGGGAAGCAACATGCGCCAACATTATCTTGCCCACTACATCCCCGACTGCATAGATACCGGAAATATTAGTCCTCATTTTTTCATCTACCTTAATCGCTCTTTTATCTAATTCGATACCCAGTCTTTGAACATCTATACTCCCCAGCTCAGGTATTCTACCGGCAGCTAAAAGTACCTTTTCGGTCTCTAATTTTTTTTCTCCATTATTGGTAGAAACCAGAACTTCCAAATTCTGATTAGTACCCTTTATCTCTTTAACTTTACAATCAGTAAGGATTTCAATCCCTTTCCTTTTTAGGAGCTGAGTAAGCCTGCGGGCTATCTCTTCATCTATGGGAAGTAAAATTCTGGGGAGCATTTCTACTACGGTGACTTCCACTCCTAAAGCCCTAAAGATACCGGCAAATTCTATACCTACTACTCCTCCTCCGACAATTAACATCCTGGAGGGCAGCTCGCTCAAGGATAGGGCTTCATCACTGGTTATTACTCCTTCACTATCTATGCCTGGAATAGGAAGTCTCATCACCTTTGAGCCGGTAGCAATTATGATATTTTTGGTCTTTATGACCTCTTTTTCTCCTGCAGTATCCGTAACTTCCACTTTTCCTGGTTCAATTATCTGCCCTTCTCCTTTTACCACCCTTACCTGATTGGCTTTCATCAGCTGTCCTACTCCAGAGGATAATCTTTGGCTTATCATTTCTTTCCTTTTCATTATGGCAGGAAAATCGAAAGAATAATCTTTAACCTGAATCCCAAATTCCTCAGCCCTTTGGAGATGGTTTAATAGTTCTGCAGTACTTACCAAAGCTTTGGTAGGAATACAACCTCTATTTAAACAGACTCCCCCTAACTTATCTTTTTCCACCAGTACTGCCTTTAATCCTAAATGAGCAGCTTTTATGGCCGCTACATATCCGCCAGGTCCTCCACCGATAATTACTACATCAATCTCGCTCATATCTTCTCTATATCCCCCTTGTAATAAATTTGTATGGGCTTAAAAATTATAAACAGTTTACCTCTTAATAAAAAATTGATAAGAAAATTGATTAAATAAAAATAAAGAAAAAAATAAGTTTAAGTTAAAAACAGATTAAAAATCATTCTAACCTGTTTTTAACTTAAACTTGCACAAAGATTTAGCAAAGAACAATTAATATATTTTCTCTTATTGTCTTCTTATCTTTTTTATCTTTTCTTCAAATATTTTTCAATAAAATTGCTTTTTAATATTCTATTTCTTTCATCTCTACATAAAGAGAAGTAGTTTCACCGGCATATACCCAAATATCTTCTACCCAGGTTCTATACCCGTCCTTAATTAGAGTAATCTCGTATGTCCTTTCTCTGAATTCCTCTAAGATTTTTGGTTGAGAAGATGAGGTCGTTGTCTTATAAGTTCCATTTACAAATATTTTTGCTCCGTTTACATTACAATAAACAGCAATGGAACCATCATAGCTGATTTCGGGAACTAAGTAAGCAGAGACCATACGAGTTTGGTTGGCAACAATCATTATGGTACTAATCCAATCCTGATAACCCTCTTTAGCGATCAATAATTCATGGTAACCTTTTCTAACATTCTTTATTTCTACCGATTTATTAGCAGAAGTCCTTTTTTCATAACTTCCATCTAAATAGATCTTAGCATTACCCTGATTACAGGAAATAGAAATTGAACCATATGCAGGAAAAGGAACCAAATCAGCAGAAACCGTAGTGGTCCGGGAAGGTGATACCGAGATATAACTACTCCAATCCTGATAATCAGTCTTTACCAATTTAATCTGATGCTGACCTGTGGTAACCCTATCCAAATTTAAGGGGGTCGTTCCCCTATAAACATTGTCCAGATATACCTTCGCTCCTTGAGGTTGGGAAGTCGCTACAATCCTGCTATAAGAAGTGGGAGGAGTTATTGATCTTACCGGATAACTCAATATATTACTCGAGGTCCAGATGGTAGGAGGCATAGATATTATTATACCCTTAATTATGTTGGTAAAGGTTCTATAATTTTTGCTTATTTCTGGCATAAATTCTTTGGAGATTAGATTTTTTTCCTTATCACCAATAAGTATTGGTCTGGTGGTAGCAAATCCTTGAACATATTCAATCCCTGGTCTGGTATGTGGGTCAATCAGACCTTCAACGGAATGAATTTGTCCGGCTCTTACAAAATTATGCGGTGAATACTGGTTGGGAAAGATAATTTTCACTCTGCCTTCGGTGTCATAGTTATAAAGCGTTACAAAGGAATCCCGAGAGGCCTGGAAGGAAATTTTAATCTTCTCTCCCGGTGCATAGGTGGCTCCCCGCTCTTTATCTAACCATAATCTGAGAGAAAAAACGGGATGAGGATTGATAATTTGAATACTTTTCATCTTTTCGACTTCCTCCGGACTGGGGCCTTGAGCAAAATTAATTCCGGAAATACCCAACCAAAGAAAAACCAATAAAGCAATAAAAATGCAGGTAAATATTTTCCCTTTCTTTTGAAACAATATATCTTTTGACATTTCCTAAAACCCTCCTTTTTTTTCGTATTGCGTATTGCGTGGAGCGGGTAGCGTTTAGCGTATAGAAAAATAGTGATGAGTGATGTGTATTTAGTAATTGGTGTCAAGTTTTAGGTTACTGATTACTTAACACATATTACACATTATAAAACCTACTGGTAAACTGGGTAACTGTCTAACTACTCTTACGCTATCTACTTATTTTTTATTATACCATAAAAAATAACCAAAAATACCCCCTAAAATCAAAGAGATACTAAATCGTTTTCCTTGCTAAATACTTAGAACCCTGGCTTAAATAAAGATTTTGGGGCTTTTATTACAACTAAATTGCCCTCAATAGGTTAGAACACTTGCAATATATAGCAATTTCTTTTATAATTATTCAACATATTTCTATTTTATATATAATAAAACTATCTCATAAATGACAATTTAGATTAAATTTACTAAAAAATGCTTAAAAACACTGATTTTTCTTAAAAAAATAAAAAATAATTTCTAAAAAAAGAAGGATTTTTAAAATACTTGTCGTATATTATATAAGTAGTAGGCATGAAATACTTACAAATACTTGTATTTTATCTATTATTAGGATATTTTAAAAAATGAAAGGAGGTGAAAATAGTGAACAAAGGCGAATTAATTGATGTAGTGGCAGGTGATGTTGGTTGTACCAAACGGGAAGCTAAAATAACTGTCGAAAGTGTATTTGAAAATATTACTGGTTGTTTAGCAAAAGGTGATGCAGTTAGATTAGTAGGTTTCGGAACTTTTGGTGTAAGACATAGAGCTGCTCGAATGGCAAGAAATCCACGTACTGGCGAAAAAATCCAAGTAAAGGCTATGAACGTACCTTTCTTTAAAGCAGGCAAGGAATTAAAAGGTAAAGTAAAATAATAAAATATTTTGATTATACTAACAAATTAAATGTAAATAGGCCTATCCAGGTAATTTTTAAACCTGATAGGCCTATTGCTTTGATATATTAACTACTTCTTTTCTTCTATATGCACACCCTGAATGTTTACATTTATCCCGGTAACTTTAAGTCCAGTTTTGGTTTCTAATTCCCCTTTTACCTTCTTCTGAATCTCTTTGGCTACATCAATTATTATGGAACCATACTCTAAAATAACCGAAATAGTGGTAGAAACTTCTTTATTTTCTCTAAGGTCAACATTTATCCCTTTTTCTAATTCTTTAGTCCCCAATAAAGTTCCTATCCCCCCTTTGGCACGAGTAGCTAATCCAGCCACTCCGGGTATGCCGATTACTGTTCTACTAATTATAGTCGCTATTACCTCGGGTACGATATTAACTTCTCCTAAAATTTCTTTGGCTTTAACTTTTTCTTCTTTCTTTTCTTCTTTCTTTATTTCCTCAGGTATTTTTTCAGTTTTCTGGGTAGGTACAATCTCTACTTTCTCTTTTTTCTCCTTTTTTTTATCCATACTAATCTTAACTCTCCCCCTTTACTATAATGTTTTTTAAATCTTTTTTCTGTTTTTCTGTTAAATCCCCTTAGTTATAAATGACTTTCTAAACCAATCCCGTGTTTTTAATAACTTCTAAATTCTTCCTGTTACTTTTTACCTGGAATTACATCGGTAATATAATCTTTTATCCGGGTTTGACCAAAAATTTAATAGCAGTCCTCTCTTCCCCTTCAATTTCTACATCTACAAAAGCCGGTATACAGATTAAATCAACACCACTGGTTGCAGTAAAACCTCGAGCAATAGCAATCGCTTTAACTGCCTGATTTACTGCCCCTGCTCCAATAGCTTGTAGTTCTGCTTTTCCTTCTTCCCGTATTACTCCTGCCAAGGCACCGGCTACTGCTTTGGGATTCGACTTAGATGAGACCTTTAAGAGTTCCATTGTTTCTCCTCCTTATAATATTGAATGCTTTATAAAATATCCACATTTACAAATCTATGTATCCTATTTTGTCTGCTTTTGTTTCTCGCTTTTTTCACTCTTTTACAACCTGAGGAATACCTATTTTTTTAAATCACCTCCAATTACCATATTCGAAATATATTATATGTTGGCTAGGTTAATTATAACACATTTAGTTTGGGTTATTTATATTTTTACTATTGATTTTATCTGCTGATAGACTTTATCTGTAATATTCGGTGACAAATAAGGTAAAAGTGCATCATTATGAAAAAGGGGGTCAGCATCTCCCTTTAAATTAAAATAAATCCTGGCTTCGTCCCAGATTTTAGTGCCAGGAATGGTCGAAAACTTTGCCAAACGTGGATGGGCGCCACAATCTATCACAAAATGAATAGAATCAATAATTTCCTGGACATTCTGTCCAGGTATCCCGATTAAAAGATAAGCCCCGATCTGGGAAGATTTAAATCCCGCTTCCAAAAGGCAATCCACCGCCCTTTTAAATTCAAGATTAGTTACCTTGCCCCCTGTCTCTAATTGGACCCGGGGATCTACTGTTTCAAAACCCAACCTAATGGTCTCTACCCCTGCCTGGTACATCTTGTAAGCTATTTCTTTACTTATCATTCGGGCATGAACGCCGTTGGGAGTATGAAGCCTGATGGCTAGTTTTTTATTGATTAATCCCTCTAAAATAAACAGAAAATTATCTTCCGAATTTATCAATAAGGCATCATCATAAAAAACAAAATCTTTTACTCCTCTTTTCTTGTTCCAATATTCTATTTCTTTGACTACCTCTTCAGGGTTTCTGAACTCCAGCTTGGGATTTATTTTAAAGGAAGCACAATAACTGCAGCGATAAGGACAACCCCGAGAGGATAAGATACAGATATAATCAAGATTAGAATAGATGTCCCAGGCCGGATAAGGCAGGTTATCTAATCCTGTTTCGTATTTTGAATAATCATTTATATTCCCGCTAAGCTGTTCTAATATTTTTAACCAATCTCCTATATTATTTCCTTTTACTATATAATCAGCCCCGGAAAATTTAGAAGCATGCCCCAAACATAAAGTAGCATAGACACCTCCCAAAATTATGGGAATGCCGGGAAATATTTCTTTAATTTTCTCTATCACCCTGAACACTCCCGGATACCAGTAGGTCATAATAGAGGTAATCAATACCGCCTGGGGCGGAGGAAGCTTTTTTAATATATTCAGAAAAATTTCTTCGGTAATCCCATACCTGCTATATCGGCGGGGTATATCTTTTAAAATTGCAGGTCTTTTAATCAGTTCTTTGTAAAAAGAACCTCGGCCAAATTCATCTTTTTTAGGAAATTCCCTATTCTTTAGTTTTAGAACCTCCTGATTATAACGGTCCATACAATCTATATAACTAATCTCATAACCCTGTTCCCTCAAAATGCTGGCAATATATAATAACCCTAAGGGTTTAGACCAGAAATCATAAGCCGTAAAATCATAAATCCAGGGATTAATCAACAATAAATTAAATTTTTTTTTCATCGATTGTTCAGTTCTTTTACTTCTAATTTCAATTTTTTAAAACAAAATCTATTCTATAGCAGTTAAATTATTACGATCTCACAAAACTGTTAATAGTTTTAAGTCGTGGTTAATTAACCTAATATCTTAAAAAGGACCCACGATAAAAAAATTCCTCTCCGCTAAAAAAATATCGTTAATATATACTTTTACTTTCCACTCTCCAGGCAACTGAGAGGCATAATTACCCTTAATCTTTATCCAGTACCAGGTACGGTAATTAGTATAAGTGCCAGCTTCCATCTCCACTTCTCCCCGGTGATATAATTTCCCCTGAGGGGTAATCCATTCCCATCTGAGCACAAAATTTTCTGGAGAATTATAGGAAAACCTGAGCCAGGTAACTACTTTCTCATCCTGGGGAAAGAAAGAATTGGTCTGTCGCAGTGGGCTCTTTTCCAGAATATCTTTACATAGAGCAATCTTTTGCAGATATTCCGAATCCTTAGCTGCCTCCTGTGCCATACTTACTCCGGAGAAAATGATTAAAAATATCAATACAAACAACCACAATTTAATCCCAAGAATATTTTTTTTCTTTAACATCGAAATTATCTACCTCCTTTTAAAATTTACCAATTGACCAATTACCCAATTCACCAATTAAGATTACAGATTATAAGTTTCTAGTTACAAGTTTACAGTTATCGGTTTTCAGCTGTTAGTTTATTATGCTTTATATCATTATTCTGATTTTGGGTAGGGGCGGATTCATCCACCCCGGGTTATTTGGTGTTTTTTCAGCGGGCTCGATGAATCGAACCCCACATTACTCATCATGGGCAGGCACAAGGTCTGCTCCTATATATTATACATTACTATTTTCTTAACGCAATACGAGATACGAATTTCGTTTTTAGATTTTAGTTCACTCTTAAGTTTTTTTTAACTTGTAACTCGCAACCTGCAACTCGTAACTTGTATTTTAACTGGTAAACTGGGTAACCGGCCACCCGGATAACTAGTACTAACTAACTAAATAATTATTCTCCACTCCTCCCCCGAATTCCTGCAAACTTTTAAAAAAATATTATTTATTTTTAAAATTTAAAAAGGTAACAGTTTATTTTTTATTTAAACTATTACCTTTTTAAATTTTTTATTTGTATAAAATTTTTATTTTTATCCACAGGTTGAACAAAAACCTGATGAGCAGGAGTTGCAAGAGCTTGAGCTTATCGAAGACGAAGTCTTTCGGGTGCTAAATCCACAGCCATTAAAAATCCTCTTGATATTTTTGCTCTTACACTTTACACAGGATATCTTGCCTTCTTCCATTTCTTTTATAGTTGCTCTAACCTCAAAGGTTCCATGACAATCATGACATTCAAAATCATAATTTGGCATCTTAATTTTCCTTTCTTTTCATACTATTTTTGTCAACATTAACCCTCTGGGTCTAATTTTCTTTAGTGAAAAATTTTTTCTGCTTTTTGGTAGATCTACCTTTTATTCTATTAAGGCTTATTATTTAGATAAATAAGCATACTTATCCTTATTTTATTTAGGTTATGATAATATATCGGTATCAACTTTCTTATACTTTTTTGATTAATTAATTGTAATATCCTGCTTCAGTAACTTTTCGCAAAACACTCCACCCAGGATTTCCCCTGATCTGGTCCGGAAAGTGCTCGGACGGTTCCCTTTACAATAGGAAAAGACTCGGTTTCTTTTTTAAAATAAGAAGCAGATAGAGATGGTTTATATTTATCTACTCTAATATTTCGTTCTCTTTCTGTCTCCCACCAGTCGTCCCATTCATTATCGTTCCGGTTCTTTCTATCCCTTTGTCTCTTAGTTTAAACTAATTTCTAATCCCCTGGCGGTTGTAAGAGATATAAGTATAGAGTTTTACTGGTTTATCTTTTTCTTTAATGATAACGGCAGAGAAGGTAAGTGGCAGAAGAAAAGTAATCTTTTATCCCAGAGGTAATTTAGGAATCTCCATCTCCGCCAAAGATAATCTTTTTTACTCGAGAGAGGGGGAGTTATTCCTGTCGTGTCGTGTCGTATTGCTCACCTGCTCTCTATTCTCAGTCCACTATAATAGCAAGAATGTCAGGCCGTTGGACGATTAAATATTCTTTCCCTTCCAACTTTACCTCATCTCCTACATACTTTCCATACAAGATTTTATTTCCAACTTTCACTTTTTCCTGAAGATCTTCATCTGTTCCCACAGCTACTACCTTGCCAATTCTCGGTTTTTCCTTCGCTGTATCTGGCACAATGATCCTTCCTGATTTGGTTTCCTCTTCTATCTTTTCAATGAGCACGCGGTCATCTAATGGTCGAAGTTCCATAATAAACACCTCCTTTCTTCATTATCGAATACCTAGCAATCGATTAATTTCCGGTTTATTGAAGCCAACCACCGGTCGATTATTTATAAACACTACTGGTACACCTTGATGCCCCAAGCGAGCAAGATCTCTTGCCGCATTAGCATCTCTAGATACATTAACTTCCCGAAAGCGAATGCGTTTTTCTTGTAAATAACGTTTCACTGCTTGACACCAAGGACATGTAGATGAGGTAAAAATAATCACCCTTGGCTGAACCTTTGATTTATTCATCACTATTCCTCCTATTCACTATTATCTGTTCACTTACAGCTAATTTCTCTCAATTTTTTCTCTTTTCGCTTTCTCCAATATTTTTCATCTCAATAAACCATTTACAATAAGATCTACCGCTTCTTTTTCATCGATTTCATAATCTATTTTTAAAACCCCAAACTCTTCCTTTCTTAAGCTTAAATTCTTCTAATAATTTTCCCCTTTTTGGCTTGTAACCTTCAAGCCCCATGATCATTGCTGCCAATAAAGTCATTTATTTCTTAGGTAAGTCTACACCTTTTTCTTTTTTTAACCTTCTTTGCCCTTTATTTACTACACCAATAGATTTTACACCAATCTATTCATATTTTCAACAGTAAAAAAACTTTATTTTTTTAGATTTTTTAAAATATAAGAGGAATAAATCCATTAAGAAATAATCGGGCTATTGATACATTAGAAATGAGAGCATATAGTACCATTGGTATTGAAGGGGGGATTACCACTCCTATGCTTCCTGCACTGGCAATTAAAGCAGCAGAAAACTCCAGAATAAATATTATATTACTGCCAGTAACAGGAGAGGAGGAAAGAAATATCTAAAAAGCTCTAAAGACATTCATTGGGCACTCGATGAAGAGGCGATCAAAAAAGATGAGATGTTTGATGGATATTATGGGATAGAGACCAGCGAAAAGAATCTTACAGCAAAAGAGATTCTTAAAGCCTATCAGGCCCTCTGGAAGATAGAAGAATCATTTCGCATAATGAAGACTACCCTGGAAGTAAGACCGATATTTTACTGGACCGAACCCCGGATAAAAGGTCATTGAAACATCACCACAAAAAATTCAAGAAGTCTTGAATTCTATGAATTTTGCGGAAGTTAAGATAGAAAAAAGTAAGTTTCTTATTAAAACCAAATTTGATAGTTTGGGTAATAAGATTTTAAGGTTATTATGCATAAAATCACCTAAAAATCTTACCCCAACTAGTGAGCTTTCTTTGTAGAATTAAAAAATGTAGTCTAAGAATGTGCATTTTCATTTTTTAATTTGTTGACAAATAAGGGGTTTCGTGAGATTAAGTGTCAAAGTCGGGAACCTCTGCTACCAATTAACGCCTACCATTGGCTCTCTTTAGCAATTAGTTTACTTATTTATTTCTTCTTGATAATTTTTCATTATAAATTTAAAATATATAATATATTTATTTATACTCCAAACTATCTTTTCTTTCAAGAAAAAATCTATAAAATCTCTGTAAAGCTTTTTTAGAAAATCTGCCAGAGGATCGTCCCCTGGCAGATTTTGGTATGTTTTTATCTTATGGATGTTCCTTTTATCATCTCTAGTATCCAGGACTGAGCTTGATTATATTTATCTGCCGGAACAGTTACGATTATCATAAAGGGTGTGCCGGGATAAGTAACAACGACTGTAGCGTAATTTATATTATTCTGAGGATTAACCGCAGAATAAAGCTCAACTAATGCCTGTCTGCTTCCGGCTTGAAGCTGACTTTGCCCGTGAAACTGATGATTGGGTTTAATCTGGGCTACCATACCCTGGACATACTGTTCCCCTTGTGTATACATCGCCACAATTCCGGCTCCATCAGGAGTATTTAAGACTACACCTATTTCAGTGGTTTGAGCAGTAGTGCTACCGGCAGGAATAGGGATACCAAAGCGCCCTTGTGGATCTGTATATATATTCATTCCGGCAGTCACCGGAGCTTGAACCGGTGTGGTGGGAATAGTCGGGGTAGGTGTTGGTACTACTGGTTGTGCTGGAGTAGCTGGTGCACTAGGTGCCGGTAGTGCTCCACCAATATCAGAGCTGCTTGGAGGCGGAGTACTTGGCTCTACTGTAGGACATGGAACTGGTGTTGTCTGAGTGGGAGTGGGTATTGATGGAACTACTGGTTGAGGAGTGCTAGGTTGAGCTGCTACCGGTGCTCCACCTTGCACTTTAAAACTCGCCACCGCCTGGGAAAAACCAGGTTCTGTTTGAGCAAAATAATCAGGTAAAATATCTAAAAGTATAGTATAGGCAAAGTTACCACTTATAAATATAAAGGCTTCAGACTGTAAAGTTAGTTCTGTCTGGGGACTAAAGGTAAAATTCTTCTTTATTGCCGGGAGACCAAAAACAGTTGCTGGAAGTTGAGTTCCGGGTATATAGCCAGGAAGCTGTTTAAAACCATTTTCTTCCGACGCTGCTGCATATTGATCTATACTTGCACTAAAGGGTAACTCTTCAATCATAATAATTAATTCCCCGACATTTCCTTGTTGCACTGCATAAACAAAATAAGCTGCTTGAGCAGAATCATAAGGAACAGCAGCTTTCCAATCGGCAGGCAGGTTAAAGGAAAAACGACCCTGGGGATCAGTATATTCATTCCCCTGACCATATGCTATCCCTACGCTTAGCACAAGAACAATTAAAACTATTCCTATAATAAATTTACATTTTATTCTCATCATATCTTCTCCTTTCTAATTTTTATTTTTAATTTTAACGTTTAGTCTATTTTTTAAAATTAATCCACCTCACCCTGTTGAGACCTTCACTATCTACCATCGCCAATCAGGATAAACCCGGCCCATTCAACGGGAAGACCATATTCTTCCGCTAATTCTCTTTGAGCACGACCCAGGGCTTCTACTTTACTTATTCCTTCTTGTTTCCAGTATCTAAAAAATTTTATAAAAAGTTCCATTGTGGGTCTATCAAATACACTCCACAAACTGGCTGCAACTGTGGGAGTCCCGGCATAAAGGAAAGACCTTACCAGGCCAACCAATCCTTCGGCTTCACTTAACTTACCTAATCCGGTCTGACAAGCTCCTAATACTACTAAATTGGCTTTCAAATTTAAAGAAAATACCTCATAAGCCCTAATTTCCCCATCATTTTGCTCATCTTTTGCTAAACAAATTACACTAAAAAGAGGTCTCTGGTCATCAGCCAGGCCATGAGTGGATAGATGAATAATGTCAAAGTTTGAACAAATTTCCTTAAATTTTGTTTCAGTAGCTTCTTTATTGACAAAAACTTCATTAGAAGGAAAAATCGGAGCTACAATTTTGACTTCTTCTGCGCTTAAGGGTAAGGGGGCTAAGTTTTCTCCTTCAAAAGAGGGATTACCAAAACCGAGATAACTCTCCTGATTTCCTCTATTTTTCCCCAAACAATATGAGTAGACACTAGCGGAAGGTATATAAAATAGATTATAGCGATCTACTAAAAATTTTCCATCTTCCATCATTAAAGCCTGAAAAGGAAGGTAAAAAAGACTGCGATGAGGAATAATTCCTATAGTAGTCTTATTGCCAGTTAAAGGTTTTATCTGAGCAAAAAGTATCTGGTAAAGCTCCTTACAAATTTTCTGATACTCATAGTCCTCTTCGGTAGCGGTAAAAGCCTTCCGAGCTTCATCTACTTTCTCGTTAAGATTAATATCTTTTATGTTTATCTCTTTAGTCTTTATTCCCTCCTGCTCTACAGCCCATACTAAAATCCTATCTCCAGTAATATAATAATCTAATAGAATAATTTCTTTATCTAAAATTCCTCTTATCTTATTTAAAGTAAGGGGATTAATGGTAACTAAAGAAGCTACTTCGGGAGAATAGTGATTTAGATCTTCTTTTACCTGGAAATAGGTTTGTTGAAGTTTCTTTAGAATCTTTTGTAATTCCTCTAAATAAGCGGTGTTCTGTTTTTCAGCCGGTTTAGCTCTCTCTTGACGTTCCTTCTCCTGAAGAGAGCTAATCCTTGTTTCTAAATCTTGAAGATGATTAACTATCTCTTCGTCTTCATCTTTCACCTTAAGCATTGTTCCACCCAGGATATCTAAAAAACTACGTGCTCTTGCCCTTTCGGTATAATTGAAAGCCTCTTCAAACCGGCCTAAATCCCAGAGAACCTCTATAGTCAAATCATAAGCTAAAAGTTTATTCTCAAAAAAACCTCTCTTCATTTCGGTAGAAGTAAGTTTTTCTCGTAATCCTTCTAAAATATCTATAGCCTCTTTAAAGTAAACAAGAGATTCTTCTCTTTTCCCCTGTTCTAATAAAATTCGGCCTAAACCAGTTTGACAATACCAAATCATATGGGAATAATTTAATTTTTGGGCTAATTCTAAGCCTTTCTTAAAATATTCTTCTGACTTAACCACATCCTTCAAATCCAGGTAGATAGTCCCTAAATTACCATAATCTAAGGCCAGATCAAAAGGCACATTTAATTCCTGGTGAATCCTTAAGGCCTCTAACTGGCTTTCTAAAGCAAGTTCTAAATTGCCCTGATGTTGATTTAAAGAGGCGATATTATTCATTAAGGCAGCAACCCGGGGCGGGATATTTAATTCTTCATATATTTTCATCGCCTCGGTGTAAGCTGCAAGAGCATCTTTATACCGCTCCTCATTATTATAGACCACTCCCAGATTCATCCAGGCATCAGCTATAGATAGAGGGTAATTTAAAGTGGTAGCTAATCTAAGAACCCGGGTAATATAATTTTCTGCCTTTTTTAGGTCATTGGTTTGTAAATAAAGGCTGCCCAGATTGGTGTATACCCCTATATCTCCGGGCATATCATATAACTGAATAAGTTCTTCTGCTTCCTCTAAGACCTTTTTAGCATTTTCAAAATCTCCTTTATCTAAGTAGATTATCCCCATATTATTGAGAACCCAGGCTTCCTGGTAACCCAGATCCATTTCTCGGGCTAATCTCTGTCCATCTATTAGATATTGAAGTGCTTGATTAGAATCTCCCCAGGATTCGTGATAAAGGCGGGCTAAAGAAAGTTTAACTGCAAATTCTCCACACTTAAAACCAGCCTCTAAACTTATCTCTAAAGAGGACTCACAAACTTGCTGGGCTTTTTGATAATTTCCTCTTTCTACATATACATAAGCCAAATTATTTAAAGATAACGCGCTTATTTCCACATTTTCGACCTGAGTAGCAAGATTATAAGAATCTAAGAAATATTTTTCTGCTTTTTCTAAGTCTCCTCGATAAAAAGATATTATTCCAAAACTTAAAAAGGAAGAGGCTTTCCCGGAAATATCCTGAAGTTGTTCGGCTAATTGGTAGGCAAGTTGAGCATATTCTTCTGATTTATTCAAGTCCTGGTAACCTTGATATATACCGGCAAGAGTAATATAGGCTCTCATAATACCCTGATTATCTTCCAAGTTTTTATATTTTTCTAAGGCCTGAAGGATTACCTGACGGGCATCATCATCCTTCCCTTGACGATACCAGGCTCTCCCCTGATAATAAAGGCTTTCTGCAAGTAAATCATCACTACTTTGAGAGACCGCCAGAGCTTTTAAAATATTCATCTCTTCTATCAGGCGGGAATATTGACCGGTAAGATAAATTTGGCCAATTCTACTCTGGATATAATCGGATACTTTCTTCTGTTGGTCAAAAGAGAGAGTTGAAACATCAAGGGTATAATGTGAAAAATCTTTTTTCTCTATCTCATTTTCTACCCACGAAGAAGGCTCAAATTCAATTACCGGCAGATTAATAATCGTTCCATCGTTTAGAGTTATCTTTAATTCTTGGGCAAAAGAAGAAAATAAAATAATTCCCGTTAATATTATTACTATCCCCAAAATTATAAAACAAAAATTTTTCTTTTTTACCAACTTTCCCTCCTTTTTAAAATTTTATTCTGGGAAATAATTATCTCTTTTTTGATTTTATTGCATTCCTATACCTAAACTCTTTTTATAAGAAAGAATCATTCGATTAAAATATTTCTGTTCTTTCTCCACAAATACTCCCTCTGATGCCTGGGTTATTGCTGCAAATCCCATCGATTGAGCTCCAAAAACGCCAGTATATAAAGCCATGGTTTCTATGCTAAAGGAAAAACGGCTGCCCTGATAAGTTCCTCGGAGATATACCTTTCCATTGGTAAGTTCTATTGCTCCACTTATACCACCGGGAGAAGGTACTATTTTAAATTCCTGATTTACTATAGATAAATCGGGAACTTGTTGTTGTAGGAGATAAGCGACCTGTTGAGCTAAATCCTGAGCACTGTTGAATTGCCCCATTAAACCAGGAAATAAAGTTAAAGAAACAAGTCCACTGGTATCTTCCGAAAAAGTCACCGATTTATTAAAGGAATCTAAATTCACTAACCAGGTAGAAGGATATTCCAAATAACCGGTAATTAACATATTATGACCAAAAGCCTGATTTAAACTGTACTGTTTCCAGATAATCTCAGGCTGCTGAGTTTCTCCTCCTCCGGGAATAGGTAATACTAGCCCACCTGTGCCTGGTTGTACCGGAACGGGTTGACCTGGAGGAGTAAGAGTTATTCCTCCTTGAGTAGGAGCTCCGGGGGTTGGATTTACTATACCTTCTGGTCCGGTGGAAGGAGGAAGTGCAGGAAGAGTTGGAGTAGTTTGTGGAGATACAAGAGTTAAGGTAGGTAAAGTCTCCGTCTCCCTTTTAATCCCGATCTCAATACTAATGTCTTTCCCCAAAGCGGAAAAAAATTCTCCTAACGAGGAGGAAGAACGGGCTTGATTAATAAATAAAGTTCCTATCTCAGAGGCTAATTTTTTTATAAAAGAGCCCATAGAAATATCTTCTTCAACTCCCCTTTTTATACCTCTTAGAGCCCAAGTTTTTTCTGAAAGAGGAATTCTACTCACCGTCATCAGAGAACTAATTCCTTCTCCTAAATTTTTCAGAGAGGAACCTAATTGATTAATTCTTCCTCCTTGAAAAGTTGTTCTTAAATTGGGATTAAAAGCGATATGTTTACCTAACTCTTTAAGATAAGAAAAATTTAAATTTGTTGGATAGGCATCTCTGATAACTAAACCCTGGGAAGATATTTTTCTTCCCAAAGAACCAGAAAACAAATTAGCATAATTCCCTAACATAATTCTTTTAGAAACTGCCCAGGGAAAGAGTGGTTTTTCTGGAAATAACCGAACCAATTTTGAGCCAAAACCTCGGGAAATAAAAGCCGGTTTATAAGATTTAAAGGGTTTACTATAGCTCTTGTTCATACCTCTTGGATAGTTAAATTGATTGTTCTCTTCAGAAAATTCTCTGGTCTGTATTAAATTTTCTGAGTAATTTATATTATTCTGATTGCCATTTCTTGCCCCTATCTTTTTCGGAGCTTTTACTGATCTTTGGACTGTAACCGGTTTTCCACATCCAGGACAGAACTGATATTCCGGCTGTAGAGGGGCTCCACAATAAGGGCAGAACTTAAAGACAATTTCTTCAGTAGTAGATGAAGTAGTAGAAGAGAAAGGAGTCTCAGTGGTAGTTACCGCGGAAGTTACCTCAGATACCGGAGGAGAAGTTGGTTCTGTTGTCCCCCCAGGTAAAGTAAAACTATTAAACATTGTCTCCAATTGAGGTAATATTTTATCAAATTTATCTTGAACTACTTGACCTTCTAAAATATAACCCTTATTATCTTTCACTAAATAAACATCAACCGCTTTTATAGGAACCTTGGAATTATCATCTTGGTGTATCTTAGTCCAGGAATAAAATCTTTTGATGGCAGGTAAATCCTCTATAGTTACCGCTTCCTCCTTAATTTTATAATATTCAGGCATATTTTGAGAATCCATCATCCATTCTTCTACGGATATAGCATAACTTGCTAAAGATAATTCATAATTTTCCACATATACCGTAAAAGCTGCTGTTATATAATCTCCCTCAAAAAGATCAATCTCCGCTTTACAAGTTCCGGTTTCATCTATTTCCTCATAGGATTTCCAGGCAGAAGGATAATTGAACTTAAAACTACAAGTAGGGTCAGTATAAGAAAAAACATTCGGAAAAGATACCGGAGTAGACGTAATAGTAGGAGGAACAGGAATAGGAGTAGGAGTAGTGGGAGAAGGGGCAGGACTGCTTTCGGTTAAAGAAGGTAACCCTTGAGTTAATCCTATACCTCCCAAAGTCAAGATTAAAACAATAGTAATAAAACAAAAAGTTACTTTTCTCATTTTTTATTCACCTCATTTTATAAAAATAAAAATATTTTATTTCCAACATATTTATATATTTATCCAATATGTAATACTATATTTGAATAATTTTATTAATATAATCAAGATTAGCATTTGATTCGTAACATGTATTCTCTTTCACATTTACTTATTCATTTTTATTTTTATGTTTTTAAATTATAATATACTATCCTAGTCAAATTTACATTCAGCTAAAGACCTGATTTTTTTAATGAAAAGCCCTTATATTTTATAGGAGGGAGCTTTTGTTGAAGAATATATATACCCCAACTTTTCCTGTTCAAAGAACTAAAAGAATAAATAGCAACCAAAATCGTATACACTACCCATTTTTTTTGAAAAATCCTTCTTTTTTATAAAAATCCTTTAAAACTACTAATTGATTAAATATTATTATTGGTACATTGCTTTAACTGTTTCTTAAGATTTAATTTTTCATTCTTAAAAAAATAAATATTTATTCTTACTCTTTTATAGTTTTTTATGTTCCTTATGATTTTTGTTTTAATAAAGTTTAAGACTTTTTAAATTTAATTGATAAAAATGATTTTCTAAGCATTAAGTCTTTTTAAAATAAAAAAAGCTGGCAGTCTGGCGGTCATAGTGTTAAAACACCTTAGACCCATAACTTTGCGTCCTACCCTTTCAGATAGTTTGCCTTTTTCAACTTGTAAAATAGTTATTCTATTTATATTTATTCCTTCTATTTATATTATTCCCTAAACCCACTAATTTTAGACCTAATTTTATAAATTATAATTTTAAGGCGTATGGCAATACGCGATACGAAGTTAGTGTAAACTTTAGCGGAGTAGTTAAATAAAAAGAAGAATGCTACTTTTTTCTATCTTTTCTTTTGCTTTCTTAACTCAATACTCAATACTATATACTCGATACTATATTACGAATTTTGGTTTGACAAATATGAAAAAAGGGTATAAAATTCGAAAGTAAAAAAGGACTATTGTATTTTAATCGCTAAGTCCCTTAAAAAGGGAACGGGGGAACCAAGATTTTGGGGTGAATCTCATTACCTTTAACTTTAGTAATGAGTAGAGCAATCCTTTCAGCTCGAACCCGTCAGCTAACCTCGTCAGCGCGGAAGGAGATATGATAATCAGGATATATTTTTAAAATATTTCAGAGAAACTAAAATCGAATAGTTTCTCTTTTTTAGTTAAAAGGATACAATAAATAACTGATTTACTTTAAAGTTCAAAGAAAAATAAAATGAGGTGAATCTCTTGAAAATAATTATCATAGGAGCAGGAAAAGTTGGTTGTCAAATAGCTAAAACTCTTTCTTTGGAAAATCACGATGTAACCTTAATCGAAAAAGATGATGTAATCCGACAGTCTGCTCAAAACAGTTTAGATGTACTCACTGTTTTAGGTAATGGAGCTAATGTCCGCACTTTAGAGGAAGCGGGAATTAAACAAGCAGATATGTTGATTGCAGTAACCAATAGTGACGAAGTAAACATGATAGCTTGTATAACTGCTAAACAATTTGGTGTACCTCAAAAAATTGCCCGTATTAGAAATCCTGAATACCTGTATGCTAATGCCTTATCGCGAGAAAAATTAGGAATAGATTTTACTATCAACCCGGAAAGAGCTACCGCAAAAGAAATAGTGAAATTGCTTAAATCACCAATAAATGTTGCTCAAGTACAGAACTTCGCTGGGGGAAAGGTTCAGCTTTTTGAACTTAAAGTTGAAGACAGTTTCCCTTTTATTAATCAACAATTAAAAGCTATTACCTTTAAATACCCTGTATTAGTTGCCGCTATTTATCGAAATGACAAAATAATTATTCCTGACGGAGAAGAAAAAATTATTGCAGGTGATAATTTATATATTTTAATTAAAAAAGAATATTTTTTAGAGTTAAGTGAAATTTTTAACCAAAAACCTCTAAGCGTGCAAAATGTTATGATTTTGGGGGGAAGCAGGATAGGTATTCAAGCTGCCTTAATATTGGCAAAACTGGGCTTTAACACCAAATTAATTGAAAGAGATAAAGAAAAATGTGAAAAAATTGCTGAAAACCTTCCTCACACCCTGGTAATTAATGGCGATGGTACCAATATTGATCTTTTAAAATCAGAAGGTATAGAAACCACTGATGGTTTCGTTGCAGTCACCGGATATGATGAAGACAACCTCTTGGTAGCTTTATTAGCCAAACACCTGGGCACAAAAAAGGTAATTGCCAAAGTAGATAGAATAAACTATATTCCCATACTAGAAAAAATTGGAGTAGATGCTGTAGTAAACCCCAGAATGACTACTGCTTCTGCCATCTTACGATTTATTCGAAGAGGCAAAATAATTTCTCTAACTTTGCTAAAAGAAGGCGAAGCAGAAGTTATTGAACTGGTAGTTAGTCCCCACTCAAAAATTATTAACACACCATTAAAAAAAGCTAATTTACCTCAGAATAGCATTATCGGTGCTATTGTTCGTAAAGATAAAGTTATTATCCCTCATGGTGATGATATCATTCAACCTGAAGATAAGATAATTATATTTGCCTTGTCATCCGATATAAGGAAAATAGAAAAAATATTTGATGGTGGGAATAAATAAAAGTGAGATATAAGATTGTACTAAATACCTTAGGGAACCTTTTGTTTTTTTTAGGACTAAGCATGCTGTTCCCTCTTTTGTATGCTATTTACTATCAGGAACCAGTAATTAATGCCTTCATACTTTCTATGGTTATTACTTCTTTAATCGGTCTTTTATTATGGAAATTTTTTCCTTCAAAAGATCCTATCGGCCATAAAGAAGGATTTGCAATTGCTGCCCTGGGATGGATATTGGCTGCTGGTTTTGGAGCTCTTCCCTTTCTATTTGCAGGCACTTTCCCCAGTTTTATCGATGCTTATTTTGAATCAATGTCCGGATTTACTACCACCGGAGCTACTGTACTTGTCCCCATTGAAGGAAACCCCTATGCAATTCTTTTCTGGCGGGACTTTATCCAGTGGTTGGGAGGAATGGGAATTATAGTTTTGGTAGTAGCTATCCTTCCGGCCTTAGGAGCAGGAGGAATGCAATTATTTAAATCAGAAGTCCCCGGGCCAGAACCGGATAGATTAAAGCCCAGAATCAAAGAGACCGCCAAACTTCTCTGGGGAGTATATATATTATTTTCTGTTTTACAGGTAGCTTCTTTATATTTTACCGGAATGTCCTTGTTTGATGCCCTTACTCATATGTTCGGCACTATGCCTACAGGGGGATTCACCCCCAGAAACCTAAGTGTAGGAGCATATGATAATCCTGTTTTTGAAAATATAATAATTCTCTTTATGTTTATTGCCGGAGCAAATTTTACCCTTCATTATAAAGCTCTTCATGGAAACCTAAAAAGTTTGTTTAAAGATAGAGAATTTCTTTTTTACAGTGGAGTGATACTATTCTCAATCTTAGCTATTGCCACTGAACTTAGATTTTATATTTATAATTCAATTTTTACTGCTTTAAGATATGCTTCTTTTCAGGTAGTATCTATTGCCACTACTACCGGTTTCGTAACTGCTGATTACGATGTCTGGCCGGGATTTTCTAAAAGTGTGTTATTAATTTTAATGTTCATAGGCGGGTGCGCCGGTTCGACCGGAGGGGCTATTAAAAATATTCGGGTCCTCCTCCTTATGAAACAGGCCTATAGAGAATTTCGTAAATTGATTCATCCTCAAGCGGTATCCCCGATTAGATTGGGAGATAAGATAGTTTCCGAAGCTGTGATGCGCAACATTACCGGATTTTTCTTTCTTTATATCTTTATTTTTGTTATCTCTTCTTTTATAATGACTATATTGGGGTTGGATATAGTCAGTGCAATGGGATCAGTTGCCGCCACCTTAGGGAATGTAGGACCTGGTCTGGGACTGGTTGGCCCGGTTCAGACCTATGCCGTTATACCACCTTTGGGGAAAATTGTTTTAACTCTTTGTATGTTGTTGGGTCGATTGGAAATATATACGGTCTTAATTCTGGTAGTCCCAGAATTCTGGAGAAAATAGCAATTTAAATTTAAATCTAAATTTCAAAAACGAGGTAAGAAACTATATCACTTATTAGAGATTCTAAAGAAAAAAAACTATCGCCACCTCAGGTATTAACATTAGGGTTTCTTTCGGCAATTGCTGTAGGTACTATACTTCTTAATCTTCCCGTTGCTTCCAGTGCGGGAAAGAGCATAGGTTTCATCAATGCTCTTTTTACTGCTACTTCCGCCACTTGTGTTACCGGATTGATTGTGCTGGATACAGGTAAAGATTTTTCTACTTTTGGGCAATTGGTTATCCTGATTCTCTTGCAATGCGGTGGATTAGGGATAATGACTATGTCTACAATGTTTGCCTTTTTGGTAGGGAAAAAAATTTCTTTGAGACAAAGATTGATAATGCAGGAATCCTTAAACCAATTTTCTATTGGAGGATTAGTTCGTTTAGCTAAATATATTTTAATATTTACGGTAGTTATCGAAATTGTAGGGGGCACTATCCTGTTCTTTTGCTGGCAGAGGATCTATTCTCCTCTACATGCTTTGTACCTGGCAGTCTTTCATTCTATCTCCGCCTTTTGTAATGCCGGATTCTCTCTCTTTTCAGATAGCATAATGCACTACAAAGGAGATTTATTTATAAATCTTACTTTTATTGTTTTAATTATATTAGGAGGAATCGGATTCTTGGTTTTATTAGAACTTTTTCAATACGGAAAAAACGGGACCCTCTCCTTGCACGCTAAATTAGCTTTAAAAATCAGTCTTATACTTATTCTAATCGGTTTTATAATTATATTCTTTATAGAATCTAACAATCCTTCCACCCTGGGAAATTTGAGTTTTTCGGAGAAAATATATGGTTCTATTTTTCAATCGGTTACCGCCCGTACCGCGGGTTTTAATACCATCCATATCGGAAGCATGCAAAATGCCACCCTTTTCTTAATTATTATCTTAATGTTTATAGGTGCCTCTCCCAGTTCTACCGGAGGAGGAGTTAAGACTACCACTTTTGGTTTACTTATATTATACGTCTGGTCCTCACTAAAAGGGAAAGAAGAAATTCAAATCTTCAAAAGAAGGATATCACAGGATATAATTCCTAAAGTCTTAACCGTTATAACCCTCTCCTTGGGTCTGGTTATTACCATGACCATCCTATTATCCTATGTTGAAGGAGAGGATTTTATAAAAGTATTATTCGAGGTAGTATCGGCCTTTGGTACAGTAGGATTGTCAACAGGTATTACCTCGTCTTTGAGTATAGCCGGAAAAATTATAATTATTATTACTATGTTTACCGGCAGAATTGGGCCTTTAGGTCTTGCATTAGCATTAATTCAAAAACGAGAACCAGAAATGATTAAATATCCTGAAGAAAAAATTATGGTAGGATAAAAGGAGGTATTTTTTAATGAAACAATTTATAGTTCTTGGTTTAGGAAGATTTGGTTCGGCAGTAGCCACAACCCTGGTTGAATTAGGGCATGAAGTTCTGGGAGTAGATAATGATGAGGAAAGAGTAAATGATTTAAAAGATAAGATAACTCAGGCAGTGCAGGCTGATATTACTGAGGAAAGAGTTTTAAAAGAATTGGGGGTAAAAAATTTTGATGCGGCTATTGTAAGCATCGGGACCGATTTAGAAGCAAGCATCTTGGTAACTATGATGTTAAAAGAAATGGGACTAAAATATATTATCGCTAAAGCCCAAAACAATCTCCATGCAAAGATTTTAAAAAAAATTGGCGTGGATAAAGTCGTATTTCCCGAAAGAGATATGGGGGCAAGAATCGCTCGAAGATTAATCACCCCAAATATTAAAGATTATGTAGAACTGGAACCTGATTATAATATTATGGAGATTGAAGCCTTGCCCGAATTCGTAGATAAATCTTTAAGTGAACTTGATCTGCGGAATAAATACGGAATAAACGTTTTAGCTATAAAAAGAGACAATAGCTTCAATATCTCACCCCGGGCAAAAGATGTAATAAAAAAGGACGATTTACTAATTGTAATCGGAGAGACCAAAATAATTACTGAATTAGCCGGCAAAGCAAATCATTAAAAAATAAATTTTTGGGAACTATTACCTATTTGGAGTAAATAAAAATTCCCAAAACAAAAAAGGATGAATCTATGATAAAAAATATTTTATTTGCTTATAACCAGGTAAGCCAGAGAGAACATAAGGGACTTTTTAGAGAATGTATCCCCACAGAAGATGTGGACGCTATTCGCAAGGCTTTGATTAATACTAATAATAATAATATTTTATCTTTAGACCTTCTTGCGCCAGAACAACTAGATGAGTTTATCAGCAAACATCAACCTATTGATCTGGCTTTTGTCCTGGCAGAAGGATATAAAGATATCCCTCATACCTTTTATAGCGGGCATGGCGCGGCAATGGTCCGTAAACAGTTAAATAGATACCATATCCCCTGCGCCCTCTCCGGTATTAAAAGCATGGAAATCTGCCGCAATAAAGACCTTACTTATGTTAAACTCAGGGAGGAAAACGTCCTGATTCCCGATTATTTTGTTTTTGATACCCATATTCGGTTTAATAAAATAAAATTACTCTCCCAAATAAAGAAAATAGGATTCCCCTTGATGATAAAACCAGCTGGTGGAGGAGACAGTATCGGCATTACTCCTAAATCTGTAGTACATAATCTGCAAGAACTGAAAAACAGATTTCTTTGCCTAAAAAAAGAATTGGGTCCTGAAAAATTAATCATAGAAAAATATTTACCCGGAAGAGAATATACTGTGGGAGTCCTGGGCAGTAAAGCTAAAAAATACATTTTGCCTATTATCGGTTTCCCCAAAGACTATGGCATTAGATATACTTCCACAAAAAATAAAGAATATAAGATGAGAGAAAAATTTGAAATAATCTATCGAAATGATAAAAGATTTAAAAAACTTGCCCAAATAGCAATAAATACCTTTGATGCAGTGGGAGCCAGTGACGCTATCAGAATTGACTTTAAGGAAGATGAATCAGGAAACCCCTACATTATAGATGTAAACGGTACACCTGCTTTATCTCTAACTGGCTCTTTAACCTTTATGGCAAGTAAAGTAGGATTAACCCATAGCCAATTAATTAAGCTGATTTTTTATGAAAGTATCGTCCGATATAATTTAGCCCCTACCTATCTTCTGGAAGAGATTATATCCAAGATTCAAGCCAAGCTTGCTACTTATTACGCTGATAAAGACGATAAAGATATGGAAACGGCTTTAATTTAAATAAACTTTTGTTATTATTTTTTTCCTTCAGATTCTAAATCTATCATCTTCCTTTTTAAAGCAATCCCTTCTTTTCCGGAAAAACCTCCTAAACTACCGTCACTTTTTATGACCCGATGACAGGGGACAATTAAGGGTAAAGGATTATTTCTCATGGTGTTTCCCACTGCCCGATATGCTCGAGGATAACCGGCTGCTTCTGCTGCCTCTTTATAGGACCTGATTTCACCATAAGGAATTTCCCTAACTGTCTTTAATATTTTCCTTTGAAAATTCGTATAACTATCTAAACTCAACTGGTAATCTGTAAAACCAACTTTCTTACCGGTATAATATTCTTTAACCTTTCCAATTAAACTTTCCCATCCTCTATCATCTTCGAAAAGATTATTATATTTTAACTCTTTTCTTATTCTAAAAAGAACATTCTCTTTTCTCTCTTCCGGCAAAACAAAAATCCGCAAGCCCTTCTGGTCAGCTGCAAACCCTGCCCATCCCCAGGCAGTCAAAAAAATAGCATATTTAAAAATATTTTCCAACATATATCTTCTCCTTTTTTGTTTTGTTAATGTTTTTATTATATAATTTAAATTAGACGTTAGTGTTAAATATAAGATACACAATTCAGCTCCTAAACACAAATATTTTATCTACAGTAGACTTGGGGGAAATTATGCTAAAAAAAATAAATGTCTTGCTGCTGGCTGGTGGAAAAAGCAAAATAAGTATGAGAAAATTCACCGGCAAAGAAAATAAAGCCTTAATTGAAATAGGCCCTCGCCGCAAACCCATGATACTTTATATTATAGAAGCTGTAAAAAAATCAAAATACACTGATAAAATCATAGTGGCAGGACCTGAAGAAGTACAAAAATTAATAAAAGATCTGGTCCATCTAACCATTTCCGACGGTCAAACTATTCCCGATACCTTGAAATCAGGAATTTTATCCCTCAAAAAAGACCCTTTAATATTAATCTCAACTTGTGATGCCCCTTTAATAACCAAAAAACATATCGATTTTTTTATAAAAGAGTGTTACGGGTTGCCTGGGTTTGATATTTATTATCCTATAATCGATAAAGAAATTTACCAACGGTCTTACCCCTCTTCAGATTTAAGAAGGGTTTATGCTAATCTTATTGAAGGAACTTTTACCGGGGGAAATATTCTTTTAATAAATCCTCGGATTATCACTGATTTTGCAGATACAATCAACGATTTTATCTATTTCAGAAAACATCCTTTAAAAATGGCTCGACTCTTAGGGGCTCGAATAACCGCAAAATACTTAAGAAAATATCTATCTATCCAGGATCTGGAAAAGAGAGTCCCTGAATTATTAGGAGGTTATAAAGGAAAAGCTATCCTCTCTCCTCCGGAAATCGCTCTGGATATCGATAAACCCAGACATTTAAAAGCTCTTTGGAACAATTATTAAAGCTTACTCTTTATCCCATACATACGGCCACCATATTTACCGGTAAGAAGATAGGAAGTGATAAAGGCTTTTCGGTCATATTCTAAAGAGGTATCCCTTACTTTAGGAAAATAATTTCTTTCGCATATTACCCTTAAGACTTGAACTTCTCCATCTTTACCATATCCAACATTTCGGGTAACTCCGAATCCATCTTCCCGAAGTTTCTCTTCAATCTCCTGCCATTTACCTTTGGAAATAATACCCACAGAAATTATCTCTTTGGAAATTTTTTCAGATATATATATCCCAACTATATTTCCTATGGCAAAACCTCCACAATAGGCAATGACATTAAGCCAATTCCCAATATCCTGTATCACTTTACTTACTATCAAGATAAAAATCAAAACTTCAAAAAAACCAAGCACACCGGCAATAAGCTTTTTTCTTCTTACTATCATTTGAACTCTAAAAGTTCCTATAGATACATCCAAAACTCTCGATAAAAAAATAATTCCTGCCCCTATATAAATGTTTGAATCCATCACTCTATCAATCATGCTCATTACTATTTCCATGCTTTTTTTCTCACCCCTTTCTCTTTATTTTTATTATACTATCTTCTCTACTTTTAAATTATAGGCAATTATAATATACTAATATTAATTATTCAACTATCCTTTTAAAATTTTTTAATTTTATTTTATAATATTATAGAACATAAATTATAATTCAGTGATAAATGAAAAGAAGGATTTTTTAAAAAAATGTCGAATAATAAATAAGGATGCAGAAAAATCAAACAGAATTTTCCTCAAATAAGAGGTAATAAAAAATGTTAGAAAATTATTTCGAAAAAGGTGATATAGCTCTATCCACATATGAGGCTTATGGAAGAAACCCGATAATATTTAATAGAGTTATTGAAAATTATAAAAAGGGTTTAAAATTACAACCTAAAAATATTCTTTATCATTATCGTCTTGGTTATGCCTACCACTTAATGAGGAGATTGATGGAAGCAAGCAGTGAATATGAAATAGTTCTAAAATTAGACCCTCCTCATATGGCTTCAGAGGATGATTTAAAATTGGTAGAAAAATACGCTCCCAGATTATTTATAAATCCTAAAGAATTTTTCAAACTAAAGGATTTAGTAGCAGTAATCCATCCGATAAAATCAATTATTGCCTATAATCTATTCTGGGAAGATGATATAGACTATCCGGGAGATAATGACCCTTCAGATCATGAAGTGGTATGGATAGAATTTAATAAAAATAAAGGGGAAGTAACCGGAGTATATACTTATTTTCATAAGGCTATCCTCTCCACAGAAGAAGCGGTTAAAGATGCTAATCTTTGCAATCAAAGGGCCAGGATAAATGTGCAATGGGGTGAACACGGGTCGCTACCTTTGGGATGGGAGAAATTACATCCAGAAGTAATATTTGAAAAAATTGGCAAAAGAATCAAAATAAAGAATATGGCTCAAAGATACCAGGAGTTAAGTAAAAGCATAAAAAATCCTCACCATCCCCTGGCTAAAGACTGGCCTAAAAAATTTGTAGGAAGCTATAAAGATTTTATTACTTTTGCTAAGTATATTGAAATACGCAGGCTTCTAACCAAGAAAAAAATGGCAATAATTAGCAAATGGCCCAATGCAGTAATTAATCGCTACTTTCTTTCATATAATTATTTCCCCAAAAAACAGTGGCCTAAATAAGTTTGTATCGCGTATAGGGTATCAAGTATTGCGTTAAGAGAAAGGAAGGAAATAAAGAAAAAGATAAAAAAGCAGCAAGTAGTATTTAGTAGCAACACGGCGTGCCGTGTTGGACAAGGACACATAGACGGTTAATTAAGGAGAGGTAAATAAATTGATGAAAGCAGAAATTATCAGTATCGGTAGTGAAATATTAAGAGGACAAATCACCGATACCAACGCTAATTTTATTGCCAAAAAATTAGTTGAATTAGGTATTGATTTAGAGCATATTTCAGCTGTCAGTGATAATCCTGAATCTTTATTATCCACTTTAAAACTCGCCCTTCAACGTTCTGACCTAATAATTACCACCGGTGGACTGGGACCTACGGAAGATGATATTACCTACCAAACCATTGCCAGGGCTCTAAATCTTAAACTAATAAAATATCCGGAAGCTGAAGAAAATTTAAAAAGAATTCTCAAAAAAATTAATAAAACAATTTCTCCGAGCAATCTCAAGCAAGTCTACTTTCCGGAAGGAGCCAAAATTATCATTAATCAATATGGCACTGCCCCGGCTATGATTTTAGAAAAAGATAACAAAATTATATGTTCTTTTCCCGGTGTCCCCCATGAGATGAAAAATCTGATAGAAGAAAATCTAATCCCTTATCTAAAAGAAAAATTTCCACCTTCTATGATTAAAAAGTCAAAAACTTTAAAGATTACTGGTCTAGGAGAGTCATCGGTTAATGAACTTATTCGCGACTATATGAACAAACAAACTAATTTTTCTTTTGGTATTTATGCTAATCCGGAAGATATTCAGGTCCAGGTAACTACCCAGGCTCCCACTGAAAAAGAAGTAGAAAAACTGTTACAATCTTCGGTTAATCAATTAACCAAAATATTGGGTAATTATATTTATGGGAGCGATGAAGAGACCATCGAAAAAGTCGTTGGGAATTTACTAAAGACTAAGAAATTAAAAGTAGCGGTAGCTGAATCCTGCACCGGAGGAATGTTGGGAGAGATGATTACCCGAATCCCAGGAAGTTCTGAATATTTTCAAGGAGGAGTGATAAGCTATAATGCCAGGGTTAAAGAAGACCTACTAAAAGTACCACCGGAAGTAATCAAAAAATATGGTGAGGTTAGCAAAGAAGTGGCTCAATTAATGGCTGAACGGGTTCGAAAATGCTGTCACAGTGATATAGGGATTAGTATTACCGGTATTGCCGGTCCGGGAGGAGCAACCGAGAAGAAGAAAGTGGGATTGGTCTATATGGCTTTAGCTAACGGCAAAAAGACTATTACCCAAAAACACCAGCTATTTGGAAACCGTCAACTGATTCGCTTAAGGGCAGCCCGCCGCGCCTTGAACCTACTACGAAATTATTTATAATCAATTTTTGAAATTAAGGGTCAGGCTTCACAACTTCATAGGCCTTAACAATATAACAAATAGAAAAAAATCTGCTGTTGTTGCTGTTAATTTTAAAAAATTAAAAGAGAAGAGATAAGAAAGAATGATAGGAACAAAAAACATATTAAGGGTTAGGCCTTAACATTTGACATACTGTAATTTCTTAAAATAAGATAAAAGTGTAATGCGGAACAAGGTCAGCTGGATTACTTTGATATGATTCTTTTATTTTTCTTCAATATAGTTTACCAATCTTTCAACAAGGTGGATAATGATAAGACAAAACACCAACCCAATGGTCTAAAAGATCGTAGGCTGTTTTGATATTTTTGTCTGATGGGAATCTCACTTTTCCAGATGAACCTTTCAGAAATATAACGTATTCTTTGCCTTTTTCTACCACAAAAGGTTCTTCCTCCCCTTGAAAAACAAATCTAGTAAAACGAAATCTGATTTTTTCATCTTTTTTGATTGAACCTTTGATAGGTTGAATTATTTTACAAAGAGCAGCCCATTTTTCTACCCCTAATTCTTCCATTTCACCGCCTTGTATTTCGAGAATGTTCTTGGGGTCAAATCTTTATTCTTGACAAATAGCTTAACTTCTGTCAAGGATAAATATTTGACCCCATTTCCTTTCTTAGCAATATCCAAACTTCAACCATCTGGTTAAAAATTCCTTAGATCCCATAGGTTTTCCGCTAAAAGTTATCGAATTATTAAGCTGGTATACCTTTTCTATTTATCTAATTTAAAAGTAAAATATTAATTGTCTATGAAAATAGAATGTGTCTATTTATTCCAAGAGCTTTAGCCCAAACCGCAAACACGCTGTTATGCGACGTTGCCTCTGCATCATGGTTTAAATCTTTGTACCAAATATTCACTCAAATATTCGATTTCCTTAGGTAGTATCTCTATCAATGTGTAATTTGGATCATCAACACTTTTCCAATGTTCACTAAAAGAATCGAAATGTTCAGCTATTTTTGCTTTTGTTTTTCTGTTGTTGATTATTCGAGATATCCCAGAAACTCTGATGTAACCATCTTTGTCTCCTTCTCGAAAATATAAACAAAATTCTGTTTTCGGATTCCCTTGTATCTGTTTAACCTTTGCATCCCTTGTACCAGTTGTAATCCATAATTTTCCATCAAAATAGATCAATGTCACCGGCCTAACCCTTGGTTGGTCGCCTTCCACAGTTCCTAAAAACACGTATTGGAAATCTTTAAAGTGTTTCCATACTTCTTCTTTGATGTCCTTATCAGTCATCAAAACACCTCCTTATTTTAATACTCAATATCCTGCAAAGACAAAAGTAGAATTAATAGGATAAACCTGTATATCCTGGATAAATCCCCATGAAGATATCTTGTCTTTTACATAAAGATAGGCTTCCTCTAAAGTAATTTCTCCATTGTTGTCCGAATCTGCTGGAAAACAATTATAACCACACCCTTCAAGCAATGCTGCAGTAAATGTTCCTATAGTATTACCATCAAAATTTATAGTATTACTTATTTGATTATAACTACAGGAAGTTAAAATTTTATAGCAGTCAGCAGTAAGTAAATCTCTTTCTCTATTTTGCTTATAAAAAAATACTTTAACTATATCGTTATTAAAAGTCTTTAAATCCTTATCAGAAAATTCGTAATAATCTCCACCTTTCCCTATAAATCCTCCAGAATTACAGGAATCAATTATAACCACCTTCGTCCCCGGTATAACTCCTAAAACTTCTTCTAATTCATTCACGCTGATCTTGGAATTTACCGAAGAGGTCATATCAGCTGGAAGGATAAAATAAATATTCCCGTATTTGTCACCATGCCCACCAAAATAAAAATACGAGACATCATCATCATCTGCCTCAGAAAAAGTAGAGGCAATTCCCTGTAAAATATTATTTTTTGTTGCCTTAAAGTCACTTATATAATCTATTCTAAAAAATCCAACCTTTTTCGGCCCAAATTTCCATTTACTAAGAACTTGATAAATCAAGTCATAAGGTGGAGCTTCTCCAAAATCAACCTCACTACCATAATTAATATATTCACCAACACCTACACAAAGAAAACGGTAGGTAATCCCATTCTGAGTCTGCTCCTCATTTGCCAGGGTTGGGGGTGTACGGGAAGATAAAATTATATTAAAAACTGCTATTAATATAATCAGGATGAACAAAGCTTTTTTATCTATAAAAAAATTATTTAGTATATCCAGCATTCCTCCTTTGGTAAATTTTGGAAATTATATTTTAACTCCTAAATCTTCTATTTACTCAAACTCAGAGATAACAATTTTTTCCTTTCAAAAGACAAAATCATCGAAAAATTATTTAACTTGAACCCAAGCTGTCCCTATTATCTCTGTCATAATTTATTCAAGAAATTTATTGTAAATAAAATTGCTTTTTTAGATAAGTCTTCACATAAGTGAGGTGGATTCTCTGGTTTAAATCCCTCCGGTCGCAAAACCTTGCAAATTAAACTCCCAAATTCTTTTTCGAATTTCTCTGCAAAAGAATAACACTGTTCTTTAATTTCATTATCCGAATAATTTTTGGCTTTACCCAAAATTCCGATAAACATTAAAGCTCCTTCAACCAGGCCGCATTGAGCTTGGAATCCTCCTGCACCAAAAAGGCCAATGGCAGAATTTAACACCTGAGGTTCCAAATCAATCAAAAATATCTCACCTAATATTTTAAGCGTAGTAATTGCACAATCTATATTATCTTTCCAATAATAATCGTGGACACGCTTATCAACAAGTGTTTTTATGTCCATTATTACCTTTCCTCTTTTCTTAATTTTACTTCCGCAACATAACTCTTCACCAAATTACTAAAGGCAAGCTTGAATTTTTTATAACTTCGTATTCGGGAACATAAGTTGATAAAGGTTCTCAAGCGGAGCGATAGGTTCTTATTTCTTCCTCAAATTCTGGAAAATATTGGTTGATAATCCTTAAATTAAATCTGGAAAGAATAGATTCTTTAGGTTCTCTCTCTAACAAAAACTCAAAGGACTTTTTTATTAATTCTTCTTTGGCTATTTTACCTCCGGTTAAGTCTTGCCAATATTCATCATCCAAACCTACATCATATTCTTTACTTACTCCTTTCTTTTCCACTTTCACTGTGAATTCTTGTTGATTTTTCTTTTCAACTTTAATCATTTTTTAATCCTTTCAAAATTTAATATTTGACCTTGCTCAGGTATACCCTCAAGGAGCTAATTTTTCTTAAGCATTTGAAGTTTTTCTAACGTTTTTTCGGCAACAATTTTCTCTTTATTGAAATGCTTTATCATCCTATTAAGACATTTTTGCTTTTCTTTCGCATCACCAAGATATTTAGCACAAGCGTTCATAAACTCTTTTGTTTTGGCTATGTTTGCTTCCACTTCATCCGGTATTTTTTCACTATCATGCTTTACTGCATTTTCTGGACATAGGTTATGACATATACCGCAATGAATACAGTTATCCATGTTTATTTCTGCATGTTCGTTATCCATGTAAATCGTGCCTACAGGACATTCTTCAACACATATATTACAACCTACACATTCATTTTTATCTACCCACGGCATTTTATCATTCCTCCTTTGGTTTTTTTAATATCCATAGTTCTTCTTACCTGCACGTACAGGTACTTTGAGCCAGTTTTCAGGTAGGACAACTTGAATTTCCCTTATTTTAAATTACAAAATATATTTGTAGAAGTTATGAAAATTTAAAAAAGTTACCGAATTATTGAGCTAGTACACCTGGTACACCTTCCCTATTTATTCAAATAAAATAGAATGTGTCTATTTACTGAATAAATTATTTTAGGTATTTAGAAAGGAAAAATTATTTTGGCTGCATCATAGAAGAATTTAGCACTAAAAAATAATAGAAAAACCCCGCATATTGCAAATAAAACCTGCTGCAGTTTTTTACCAAAAAACTGCCCACCTTTAAAAGATAAAGCAGAAAGAAAGTACAACCATAAAAAATCACATGACCAATGGCCAATCATAAACATAGTAAAACCGAGCAATCCAAAAGCATAAGAGCGGAAAATAAGAATAGAACCGATGGTTGCCATCCAGATTAAAAAATAAGGATTAGCCAGAGTGAGTATAATTCCAGCCTTCAGGGGAGAACCTGGACCATTAGCTGAATCAATTTTTGCTTGTTTAATCCCTTTAAGTAAGCCAAGACCTATCTTCTTCAGGAGAAATAAACCACCGAGTAATCCTATTATCGCTTTAACATAAGTAATTTTTAATATATCATCAAAACCATAAAGGATGTCTTTTGGGGTCAGTCTTCACAACTTCACATTTTTTATTCTATTTTTGTTTTATATTTTGTGAACTTGTGAAGCCTGACCCCACTATCCCACTATCCTTTAGATCCTATAGGTTTTCCGCCAAAAGTGGCTGAATTATTGAATCGGCATACCTTCCCTATTTATCTAATCTAAAAGCAAAATATTAATTATCTAAGAAAATGGGATGTATCTTTATTTATTTCATTCAAATTTTATTTATTAATCAAATTGGGTAATTGGTGGATTGGTAAAACATATTAAATGTTAAGGGTTTAACTCCAACGGTTATCGTTCTCTACGCAGGTTCGATTCCGATACTATTTAGCCATTCAATAACTTTTTTATTTATCCTTTCATCTCTAAATTTGAACCATTTTTCTCTATAA
>Ga0315549_1000419_pt1 | contig 50710 bp, 52 predicted proteins | sample SalMarSW160200MG_FD_203101 | JGI IMG/M metagenome (GOLD analysis project Ga0315549, IMG submission 203101) | Salt marsh sediment microbial communities from the Plum Island Ecosystem LTER, Massachusetts, United States - Salt Marsh Sediment SW1601-200 ...
AAAGGAAAGCCTCCTCCACAACCTGCTGGAGTCCGCCCTGGACAGCCAGCGCGTCTTCCCGCGGGAGGAAGCAGCCAGCTACGCCGTGGACGGCGTCATCCCTCAGGTGGTGGCCCTGCCGGCGACGGTGGAAGAGGTGGCCGAGGTGATGCGCCTAGCCAGTCGAGAGGATGCAGCGGTCATACCCTGGGGCGGCGGCACGGCCATGAGCCTGGGCAACGTCCCCCGCCGCTACGACATCGCCCTCTGTCTCTCCCACCTGAACCAGGTTGTAGAATACGAACCCGCCGACCTCACGGCCACCGTTCAGGCCGGCAAGACCCTGGCCGATTTCCAGCGTCACCTGGCCGAGAGCGGCCAATTCCTTGCCCTCGACCCGCCATCGGGGCAGGAGGCCACCATCGGCGGCATGCTAGCCGTCAACGCCTCGGGGCCCTCTCGCCACGCCCACGGCACCGCCCGCGATCTGATCCTGGGGATGCGCGCCGTGCAAGCCGACGGCCGCATCATCAAGGCCGGCGGCCGGGTGGTGAAGAACGTGGCCGGCTACGACCTCAGCCGCCTGTTCATCGGATCCCTGGGCAGCCTGGGCATCATCGTCGAGGCCTGCTTCAGGCTGGCCCCCTTGCCCAGGGCCGAGAGGACAGCGGTCGTCTTCCTTCCCTCGGCCCAGGAGGCCTGGCGCTTCGTCGCCCAGACGGCCAATATCGGCCTGCGCGCCGTAGAGTTGCTCAACGCCGCGGCAGTCAGGCAAGCCGCCGCCCTCGGCGAGGCGGCCAAAGATGGCTACGCTCTGGTGCTGGCAGCGGTCGGCGAGCCCGCGGCGGTGGAGCGTTCCCTCAAGGAAATAGGCGAACTCTCCCGGCGGGCGGCCGCCTCCCTCACGGAGGTGGATGAGAGCGCCCAGGACCAGCTCTGGCAGGCCATCGCCGCCCTCGCCCGGCCCTCGCCCAGCCACGCTAGTCTGCTCTGCAAAGCGGCCGTCCTGCCCTCCCAGGTGCCCACCCTCTCCGAGCAGATAGAGACAACGGGTCAGGAACTGGGCCTGGAGCCGCTGGTGGTCTCCCATCTGACGGCAGGCATCGTCTACAGCGCCTGGTCCCTTCCCCAAGACGAGCGCGCCCAACGCGCACTCGACCTAGCGACTACACTTCGCCGGGCCGTCGCTGGTCTGCGCGGCAGCCTGGTGGTGGAGGCCTGCCCCCTGCCCCTCAAGGAGAAGTCCGATGTCTGGGGCGAGCCCGCCGCTGACTTCCCCCTCATGCGGCGGATCAAGGAGCAGTTCGACCCTCAGGGCATCCTCAGCCCCGGCCGCTTCCTGGGGAGGCTATGAGCAGCGTGAGCGAGCGGAAGCCGACGCCTGCCCAAGAGGGCTTCAGCGGCCCTGATAGCCCCACCCTTCAGGACATCCTGCGCTGCGTTCACTGCGGCCTCTGCCTCCCCCACTGCCCCACCTACGTCGAGCTGGGCCTGGAGACGGAGTCGCCTCGGGGCAGGCTCTACCTTATGCGGGCGGTGAGCCAGGGGCGTATCTCCGTCACCGACAACGTCGTCCGCCACCTCGACCTCTGCCTGCAATGCCGCAACTGCCAGGCCGTTTGCCCTTCCGGCGTCCGCTTCGGCCAGATCATGGAAGAAGCCAGGGCCAAGATCCTGCGCGACGGCCGCCGCGCCCCCGCATCCTGGCGGGCCAGCCGCCTCGTCCTGCGACTCTTCTTCTCTCACCCCCAGCGCCTTCGCTACCTGATGGCCGCCCTGGGTCTGTACCAGCGCTCCGGCCTTCAGGGCCTGCTGCGGCGCTCCCGTCTTCTGGACCTTCTGCCCGGCCCCTGGCGGAACCTGGAGCAACTGGTGCCTCGGGTCTCGGCCCGCCCCTTCGCTGCTCGAGGCCTCGTCGGCAGCCCCGCGGATGACCCGCCCAGATTCAGGGTAGCCCTTCTTTCTGGCTGCATGATGCCCTATATCTACGCCCACGTGCACGAGGCCACCGTCCGCTTGCTGGTGCGCCACGGCTGTGAGGTGGTGGTGCCGCCAGAGCAGGTCTGCTGCGGCGCCCTCCACCTGCACAGCGGCGACCGCCAGGAAGCCCGACGGCTCGCCCGCCGCAACATCGATGTCTTCCTGGCTGAGGATGTCGATGCCATCATCGTCAACGTGGCCGGCTGCGGCGCGGCTATGAAGGAGTACGGCGAGCTACTGAAGGACGACCCTCGCTACGCCGAAAGGGCCAATCGCTTCAGCGCCCTCGTCAAGGATGTGAACGAATTCCTGGCAGACCTGCCCTTGAGCGACGGTCTGGGCCCCCTGCACCAGGTCGTCACCTACCAGGACCCCTGCCACCTGCTCCACGCCCAAGGCATCAAATCTCAGCCCAGGGCCCTCCTTCAGGCCATCCCCGGCCTGGAGCTAGTCGAGATGAGCCACCCAGATCAGTGTTGCGGCAGCGGCGGGCTGTACAACATCATTCACCCTCGAATGGCCCAGCGCCTGCTGCAGCGGAAGATGAGGGATGTGGCGGCCACCGGCGCCCAGGTCATCGCCACCGCCAATGCCGGCTGCGCCCTCCAACTGGAGGCCGGCCTGAGGCGCTACGGCCTGTCGGGAAGGGTCGCCCACGTGGTGGAGCTCCTAGACGAGTCTTATCGAAAGGGCGACCGTCCAGCATAATTCCCAGTCGTGAGTGGAAGCCGAGGCCCAGGTCATGCTTCCGGGCTAGGCTTGATCCCAGCCGATTCAGCAAGCCAAAGAGCCACACTACGCTTTTTCACCCTCTTTTAACCCCCCAAAGCGCCCCTATTCACCACGAAGCCGGCCCTTTGTTCGTCTTACTTAGTGAAGGAGGAATAGCAGCGATTTGCTGGGCGCTACCTCAAAGGTTGCCCAGGGTTATGGAAAGTTCCCCCTGGCAGCAGGTTTTACGTAACGAGGAGCCCTCTTCTCGCGTCTGAATATGTGGCGGAACAAGTGTTAGTGAGCGTGGGCTCACACACTAGCGAATCTCCCGGGTCCCTGCCCTCCCAAGGGATTCGGAGGTAGCGACTGGGGAGATGAGTGCTGGCAAAGGCTGGCGGCGATTCACCGCCAGAGAACGGAAGGTATGAACCTCCCTTTCATCGGCAGATCTTCGGCTGTAGCCGCCGACGAAAAAGAGGGGCGCGCAGAGCATGCGGCTCCCGGCCTCTCTCTGACGGACTTTTCTGCTCGCTACCGCCACTTCTACCCCAAGGTTTTTGCCTTCGTCTACGGTCGCGTCCAGGACAAAGAAGTGGCCCTGGACCTCGTCTCGGAAGTGTTTGAGAAGGCCTTTTCCAAGGGTTCCTCCCTGCGCTCCGATGGAGCCTTTGAGGCCTGGCTATTCACCATCGCCCGCAACGCCGTAGCCAGCCACTGGCGCAAAGAGAAACCGGCAGCCAAGGCCCTGCACAGCGTCGCCTGGGAGTGGGAGCTCACACAGCATCATCGCGACCCCGAACAGACCCTCCTGGAACGTGAACAGATGGCGATCCTTGTCTATCATGTGCACCAGCTTTCCCAACGGGAGCAAGAGATCCTCTCTTTGAAGTTCGATGCTGAACTAAGCAATCAGCACATCGCCCGGGTTATGGGGACCAGCGAGGTTAACGTACGGGTTACCCTCTACCGGGCGCTGCATAAGCTGCGAGATCGGATGAAGAGTGTGCCACAATGAATGAAGACGAACGCGCCAAGAAGCTCTGCGATGCCATAGACGCCATCCTCCAGGGCGAAGAGCCCAAGATGGAGCTGGATGACCAGGAGCTTATTGAGCTCCTGCGCATCGCCCGCTTGCGTCACCAGGCCGGTCAGGCTCTGGCCAATGTCGGTTTCACCTACCAGGAGCTGCTGCGGCGTGTCCTCCAGGCCCGTATCGTAGCCCGCCAGATGGAGGAGGGCGGTGAGAAAGCTGATGATCCGCCCCCAGAAGTGAGCAGCATTATGGACGAAGACCCAGGGCAGTTCCTCGACCCCCTGGATCCTGGCTATGGTAAGCTTGTCAACTTCCTGGACTTCCAGCCCAGGCCGGCGCACGCTGCTCCTCCCGTCCAAGCCACAGCCGTCCACACGCACCCGACCGTCGCCCGCCAGGCCCGGCCGCGAACGCTGATTCCCAGCTGGTCGCGCCGCAGCGACCGGAGCTCGAAGAAGGCGGAAACCCTTTCCGCTGCCCTCGACCGTCTCCTTTCCAGCCGAAAGCGCACCATCTCGGTGGGCGACCCCGACATCGACGAGCTGATACAGGTAGCCCAACTGCGTCGGTTCGTCGGCCGAAGCCTAGCCGCTGCCGGCAGCCCTTACAAGAGACGGCTCTGGACAGTCCTGCGCATGCGCCTAGCTGCCTCTCTGCGCCGTCAGTCCTACGCTCCTCAGCGGCCCTCCGTCATCGCCGCCGTTGGCCGCTTGTCGTGGCGGCAGGCAGCAGCGGCAGCCGCTGGCATAGCCTTGTTGCTAGGTGTCCTGGGGCCCTTGCCAGCCACCGGCTTCGCCGATCATCCCGTAACCCATCTCCTGGGCTTCGTGGAGGAACACGTGGGCGTGGAAGAGGTAGATGGGCCGCCTCCCACCGAGCTGCCGACGACGGCCCCTGAGGAGCTTATTGCACCAGAAGAAGCCGCGCATCATCTCGGCCTTGCCGTTGGTCAGCCTTCCTACCTGCCCGAGGGCTTCCAACTGGCTCGCTCCAGCTACCATCCTCAGAGTGCCAGCAGCCCCGAACAGGGCATGTTCGTCCTTATCTACACCGTCGGTGGCACCGATCCCACAACCCTTGCCGATACAGATCCCCAGCTCTTGATATTCCAAGACAGAGCATCCTCTGACAGCATGGCCGTGATGAGTGGCCAGGCCGAAGACCTAGTGTTGGCAGGCCATGTACCTGGCACCTACGCGCGCGCCCTGTGGACGACCGGGGAACAAGGAACCCTCGAGGGCGCGGACCCCAACGCCGAAAGCCTCTTCTTCGACAACGACAACGTTCGGGTCATCATCACCTACATGAACGGCGACCAGGAAAAAGAAGAGCTCGTGCGCATCGCTGAGTCGATGCTAAGCCAGTAGGAGAATCCAAAAGCACCTCGCCCGACAGGCTCGAGACAAGCGAAAAGGGCGGCCAGCATGCTGGCCGCCCTTTTGGTTTATATCTTCCCTTTTCGGCCTGTGCCCCTAGTCTATGTCCTCCCGCAGCCTTCTCTCCCTCATCATCTCGTACAGTAGATTCTCCACCACCATCAGCAGCAAAAGGACCGCCCGCTGCTGCCGCCGCGGCAGACGAGCCAAGAACTGCAACAGATCAGCGTCCACCTTCTCGGCCAGAGCAACGCGGTTCTCACCGGTGTTGGCCATCACCCCTAATCCCGCCGGCTGGACAACCTGGAATCCTGGCTAGCCGATCCCTCTCCCTCTCCCCCTCCCCGCGTGTCCTCCACCAGGTGCTCCATGCCCTCCAGCAAGAGGAGCAAACGCCGTTGCCGGTTACGAGGCAGGCGGGCCAGGAAGCGCAGAAGATCCGGGTCCACGTTGGCCTCATAGCCCTCGTAGACCTGCTTCAGAGTGCGCACCGTCGGGTAGCCAGCGGCCTCGAACAGATCGTCGGCGTCCACGTGTATGGCCTGAGCAACCCTAAGGATGACGGCGGCACTGGGATTCCGCACGTCCCCGTTCTCCAACTGAGATAGGTAACCCTGGCTGACAGCAGCCTCACCGGCTAGCTGCCCCTGAGTAAAACCTATCTCCTCGCGTAGTTCCCGAATCCTTTTGCCTAGCTCCATATTCCCACCGCCTCTATGAGCGTGCTGACATTCTCACCCTTTTTCTCAAATTTGTCAATACAACTCTTGACAGTAACTCAATATTGATATATTAATAGGTTGGTTTAGAAGTTCCTTTCAAGAACGGTCTACACCATATACTCGGTAATCTTGTCCAAAGGAGGTGGTTGAGAGGGTGAACAACAAAGCTGACAAGCTCTGCCGCGCCATCGATGACCTTCTCCTGCCTCATCCTCGCAAGACCTTGGTGGTAGAGCCTGAGGCTCAAGAGTTGCTCCGGCTGGCCCACCTCCGCCGTGAGGCCGGCCGCAGGATTGCTGCCATAGGCGCCTCTCGGCTGGAGAAAAGCTGGCAACAGCTGGAAGCAACTCTGCGGGTCCGATAGCCCCGGCCCTACCGGCCGCAAGCGGCCAAAGGAGGTGATAGCCCATGAAGATCTGGCGAACGCCGCTCCTGCTCCTAGTAGCAGCCATTGCCCTCCTGGCGATCGCCGGCGGAGCGCTCCTGCTCCAGTCTTCGGACGAGGCCGAGGCGAAAATCGTCTCCGGCGACTCCCTGTCTTGCAGCGCAGTGAGCCCTTCAGGCGACGCGCTTGTCGTCGCTCCTGACTCAGCCGGAACATCTCTGACAACCACTGATACTGCCGCCTCCTCAGCCCAGTGCTACTTTGCCGGCATTACCAGGTTCCCGAACGGTTGCGGTAGCCAGGACCTCTATGTCTTGAGATACCTGTGCTACGATCCAGCCAAAGACTGGTTCTACGTAAACTACATGTACTGCATGTAGCCCAGGCATCAGACCAACCCTCTCGGACGGCGGCGCCAGTTCCTGCCGCCGTCCTACTCTTTCCCTCCTTGACAATCGTCTTCCACTGCCAGCCGATCGCCCACAGTAGTCTCCGAGCGTGCGGCTGTGCCCGCCGCCACCTCCAGGGCATCCCGGGCCCCCCGGCCGCCCAAGGCCACCCGAAAGGGCCCGAGCGCCGGCGCCACCTTCACCACCTTGGCCTCCCCATCCAGAAAGATCACATCGATCGGAAAGCGCATAAGGAAGGTCTGCACCGACGAGCAGGGCGAAAGTAGCAGACCCTCCCCTTCCTTCAGACCGTGGCGCCCCATAAGGCCAACGAGCCGCGCCCAAAAGCTTTCCGCCTTCCGCGCATGCCCAGCCACGGTCGTTCCCTTGCTGACGTTTACAATCCTGGCCACAGTGGAGATACGATATCACTGGCTTGGCAGAGCGTCCAGCCGCTGCCCCATGCTCTCCAGCAGGAGCAGTATGTAGCGCTGCTGCTCCTGCGACAGGCCAGCCAAGAATCTTAGCAGGTCAGGGTCAACCCTAGCCTGGTAGTTGCTGTTGGCTTTGCTAAGGCCCCTGACCGGCGTATAGCCAGCCGCGTCCAGCAGCTCATGGGGATCCACATACAGGGCGCTCGCCAGGCGCAATAGGATGGCGGCGCTAGGATTCTTAACTTCTTCCCTCTCCAACTGGCAGAGGTAGCCCTGGCTCACCTCCGCGCAACCGGCCAGTCGGGCCTGGCTTAGGCCCATCTGCTCCCGCAGTTCGCGAATTCGTCTGCCTAGCCTCATCTCCACGTCCCTCTGGCCCCCTACTACAGCAGTTGCTCTCCTATCCGGATAACAGCCGGGCCCAAGATCACCAGCATAAAGGCAGGAAAGATGCAGATGACCAGTGGAAACATCATCTTGATCGGGGCTTCGTGCGCCAACTGCTCCGCCCGCTGCCGTCGATGCGTCCGCATCTGGTCCGACTGCACCTTCAGCACATGGCCGATGCTCACCCCTAGCTGTTCGGCCTGGATGATGGCGTTGACAAAGGAGATGAGCTCTGGCACCCCCGTGCGCTGGCCCAGGTCGCTCAAGGCCTCCCGCCGCAAGCGCCCCATGCCCACCTCTCGCAGCGTCTGCGAAAGCTCCTTGGCCAGAGGACCCTTCATCTGCTCACCGATCTTGGCCAGGGCAGCGTCCAGACCCAGCCCCGCCTCGACGCAGGTAGTGATTAGGTCCAGGGCATCGGGCAGGGTCTTGATGATCAACCGCTGCCTCGACCGCACCGTTGTCCTCAGCCAGAACAAGGGCAGACTGAAGCCGATGATAGCCATCACCATCAGGCCCAGAAATCCCTGAGTGCTGATTCCCCCCAGAGTGGCAAGGGCAACGATAGTCAGCCCGGCGAAGAAAGCGATACAGACGGCCCAAAAGGTAACGAAGGTAGTAGCCGTCATAGAACTGCCAGCCATGACGAGCGATTTCTGGATGCTAGCTAGGAAGTTGACCGGCAGCATTCCTGCCAGACCCTTACCGAAACCCTGAATAGTGGGGCGCAGTATCCTATCGCTGAAGGGCAGGACCAGCTCCGACACGTCGCCGGCGGCCACCTGCCGTCGCAGCGTCTCCATGCGCATCTCCGTCACGCTCGTCCGCGGCCTCACAAGGCCCAGCACCAGGAAGGCCACGGCAGCGAAAACGACGAAGGCGATCATCAGTGCAAACATCTGCTGCTACACCTCAATACTCATCATAGAGCGAATCAGAAAGATACCCATGACCTCCAGCCCCCCTGCTATGAGGAGCAAGACCTTGCCGACAGTTTCAGTAAATAGAGGGGCCATGTAATCGGGGTTCATGGCGAACATGATCAGGCCCACGAAGATAGGCAGCGCGCCGATGACAACCCCCGTCATGCGCTGTTGAGCGGTGAGGGTCTTGATCTCTCCCCGAATGCGGTCCCGTTCCCTTATGGTGTAAGCCACGTTGTCCAGCGTCTGGGCCAGATTGCCCCCGACCGACCTCTGAATAGCGACGGCGGTAACAACCATCTCCATGTCGGGGCTAGCGATGCGATCAGCCAGAGCCTGGATAGCGACCTCAGCCCCGGCACCCAGGTTCGCATCCTGGAGCATGCGCTTGAGCTCATCCGCCAGCGGTGGCGATATCTGACGGCTGGCGTATTCGAAACCCTGCAGCAATCCATACCCCGATTTCAGGGAGTTGGAGACCAGGGTGAGCATCTCCTCCAGTTGACCGTTGATCTTGGCCTGGCGGCTGCGCCGCCGACGACCCACGTACCAGCGGGGCAAGAAGTAGCCAATCGGAGCCGCCGGCAAAGCGATGAGCCAGTTGCGCGTCAGCAGGAGAGTCAGCAGAAGGAGAAGCATAGCCACGGCAACCCTGAGGGTCATGTATTCGCCTACCCGCAAGGGAATGCCCGCCCGTTCCAGCGCCAGGACTGAGCTCTCCACTTGGCGGCTGCCACCCAGAATGCCAGCGAGGGGGCCCAGCTTGCCGCGATCGGTAGGACGCAACAGCGACTCATCACCGACGCCGCTGGGGCGACTCGTCTCGCCCCGACTAAGCTCCTCCAGGCGGCGGCTAAGTGCCCCCTGCCCAGAGCCCCGAATCTGAGAAATGCCAATGACAAGCAGCGTTACAGTGGCCATCACGGCCACGGCTACTAGAAGCGCCAGCGGTTGCATCGGCCTACCACTCCGCTACGTTCTGAAACAAGCCCTCAGGCACAGCAATGCCGGCCAGGGCGAAGCCTTCGGCGAAGGTAGGACGGATGCCCGTGGACTGCAGCCGCCCCAAAATACGGCCGTGCTCATCGATGCCCTCCTGCTCAAAGCGGAAGATGTCCTGGAGAGTGACAATCTCCCCCTCCATGCCGCTCACCTCAGTGATGTGGGTTATGCGGCGGCCGCCGTCGCGGAAGCGCGCTATCTGAAGAACAAGGTGAAGGGCCGACGACATCTGCTCACGGATGGCCCGCATTGGCAGGTCCAGATTGGCCATTAGCACCATGTTCTCCAGCCTGGCCAGAGCATCGCGAGGCGAGTTAGAGTGAATGGTGCTGAGGGAGCCCTCGTGGCCGGTGTTCATGGCATTGAGCATGTCGAACGCCTCGCCGCCACGCACCTCACCGATGAGGATACGGTCGGGCCGCATGCGCAGGGTGTTGCGCAACAGCTCCCGCTGGGTCACCTCCCCCCGGCCATCCACGTTGGGGGGGCGAGCCTCCAGGCTGATGACGTGCGGCTGCTGAAGCTGGAGCTCCAGAGGGTCCTCGATGGTCACAATGCGCTCGGAATCGGGAATGAAGGCAGACACGGCGTTGAGAAGGGTCGTCTTGCCGGTGCCTGTGCCGCCGGAGACCAGGGCATTCAAACGAAGCTCCACACAAGCCCCCAAGAACTGGCCTATTTCGGCGCTGAGGGTGCCCACCTTCACCAGGTCATCCATGGTCAACTTGCTTCTAAGGAACTTGCGGATGGTCATGGTGGGGCTCTTGGGGGCCAAGGGAGGGATAATAACGTTCACGCGCGAGCCATCGGCCAGGCGGGCATCCACCATGGGAGAGCTCTCGTCGACGCGCCGCCCCAGGGGAGCGATGATCCGCTCCACAATCTGCATGACATGGTCCACATCGCGAAAGCGAACGTCGCTCTGATACATGATGCCATCCCGCTCGAAGTACACCTCCTCGGGCGAGTTCACCATCACCTCAGAGATAGACGAGTCGTGCAGCAAGGGCTCGATGGGTCCCAGACCCACCACCTCATCCACCACCCGGGTGGCCACGGCATCCCGCACCAGGGCGTTCAGAGACTCCCGCGCCAGCAGGGCCTTTACCGCCTCCTCCACCGCCCGACGCCGCTTGTCAGGAGGCATAGCCTCCAGCTTCTCGGCTTCCAGCTCATCGATGAGCCTCTGATGGAAGCGATAGACCAGCTGCTCTAGTTCCTCCCCCAAACGAGCCGAGCGGCGGGCCGGCGCCGTCGGCTGAGGATTTGACTCGCCCGATGGCTGATCACCGTCGTTCTGCTCTGGAAGTCGTTCAGATCGCCAGCGCCACTGACTCATCTTTCTCCTTCCTTATCTGGTCCATTCCTCTGACGCCGGCGTCGCGGGTGCCTCCGACACCGGCTCCGCAACCCCTTCCACGGCAGCCTCTGGCTCGGCCTGTGGCCCCACCTCTGGTCCGCCCTGTGGCCTTCCGAGCAGGGGGATGCGGTCGCCCAGGCGCTCCAGCACGCCCTTCGGCCGGGAGCGGATGCCGCCAATCGCGTAGGCCATTTCCACAAGGCTCTGCGACGCCTTCGCCTTGGGCTTGGCCGCCACTATCGGCATGCCCAGCTGGGTGGTCTGAGAGATCCCGCGATCGTAGGGGATGCTCCAGAAGACCTCCTTACCCAGCACCCGCCGAATGTCGACCCGTGAGTCGCCGTGGGCATCGCTGGTATGGTTGATCACTATCTTCACCTTCTCCGCCGGGAAGGACCAGGAGCGAAGCATCTCCAGGGCCAGGATCGTATCCTTCAGGGCGGCCAGATCGGGAGTGGCTGTCAGCAGAAGAATGGTGCACATCTCCAGCGCACGAGACACGATGTCGTTGAAGGCGCCGGGTGTGTCCAGAAGGACGTAATCGTGCGTGGTCGCCAGGACGCCCACCACCTTCTCGATGTGCCCAGGGTGGATGCTGTGCCATTCGGACGGCCTAATGGGCGCCGGCAAGATGGCCACGCCGGTCCCGTGCGTGTACAGGCACGATTGCACCGCCTCGCGGTCGATCTCCTCGTCCGGTAGAGCCAGGTCAGAGATACTGCGGTCCGTAGGCATGTCCATGAGGATGGCCACGTCGCCAAAGCGGGTGTCCAGGTCCACCAGCGCCACTGATTGGCCCGTCTTCTGCACCAGGGCAGTAGCCAGATTGGTGGCGATAGTGGTCTTGCCGATCCCTCCTTTCGCCCCGAAGACGGTCACCACCGTCCCGTAGGCCTGGGCCTCCACCTCCCCTGTCATCCGCTGCTGGCGCCTCTCTTCCTGGGCAAGCACCGCCTGGATGGAGTTCGCCAGATCCTCATCCTTGAGAGGAGCGACGAGGTAGTCCTTGACCCCCACCTGCATCGCGCGGCGGATGTAGCTAGGGTCGCCGATTGATGAGTAGGCGATGATGGGCACATCGGGGAGAACGTCCGCCACCGACTCGACCGTCTGCAGGGAACGAGCTATAGGCTCCTCCAGGGCCACCACCACCACCTCAGGCGTCGTCTCGCGGGCCAGAGTCATCGCCTCCATCCCGTAGCCCGCAGCGCCCATCACAGCGAAGCCTGACAGCGCCAGCATTCGCTGCGTTTCCGCCCGTGTGGACGGATCCTGGTCGATTATGATTACCTTGGGGTTTCTAGCCACCTAGGACCTCCTCCCGTATTAGCGTCCAAAAGGACTAGGAAGGTTAGACGGCAAGATCTCAGGGTTGGTAATGGCTGGCACCGTCGGCTCGTCCGTCTCTCCCACCGGCCGCAACGACAGTTTGAGAACACCCATCTCCTCTGCCAGGGCCAGCGTCTGAGCCTGCGCAGGTGTCACTGCCAGAGTCACGTTGGTGGCATCGGGATTGGGGTCGGCAGGCTTGGGGAGAACGGGCTGCGATTCCTCACCAGTCGTCTCCTCGCTGTCGTCCTCCTCGGGCAAGGCCTCGGCCACCTCCTGGGCCACTGCCAGCACCTGCAAGTTCTGCAAGACAGTGACCGCCACATAATCATCAAATTCCTCCGAGGAGGTGGGGTCGCCCTCCTTGATCCCGTAGAACGTGACATCGAAAACGCCGATGACATCCACGAAGTCCCCGGGCAGGATCAGGCCACCGGCGCCCGTGACCTCACTCACCTGCACGGACACCGCTCGCTGGTCGGGCGGCACCACATAAGAAAGGGGCAATTCCTCGTCACCCGCCCCCGGCACCTCCCTGGCGGTTGCCGCCACCTTGCTGCTCAGAATCTGTTCCTCGGCAGCGATAGGCAGACGAGTGACCATGCCAATCAACTGATCAGTGGATGAAAAGGCATCCGGATGCACTGCGCTCTCTGCCAGGGACTTCACTTCCACCATTTCAGCCGTGATGCGCACACGAGCGGACATGTCCTCCGTGGCGACCACCACTGGCTTGGTGGCCGCGGCGCTCGCCTCCCCGTCACCCCCACCCTGGCTGAGGTAGACGTAGACCAGCACCGCGCTAACAAGGCCCAAGAAAAGGGCCACTAATAAGACCGCTTTGTTGCTCCTGCCGCCCCCAACGCGATTTCGCATCACAGGTTCCCCCTCATGCCCGCAGCTCTGCCGGCCAGGCAAGCTGCTAACGGGCGCGGGCCTTCTTCTGCCCGCCCCCTACCTCGAACGTTCGCTCACGACCCGGTCATGGGTTCAGCGTCGGCACCAGACGGATGCCGGTCACGAGCTCCCAGCCTATCGTTTCGAAAACCGGAGTCAGGTCCCCTCCCTCGGGCTCTTCGAAGTAGTGGTACTCGTCGGTGGCCATGGCCTGCAGGACATCCCGCGCCGGGGCGTCCTCCCACTCACCGCTGTCGCACCCGCACAGACTTCCGGGTCCCGGATCTTCCACGCCATAGCCAATCGTGTATACCTCGATCCCCAGAGCCTTGGCGTCTTCCGCCATTTCGACGGCGTGCTCGCAGGGGTTGTAGCTGTCGGGCTCGGGGCCGCACTGACCGTTCTGGCCATCCTCTGGCTGGTTGGCCGCTCCGTCGGAGAGGAAGATTATCCCCCAGTGCTCGTCGGGCCTGCCGTTGGTCTGCAACTCCTCGGCGGCGGCCCACATCGGATCGCCTAGGTCCGTGCCCACCTGGGACGTTTTCAGGCAGCTAATGTTGGCCACCAGCGAGCTGCTCTCGTCCGGCGAGCCGTCGGGGTTCTGATAGTCATCGCTCAGATGGGTGGTCACCCAGCGCGACTCCGGCAGGTTCGGATAGGGCAGCGGCGGGTTGCACTGCCAACCCCCCGGCCACGACCACCAGCACTTGTGCGGTTCGCCCCAGCAGTCGCTCGAGCTCTTGGCCGGGCCCAGGGCCGCCAGGCCTACCCGCTGCCACTCCTCGGAGAACACTCCCAGGATGGCCTTAGCCGCGTTCTTGGCGTTCGTCATGTCGCTGCCGCTCATGCTCTGCGTCCGGTCGAGCACCATCATCACATCCAGCGCCCGGAAAGGAGCGGCGCCACACAGACCACGGCAGCCAGCGGCGGTGGCCGAAACCGTGACGTCGTCCAGGCCCAGAAGCGGTGCGAAATTCAGGGGGACGTTGCGCTCAGCGTGAACGACGATGGTATCCCACCTGTCCGCCGACGAGTCGCAGGCGATCTCGTATTCACTGGTGCAGGTGAAGCTTATGTCCACGCTGTCCCCATCGGTTACATCGACCTCGTTCTTATCGAGCCACTCGTGAGCGTCTGCCTCAGCCTCGGTCCACGAGTCAGGCAATTTCTGGGCAGCCGCTAGAGCAGCGGCGTCAACAGCCTTCTGGAGCTCGCGCTTCTCATGCATGAACATCCCTACGTCCAGCACCAGCGCCGCGAAGCCCAGGATCACTATCATGGCCAGGGTCCCCAGCACCAGGCCTTGACCGAACTCCTGTCGCCAGAGGGAACGCAGTAGCCTCAATAGCCTCACGCTACTCACTCCAATCGAAAGTCAGCAGTAGAACTCAGGGTGAAGGACTCGCCAACAGTGCCGCCGCTGACCACGCCGACGATGCCAGCCAGAGGAGTGATCAGTGAGTAATCGTAGCTCACGTCCACCACCACCGACTCCCCCGGCAGACCTTCGGCATTGGTAACAGTGACCTCCAGGTCGTCCCCTAACGCGCCTGCCGTGTCGCGCACTTTCCCCTCGATGCACTGGTCGAGCGAGCCCTGCCCATAGCAGGGAGAGCCCACCGCGTCAAGGGCAGGATGCACAGCCCCCAGACGGCCGCCTTCACGCGCCGAGTTGGTGACTGTAATCCAGGCATGGAAAGCCATGCCAAAATCGACAATTGCACAAAGCACTAGAAGGAAGATGGGCAACACAAGGGCAAACTCCACCAGCGACTGTCCACCTTCCCCCTTGCCTCTGCGTCTGGTGATGCGCTTAAGGATAGCTAGCATGGGCTTCCTCGTGCTTGACTGCTTCTGCAGGAGCGTCGCGGCTCAACCCGAGCGCCTGACGGCACATCTGCCTTGGTTAGCCCTCGTTGGACCGCGACACCCCTGCTGTTCTGTTTCTACCTGACTGGCCTAGCCTCCGAGAGCGGCCGCTATCTCGTCCAGGAAGCCAGCAATGGCCAAACCGATGATCCCCAAAGCACCCATGCATACCACGGCAATGAGGGCCATGATCAGGCCGTACTCGGTTAGGGCCTGCCCCGACTCCGAGCGGAAGCGGGTTACCAGCCCCACGAAAAACTCGCTGATCTTGCTTAGCATCGTTCGTTTGTACCTCCATTAGGCTCCTGCTTTTAGCTGCGGGATAGCTTGCAGGTTCACCTAGGTTGTGATAAGAAAGAAGAGACGTCGGGCCCCGCGCACTCCGGCGTCCGGGGTGGGGATTTGCGGTCCTGCCAGGCCAGCTCTCCTCACCCCGTCCGTGTTTGTTTTTCTCATTCGCCTCTCGATATCCACCTCCTTATCTCAGCAATAGCGACAAGCTAGGCTTATCGCCCATCTAGCCTACCTGAAGGTTAGACGCCTGAAACAGGATGTTGTTACAGTTATGTCCACTTGCCTCCCAAATCCCTCTCGCCTTTCACTTCAATAGACGTATGACACCGCCCTACCGTTACCTCTCACGCACGAGAGCTCGCGTGTGGCCGCGCCGTTGCCTCTGCAGGCCCAATGCGCTACCCTGCCTACCAGTGAGCAGACCTACCTTTAGTGAACCAACCCTAACCCTCACCAGGAATCGAAGGGAATCGCCATGCCGATCGTCGCCGCCCTCCTCGGCCTCATAACCGGCCACATACTGGAAGTGCTCCTGGACCGTTTCTACTCCGACGCGCCTCCCGGAGGCCCTCTCGTCCGCTGCTCGGCCTGCCGTTCCCCTATCCGCCTCCTTCACCTCCTCCCCCTGCTAGGCTACCTCTGGCATCGTGGCCGCTGTCCCGACTGCGACCAGCGATTGCCCATTCGCGTCCTCCTCCTGCCGCCGGCCAGCGCCCTCGTGTTCGCCCTTACCGCCCTGGCCAGCGACCAGTGGGGCCCAACGATCCTGGGCGGCCTGTTCGCCGCTATCTTCCTGGCCCTGATGACCACAGACCTGGAGCGCCGCCTCATCCCCAATCGCATCGTCTACCCCGCCATGCTCCTGGCCATCGCTGTGTCCTGCGCCTGGCCCGACCGGGGCATAGGACAAACCCTCGCCGGCGGCGGCCTGGCCTTCGCCATCATGCTCATCGTCTACATCGTCTCCCTCGGCCGCTTCGGCTTCGGCGATGTGAAGATGGCCACTCTCATGGGCTTCGCCGTGGGCTTCCCTGCCGTGACGGTGGGCCTCTTCTTCACGGCCATCAGCGCCGGCCTGGCAGCCGCGCTCCTGTTGCTCACAGGGGTCATGCGGCGAGGCCAGTACATTCCTTATGGCCCCTTTATCGCCCTGGGAGCCATCATCTCCCTCCTCTGGGGCGACACCATCATCGACTGGTACACGGGCTAGCGCCCCCTCCTTGACAGGGCAGCCGAATAGCGTAGCATTCCAGAGGCGGGTCGACAGTTAACGTATGCCGCGCGGAACTGCGAACGCATGATGCTGCGCAGGCGAGGCCTAGGCGAGCTGAAGTGCAGAAACTGATGAGGGCCAGCCGTTGGCCCTGCCCCGCCTCAGCGGAAGAGGTCCCTCTCCTCCGGTCGGATGAGCTCCCGCGCTGAGCCTTCGGCCCGCTGGTAGTCGAAGCCCCGCACGATGGCCACCGGCACCCGCGACAGCTTTTCCATCACCAGTTCAGCCGCCGCCGCCAGCTCGTCCGCCACGGCCATCGTGCTCACCCGCAGGACGTACCCGTGGGGGTCCGCTTCACCCACGTAGTCCTTGATCGGGCTCATGCCCGCCACGCCTATGGCCACGTTGGTGTGACCCTCCCGCCAGGGCCGACCGAAGGTATCGGAGATGATCACCGCCACTGACACGCCAGCCGCCTCGGCGAGGGCGGCCCGAATCCGCTCCGCCGATTGGTCAGGGTTCTGGGGCAGAAGAGAAACCACGCCGCCGCCCACGTTGGAGGTGTCGACGCCAGCGTTGGCGCAGACGAAACCGTGCTTGGTCTCGCAGATGATAACGCCCCTCTCCTGGCGGACGATGCGTCGGCTCTCCCGCAGGATCACCTCCAGCAGACGCGGGTCCTTGCCCGTCCGAGCGGCCATCTCTTGAGCGCAAGGCGACGGCTCCACCTGGCGCAGGTCCACCAACCGCCCCTCGGCCTTGGACACGATCTTCTGGGTGACCACCAGCACATCGCCGTCCTCGATGTCCACGCCCTGCCCGCGCGCGGCTTCCAGGATCAGCGCCGCCAGGTCGTCGCCGGCCCGAACCTCGGGCATGCCAGCGACGCCGATGATCTGCACTTGGAGAGCCATAGCGTCCGCCTGGCCCTAGCCCTTGCGGCGGATAGGGATTCCGGCGATCTTGAGGGAGCTGTGGGCCTTGTAGGTCTTGTTGAGGTTCAGAAGAACGACGGTGAACTCCTCCAGGTAGCGGCTGTTGACCAAAGGGCCCCCATCCAGGGCCCGCACGCGCTCTATCTTCTCGGCCAGGGCCATCACCCGCTCCTTGGCCTCCCGATTGTCAGCGCACACCAGAACATCGGCCTCCACCGGCCGCTCGACCCGCATGAGCCTGCTGGCGTCGACGTGATGGAAGGCCGCCACCACCCGCGCCTGGGGCAGAAGCGCCTGGGCCTGCTGGGCGGCTGAGCCCTCCGGCACAGCGACGGCGGCTATCTTCCCGCCCTCGAAGGAGAGCGGCGACACCACGTCCACCACCACCTTGGCCCCGATAGCTGGCGCCAATGCCTCCAGCGTGTCTCTGTGGCCGGCGAAGGGAATGGTAACGAACACGATGTCCCCCCTGCGCACGGCCTCCTGGTTGACCATCCCCGTAGCCCGCGCCTGCGGCACACGGGCCCTTATCTTCTCCACCGCCTGCTGTGCCCGCTCCGGCGAGCGCGAACCGATGACGATTTCGTGGCCGGCAGCGGCGAAGCGGGCGGCCAGGCCCAGGCCCTCGGGACCCGTTCCACCGATGAAGGCGAGCACTTCGGCAGGCATGGCGAGCCATTATACTATCAGTCCTAAGCTTGTTGCCAGACCCACCGGCAGCTACTATGATCAAGGAAGCCCAAGCCGTCGGGAAGGTGGCGAGGGGCGCTCCGTGCACCATGATGCTCTCTATCCATAGCAGCCCCTCTAGCGATTTCCAGGGAACGCTAGCCAAGGCGCTCGCCGGCCATGACCTCCTCCCGGAGGACGGGTACCGGCTCATAGACGCCACGGGCAGCAACCTATCGGCCCTGATGCTGACCGCCGGTCTGGTGCGCGACCGCTACAAGGGGCGAACGGCGACCTACTCTCGCAAGGTGTTCATCCCTCTCACCAACCTCTGCCGCCAGAAGTGTGGCTACTGCACCTTCGCCAAGGCCCCCGGCGACCCCCTAGCTCACACCATGGATCCCGACGAGGTCCTGGCTGTAGCTGAGGCCGGCAGCCGGCAGGGCTGCAAGGAGGCCATGTTTAGCCTGGGCGAAAAACCCGAGGAGACATACCCCCAGGTAAGAGAGCACCTGGCCCATCTGGGGCATCGCAGCATGGTCTCCTATCTGCGGGCCATGTGCGAGCTGGTTCTCGAACAGACAGGCCTCCTGCCCCATGCCAACCCGGGCATCCTCACCCGCGAAGAGCTGGCCGAACTTAGGGAGGTCAACGCCAGCATGGGCCTCATGCTGGAAAACGTTAGCACTCGCCTTATGGCCCCCGGCGGCCCCCACTGGAAGTGTGCCGGCAAGCTGCCCGCAGCAAGGCTCGACACCATCGCCTGCGCCGGCGAGATGAAAGTGCCGTTCACCACCGGACTTCTCATCGGGATCGGCGAGACCCCCCAGGAGCGGGTCGACTCCCTCCTCGCCATCAAGGAGCTTCACGCCCGCCACGGCCACATCCAGGAGGTCATCATCCAGAACCTGCGGGTCAAGGAGGACACAGCCATGCGCCGCTGGCACGAGCCGTCGCTGCTGGACATGGTCAGAACCATAGCCGTGGCCCGCCTGATCCTGGCCGGCGATATGAACATCCAGGCGCCCCCCAACCTGGCCCCACAGGCATACCAGCTCTACCTGCTGGCCGGCATAAACGATTGGGGAGGAGTCTCGCCCGTCACCAGCGACTTCATCAACCCGGAGGCCCCCTGGCCCAGCATCGCCGAACTGAAGGCCGTCACCGAGGAGGCCGGCTTCCAGCTGCGGGAGCGGCTGGCCATCTACCCCGAATACCTGACCCGGCGAAACGGCTTCATCCGCGAGTCGCTGCGGCCGCGAATCCTTGCCTGGACGGACCACGATGGCTACGTGCGAAAGGAGAATCAACGATGGTAGCCGGCGCCTCACACCCTTTGGGCCTCCTCCAACTACGCTCCTCCTGGGAGCGCATGCTGGGCGCCATCGACCCGCCAGTGGCCCGCATCCTCGACAAGACCTTGGCCGGTGAGGACATCTCCCAAGAGGAAGCGGTCGTCCTGTTCGACGCCGAAGGCCCAGCGCTCGACCCCCTGATCCTCGCGGCCGACGAGGTGAGGCGCAGAACCGTCGGCGACATAGTGAGCTACGTCATAAACCGCAACATCAACTTCACCAACGTCTGCATCAAGCGCTGCGGCTTCTGTGCCTTCAGCCGAGGCCAGCGCCAGGAGGAGGCCTATTTCTTACCCATCGAGGAACTGGTGCGCAGGGCCAAGGAGGCCTGGGAGCTGGGAGCGACCGAGGTGTGCATTCAGGCCGGCCTGCCGCCAAAGATGGACGGCCACCTGTACGTCGATATCTGCCGCGCCATCAAGAAAGAAGTTCCTGATATCCACATCCACGCCTTCTCCCCCGAGGAGGTGCTCTACGGAGCCCTCAGGTCGAGGACGCCGCTGGACGAATACCTCCAGATGCTCAAGGAGGCCGGCCTGGACAGCCTGCCCGGCACCGCCGCCGAGATCCTGGACGATAGCATCCGCAAGGCTATCTCGCCCGGCAGGATCAGCACCGCCGACTGGGTCCGCGTGGTCACCACGGCGCATCGCCTGGGCATCCCATCCAGCTCCACCATCATGTACGGTCACATCGAGAGCTCCTGCCACAAGGCGAAACACCTCGCCCTCCTGCGCGACATCCAGAAGGAGACCGGCGGCTTCACCGAGTTCGTCCCCCTTAGCTTCGTACATTGGGAGGCGCCCATGTACAGGAAGGGCCTGGTCAAGGATGTTCGCCCTGGGGCCACGGGTGGCGAGGTGGTGAAAATGTACGCCGTATCCAGACTGATGCTGAACAACTGGATCCCCAACATACAGGTCTCCTGGGTCAAAGAGGGCCCCAAGCTCGCCCAGTTTTGCCTGAATGCCGGCGTCAACGACTTCGGCGGCACCCTGATCGACGAGAGCATATCCACCGCTGCCGGCGCCGTTCATGGCCAGCTGATGCGCCCCAGGGAACTGCGAGCCCTCATTCGCGATGCGGGCCGGCGGCCCGCCCAGAGGTCGACCACCTACGAGATACTGAGGGTTCTCGACGGCCAGGACGAACCCCTGGACATCCTCGACAGCGTGGAAGTGAAGGAAGAGCACCCGGCCTCTTCTTCGTCCGCCCCATGTCCCGGCGCATAGCAGCAGCCGTTGCAGGCCTTCTCCTTCTGGTCACCGCCGTGGCCAGCGCTTTCGTCTTGCTGCGCGGCGGGCCCTCCGACCCCATATCGAAAGCCGCTGCCCCCTTCCGCTACGACCTCACCGGCTGGGAGGCCCGTCACCTCCTCAACCGCTGGCTGTACCAGATCGGCCACCTCTTCGACGACGGCCCCAGTATCGAAGAGGAAAACGAAACGATCCAGCGCTACTTCGCCCTGGCGGCGGAGGTGGCACCCCTGGAGCGAGAGCTAGCCGAGCGCGGAGATGAATCCCTGCGGCCCACCCTGGAGGAGAAGCGCACGGAGCAGCAGCACCTGGAGAACAAGATAGAGACCATCCTGGAGAAGCGGGTGTCCACGGTTGTCGAGGACGAAGGGCTCACCACCTCCCTGCCCCTTTTCTCCAATGTGCGCTTCGTCTTCCCGCCCCTGGACTTCGAGTTCGATCAGCCGCCACGGGTGCTGGTCATCTCCCCCCGCGACCGCATCTCCTACGACCAGGCCATCCTCCTGCGCAGAGGCCTAACCAGCGAGCAGGTGATAGCGCTGGAGGAAGAGACGGCGGCCAGCGGCGTTTCCAGCCTGGTGGTGAACATCAGCGGAATCGCCACCTACCCCAGCACCATACCCGAGCATGCCAGCTATGAGAAAGTTCTGGAGACGGTCGCCCACGAATGGCTGCACCAGTACCTCTTCTTCCACCCTCTGGGCAGCCGCTACTTCGACAACGATACCCTGCGCACCCTTAACGAGACCGTCGCCAACATCGGCGGTAGGGAGATAGCCGACCTCGTGCGCCAGCGCTTCCCCCTGCCGCAGTCGAACTTCATCGCCGCCGATGAGGAACGCGAGGAGCCGCGCATCGACTTCAGGGCGGAGATGCACGGGCTGCGCCTGGAGGTGGACAGGCTTCTGAGCGAGGGGAAGGTCAGCGAGGCCGAGGCGTTAATGGAGGAAAAGAGGAAATTCCTGGCCGAAAATGGCTTCTACATCCGCAAGATCAACCAGGCCTACTTCGCCTTCCACGGGCTGTACGGCGATACGCCCGCTTCCAGCAGCCCCATCGGCCCCAAGATGCTGGAGCTGCGGCGGCTGAGCTTCTCCCTAGGCGACTTCATCCGCTCCGTAGCTGAAATCACCAGCGAGGAGGAGTTGGACCGCCTGCTGACCGAAAGGGCGGCCGAGAGCCTCACTCCACCTTGATCTCGCTGCGCCGCTGCGCCCTCGCCCGCTCCCGCTCCTCCAGTCGGCTGATGGCCGCATCCACAAAGCCGCGCATGGCCAGAAGAAGCTCCTTCCTGCCCGCCACCAGATGCTCGTGGACCTCCGCCGGAAGCAGGTCGATCAGGGGGCTACGGAAGCGCAGCACCAGCTCCTCGCCTGGCCGATATTCATACTCGAAGGGTCTCTCAACACCACCCTTGACCATAATCACCCTCCCTTCGTCGCCAGCCGCCACACGGCCGCACCTCCATCATACCACCTTCCACCTGCCCCGCCACGCGCTAACGCCAGCCAAGACCGCCCTAATAGGGAGGTTCCAGCTTCACCGTCCTCATCGGTGATTCGCGGATAGCCCAGCGATAGAGGAGGTAGATGATCAGCCCTGCCAGTAGCCAGGGAAATCCCACCGCGCGGCCAGCCTCCTGGGTGATCACCACCACCACCCAGGTGATGAGCGTGCCCACGGCACCGATGATCGCCGTAAGGGGAATTTGTCTACCGGCCACCCGCAGATTGAAGGGAATCCTGAAGGGCCGCGCCATGTCCGGCTCCCTCACCCGCATGGCGATGATCGATAGATGGGCAAGGGCAAACGATAGCATCGCTCCGAAAGCATAGACGTTGGCCAGCACATCCAGCTTGCCCGGAATGATCAGCACAGCGGCCACGACCGCGAAGATCACGATGGCATTAGCAGGCGTGCGTCGCTTCACGTTGATCTCGCTAAACACAGGCGGAAGCTGCCTGTGGCGGCCCATCGAGTAGACCAGGCGCGACAGACCCAGCATCCCGGCGTTGGCGGCGATGATCAGGATGGTAGCAGCTAGAATGCCCACCCACACCGATAGCACCGCCTGCAGCGCTTCGCCAGGGAACTGATCGACGATCCCCAGCACCGGGTCGCGGATGTACTCGTCTGCCAGCTCCGTAGTACATTCGCCGCCTCCTGGCGGGCAGTCGACCGGCATGGCGCTGAGAGCGACGAGAGGAAGCAGCGCATACATTAGAAGAACCACCCCGAAGACGCCGAACATGGAACGGGGCACATTCTTGGCTGGATTGCGCGTCTCCTCGGCCAGGTTGGACACCGTCTCGATGCCGGTGTAGGCGATCATGGAGATGGCGATGCCTATCACAAGCTTGTCCCAGGTGGGGGCTACGCCCCAGTGCACGTTATCGATGAGCGTTCCGACGTTGAGCAGGAGGAACAGCCCAAGAACCACCAGAAACGCCTGGGTAAGCAAGTCCAGCACCGCCAGGCCAATGTTGACACCCGAAGATTCCTTCACACCGATGACATTGATGGTGGCCAGAAAGCCCACCACGCCGATACCAAAGAGGGCGTTGGCGGGCCACGTCTTGAGAACGGGCAGAAAGACCGCCAGATAGTTGGGCACCGCGAAAGCAGATATGGCAATGGTCACCACAAAGTTGAGCACCTGCGCCCAACCGGCGACAAAGCTGAACAACTCGTTGAAGCCCCGGCGGGCGAACATGGCCGAGCCGCCCGCCTCAGGCATGGCGGTGGTCCCCTCGGCGTAGGTCAACGCGGTGCAGCCGAAGATAAGGCCGGCGATGATGAAGGCCAAGGGCGTCAGGCCCAAGGCGAACAGAGCCGCTACACCGAGGGCGTAGTAGATGGAGGAGCCAACGTTGCCGTAAGCGGCGCTGAACAGCCCCGACACGCCCAGCACCCGGTGCAGGCCTCGGCGCGGCACCCGTGGCCGCCGGATAAAAACGTCACCCGGAAGGCGCCCACGGTGAACCCCTGGCTGAGGACTATCTTCCTGCAATCCCCTCTCCCAAGGAAGCACTCATCGCAAGCCGATCCTAAATACTATAGCCTGGCAGCCATAGCGCAAGTCTGGCCAAAACGTCGAGGACCGCCCACTGGCTGAGGTCAGCCTAGCCACCGGGCTCTGGGGTAGAGGGTAATTGGGACGGCTCGGGAAAGGGCGTGCTGGCCGGGGTTACTGCAGGGGTGGTTGTGGGAGTCGCTATGGGGGTGGCCCTCGGCGTCGCCGGAGTACTGGTGCGACTTGGACGGGGAGTGCCACTGGGGATAGGAGTGGGGCTGGGCTTGGGCGGCGCGTAGGTGCACCTGGTACCCTCCACGAAGACCTCCGTTCTGCCAGCGCAAGGGGCGAAATATGCGCCTACCGGGACCACGAAGTCGTGGACTTCGACGCCCTCGTGAGCGGCCTCCATCAACGCCTTCCATATGGGGCCGGACCCGGCAAAGCTGAAGGTACCCTCGGCCATGGGAGTGTTGTCGGCGTTGCCCATCCACACACCTACCGCCCGATCGGGGGTATAGCCCATCACCAGAGCATCGCGGAACCCTTCGCTGGTGCCCGTCTTGGCACCCGCCGGCCGGGAGATGGTGAGGCCGCTCCAGTGGATGGCGCTCTTGGAGAGGATATCGGTGATTAGGTACGCGTAGGGCGCCGGCACCACCTGCAGCGAATCGGCCCCCGTGTACTGGTACAGCACTGTTCCCAGGGTGTTCTCCACCGTCAGGATGGCCACCGGATCGAGCTGGCGGTAGCCCGAGGGCAGGTCCTCCACCGTGGGCATGCCTACCATCAGCCCGTTGTTCGCGAAGACGCTGTAGGCATAGGTGTGGTCGAGAAGCTTGACCTCACCGCCGCCGAGGGTGAGGGCAGGCCCGTAGCGGCCGGGATCGTTGAGGGAGGTGATGCCCATCTTGTGAGCGGTGTCGACGACGTTTTCCACGCCCATCGCTATGATTGTCCTGACGGCCGGGATGTTGATCGACTCGGCTAGAGCGGTCCGCACGGTGACAGGCCCCTTGAACTTGAAGTTCCAGTTCTGGATGGGCTGACCGCTGGCCGACTTGATGTCGATGGGCTCATCCCTAACAATCGTTGCAGCCGTCCAGCCGTGGAGGAAAGCGGTCAGATAGGTGTAGACCTTTATGGAGGACCCCGGCGAGCGCTCGGAGGTGGTAATGTTTACCTGGCCGTCGATGTCCTCCCGGAAGTAGTTACGGCTGCCCACCATCGCCAGGATCTCCCCACTGGCCGGCTCGATGACCACCGCGGCGGCGTTGTGACCCCCGTAGCGCCCCTCAACGGCGCTGATCTGCTCCTCGACGATGCCCTCCGCTCTCTGCTGCAACGCCAGGTCCAGGCTGGTAGTGACCCGTAGGCCGCCGCGGTAGACCAGTTGAGAGCAGTCGATGTCCTCCGGCAGGTCTAGCCGCCCCTTCTCGCACATCTTGGTGATAACATCCTTCACATAGAACACGAAGTGGGGCGCTCGGATGGGGAAGGTCCCCTCCTCGAAGCTCATCTCCTCCTGCTTCGCGTCATCCGCCTGCCCCTGGCTGATATAGCCGTGCTTCACCATAAGGTCGAGAACGCGGTGCTGTTCCTGCACAGCCCCCGGCCGGTTCTCAGGGATGACCGGGGAATACATCCCAGGCGCCTGAGGAATCCCCGCCAGCATCGCCGCCTCCGCCAGGCTGAGGTCCCTGGCCGGCTTGCCGAAGTAGCGCCAGGCAGCAGCCTCAGCGCCGTAGGCGAAGTTGCCGTAGTAGACCTGGTTCAGATACCACTCCAGGATCTGGTCGTCGTCGTAGCGGCGCTTCAGCTCGATAGCCAGGATGACCTCCTTGAGCTTCCGACCCAGCGACCGCTCCATCCGCTCCTCCAGCGGAATGTAGACGTTCTTCACCAGTTGCTGAGTGATGGAGCTGCCGCCGCTGCCCTTCAAAAAGCCGGGCCCGAAGGGAGTCAGGTTTTCCATAGCAGCCCGCAGCAGCCCCTTTATGTTCACCCCCGGGTTGTCGTAGAAGCTGGCGTCCTCCGTAGAGATGGTAGCGTAGATCAGCCAGGGAGAGATCTCCGACAGCGGGACAGGGTTCTTCAGCCCGGACAGGGGGTCCACGAACTCGTAGAGCAGGTTGCCGTTGCGGTCGAAGATGCGGCTGCCAGCCGAGCCGGTGCGAGCCAGCTCGACGTCCGGTCGCTCCAGGTCGTCCGCGTAGTGGTAGTAAACAGCGAAGGAGGCGCCGCCGCCGATGGCCACCATCGCCAGCAGCACCAACCCCAGCGCGCCCACCAGCCAGAACCAGGGAAGGCCTGGCCGCCGACGACCACCGTTGAGCCGCTGCAGCCTCCGCCGCCGAGAACTGTACGCTCTCGCCATGACCCCTCTATCCCCTCTTCTCCAATACAACGAAATGAGACAGGCCAAGGTTTCCCAGAGGCGTATTCTCCAGCGGGTAGAGAACGCGCCGCAAGATCGAAGACGCCAGCGCACTTCGAGCCGCTAGGTTGTCGAATCCCGGGAAAACGCACGTATGGACGATGGGCCTCGCCGCCAGGCCGACGAACAACCGCCTGACGTCTCCTCTCGTATAGGCCCGCACATGGGGCACCAGCCGTTTGCGTAGCCCGTCAGGCAGGTAGTTCACCAGCGGGATGTTGCCAAAGAGGTAGCGCTTGCCCAGGAAGATGCCGTGCGTCTCGAAGGGATAGAGACGATTGGGGCAATAGACAACGATTCTTCCCCCCGGCCTGGTCACCCTGCAGGCTTCTCCCAGAGTGAGACGATCGTCGCCGACGTGCTCCAGAACCTCGTGCAGAAGGACCACATCGAAGCTACCGTCGGCAAAGGGCAGGTACTCGCTCACTGCCACCGCCAGGTAGGGAAGTGCCATCGCCCCCCTGCGGACCCGCTCCTGGTCGATGTCCACCCCGTAGACGTGAGGCGAGAACTCCCGCAGGCGCTGGACGAACGTTCCTATGCCGCAGCCGATATCGAGGATGTGACGGCCTTCCAGAGGAACGTGGCGGCGGATAAGAGCGAGGCGGCGCTCCAGGCCGAAGCGCCAGACGTAGCTGGGCTCCCCCAGACCGGCCGCCGTGGGGGCGGGTATTGTCTTCACGTCCTCAACCACAACCTAGAGTATGGTAGCAGGCCAGCCCACCGCCAGCAACCGCCTGGTGCCTGCCAAGCCGGCGCCCCTTTCGGATAAGCCAACCGCCTTGCTATAATGGGGCCGCTTGAACCAGGGGGGAAGGAGATCCATGGCTATCACCCGCGAGGAAGTCCGACACGTCGCCATGCTCTTCCGCATGAGCGTGAGCGAGGAAGACATCGCCAAGTTCCAGCAGCAGCTCTCCCAGATTCTCGACTACTTCCAGGTCCTCCAGCAGGTAGATACCGAGGGCATCCCTCCCACCTCTCACCCCATCTCCCTGGAGAACGTGATGCGTGCCGACGAACCGCGGCCCTCCTACCCGACCGAGGACATCCTGGCCAACGCCCCCCTGTCCGAGGCTGGCTTCTTCCGCGTGCGGGCGGTCCTGGAGTAGGCGCCTAGGAGGCCACCAGTGGAGCTTTACGACCTCACCATCCACGAAGCCGCCGACCGCCTCGCCCGCCGGGAGCTCTCCTCCCGCGAGCTCACCCAGGCCGTCCTCGACCGCATCCGCCAGGTGGAGGAACGCATCAGAACCTACGTCACCGTCACCAAAGACCTGGCCCTGAAGCAGGCGGAGGAGGCCGACAAGCGCATCGCCGCTGGCAACGCCACCCCTCTCACTGGCATCCCCGCCGCTATCAAGGACCTCATCTGCACCAAGGGTGTCCCCACCACCTGCGGCTCACGCATGCTGGAGAACTTCCTGCCGCCGTATCAAGCCCACGTCACCGAGCGCCTGCTTGACGCTGGCCTGGTGATGGTGGGCAAGGCCAACATGGACGAGTTCGCCATGGGCTCCTCCACCGAGAACTCGGCCTTCTACCCAACCCGCAACCCCTGGGACCTGGAGCGGGTGCCTGGCGGCTCCTCCGGAGGCTCGGCCGCCACCGTCGCCGCCAGCGAGTGCATCTACGCCCTCGGCTCCGATACCGGCGGCAGCATCCGCCAGCCCGCCGCCCTCTGCGGCGTCGTCGGATTCAAGCCGACCTACGGCCGCGTCAGCCGCTTCGGATTGGTCGCCTTCGCCAGCTCCCTCGACCAGATCGGCCCCCTCACCAAGGACGTCACTGACTGCGCCCTGGTGATGAACGTCATCGCCGGCCACGACAAACGCGACGCCACCTCCGCCCCTCTGGACGTCCCCGACTACACCCAGTCGCTCATCCCCGACCTCAAGGGCATCCGCATCGGCGTGCCTCGGGAGTACTTCGTGGAGGGGATGGACGACGACGTGCGCGCCTCTGTTGAGGCGGCCGTGAACAAGATGCAGGAGCTGGGCGCCGAAGTCGACTGGGAGGTCTCCCTGCCCAGCACCGGTTACGCCCTCGCCTGCTACTACATCATCGCCCCCAGCGAGGCCATGGCCAACCTCGCCCGCTACGACGGCGTCAAGTACGGCTACTCCGACATGCGCGGCGATACCATGTGGCGCAACATGGAGCTGACCCGCCAGCACGGCTTCGGCGATGAGGTAAAGCGGCGCATCATGCTCGGCACCTACGCCCTCTCGGCCGGCTACTACGATGCCTATTACCTCAAGGCCCAGAAGGTGCGCACCCTTATCCGCCGCGAGTTCGACGCCGCCTTCCAGCGCTGCGACGTGCTGGTGACCGCCGTCTCCCCCACGCCCGCCTTCAAGCTGGGGGAGAAGACGGCCGACCCCCTCCAGATGTACCTGAGCGACGTCTGTACCATCCCAGTGAACATCGCCGGCATTCCCGCCATCTCGGTCCCCTGTGGCTTCGCCGACGCCAGCCCTGAGCCCGGTCGAAGGGGCCTGCCGGTGGGCCTCCAGATCATGGCCAAGCCCTTCGACGAGCCCACCATCCTCCGCGTCGCCTACGCCTACGAGCAGGCGACCGAGTGGCACAAGGCCAGGCCCAAGCTGTGAGGTGATGACCATGGAAGTGAACAGGACGCAACTGCTTCTTGGCCGAGGCTACGACTGAGCGGAGTCCCTGTTGCTGGCCGTGTGCCAGGAGCTGGGAATAGAGAACGAGCTCGTCCCCAGGATCGCCACCGCCTTTGGCGGCGGCATCGCTGGCAGAGGCGACGTCTGCGGCAGCGTGGTAGGCTCCACCATGGCCATCGGCCTCAAGTACGGCCGCGAGGAGCCCTCGCAGCCGCGCGATAAGGCCTACGCCCTCGCCCAGGAGTTCTGCCGCCGCTTCCAGGAGGAGATGGGTACCCTCTCCTGCCGCGAGCTGACGGGGATCGACCTCAGCACACCCGAGGGCCGGGATGCCTTCTACAGCTCGGATGTCCCCATACGGGTCTGCCTGCGAGCGGGGGGCGTGGCCTTCCGCCTGGTGATGGAGCTCCTCGAGAGGCCCGACCCGCCGGCCGCTGACGATTGAGACGAGCATCCTGTCGGTAGCCTACGCCCACCAGCAGGCTACCGACTGGTACAAGGCGAAGCCCAGACTGTGAGGTGATAACCATGGAGCCAAATAGGGCACAACAGCTTGCCGCTCGAGGATACAGCTCAGGAAGGGCTGTCCTCCTGGCCGTGTGCCAGGAGCTGGGAATAGAGAACGAGGCCATCCCCAGGATCGCCACCGCCTTTGCCGGCGGCATCGGTGGCAGAGGCGACGTCTGCGGCAGCGTGGTCGGCTCCGTCATGGCCATCGGCCTCAGGCACGGGCAACAGGAGCCCTGGCAGGATTGCGATAAGGCCTACGCCCTCGCCCAGGAGTTCTGCCGCCGCTTCGAGCAGGAGATGGGCAGCCTCTGCTGCCGCGAGCTGACGGGGATGGACCTCAGCACGCCGGAAGGAAGAAAAGCCCACATGAGTTCCGACGTGCCCATCCGGGTGTGCCTGCGAGCGATAGGCACGGCCTTCGACCTGGTGATGGAGCTCCTCGAGCGGCCCGACCCGCCAGCCGCTGATGATTGAGACGAGACGAGCATCCTGACGGTGGCCTACGCCCGCGAGCAGGCTACCGACTGGCACAAGGCGAAGCCCAAACTGTGAGGTGATGGCGATGGAGCTAAATAGGGCGCAACAACTTGCCGCTCGAGGGTACCACTCAGGAGAGGCTATCCTCCTGGCCGTGTGCCAGGAGTTGGGAATCGAGAGCGAGATCGTCCCTCGCATCGCCAGCGGCTTCGGCTATGGCATCAGCGGCAGAGGCACCGTCTGCGGAGCCGTGGTCGGCTCCGTCATGGCCATCGGCCTAAGGCACGGCCGAGAGGAGCCCTGGCAGCAGCGCGATAACGCCCACTCCCTCGTCCAGGAGTTCTGCCAGCGCTTCGAAGAAGAGATGGGCCACCTCTACTGCCGCGATCTGACGGGCATGGACCCCAGCACGCCCGAGGGAATCGAAGCCCAAATGAGTTCCGACGTGCCCACCCGCGTCTGCCTGCCAGCGATAGGCACGGCCTTCGACCTGGTGATGGAGCTCCTCCAGAGGCCCGACCCGCCGGCCGCCGATGATTGAGGAGATGGTCGAGGTCGCCTGCTACGCCGGCAGCCGCTACCCCCAGCGACCGCAGCGCGTGACCTGGCGCGGCGGCGAGCACGAGGTCCTGGCGGTGGAGAGCGAGTGGCAGGAGCCCCGCCGCCGCTGCTACCTCGTGCGCCTACAGGGCGACCGCCTCCTCAGGCTTTCCTACTACGAGCGGGGCGATCGCTGGACCGCGGCGGAGGTGGGAGGGGCGTAATGTCCGGAGACAACATCCCCCCACCGGCACGGCCCACCCCACCGCAACTTCTGACAGCGACTGCTGCCGGAGGAGATCCAGGGGACGCTGAGGCGCATCGGGCGGTTCGTGGCGACGTGCGGCTAAGCGGTAGGCAGTCGTGGCCGTAGGTACGGCGAGGGCCACGGCGGTCGTGCCCCTCTTGGGGGTGAGGTTTCGGGGCCGAGCCCTGCTAGTTGAACCGGGCGTGCGCGTCGTGCGCGCGACGACCGCCGACAGAGGGTGCCTCGCTAACTGCACCTTCCTCCCCCCGGCTCTGGGCCCGCCGGTCCCTGACGTGCGGCCCGCCAAGCTGTGGTGGTGCTCCTTGAAGGCGCGTCTGCTGCCGCCGGAAACGTCGCGCGAGCGACCGGGCGAATTCTTCCTGCGCGTCACCTGGGCGCTCCCGCGCCAGATCTGCACGGCCCTGCGGCTGACCAAGCCTGGCTGGTGCTCTCCGGCTTTCGCCTTCGTGACCCAAGCTGGGGCTGTGGTGTTCGAGAGCAGTTCGCAGGGATCCCCGGAGTTCGCCTGGCAGCGACGGCCTTGGTTCACCGGCCAGCTAGACTACGAACTGACTAGCGCGGATGCTCCGCTCCTGCGAGGCATGTGGGATCTGTCACGCGCTGTCCTAGACCGGGATGACCTGCCCTCCCTGCGACAGGGAATAAGTAGCTTCAACCGTGCGTATGACCACCGGCCCATCGACGTAGCACACCGAATCGCGGAACTGGTGGCCGGATTGGAGGCCCTTTTCGTTTACGAGTCGGAAGAGGTGGGCTACAGGTTGGGCCTGCGGTGCGCCTGCCTGCTGGAGTCACGGCCCACCGAACGAGCCCGCATACGCGACGAGATACGCGCGGCCTACCTCGTCAGAAGTCGCGTCGTGCATGGTCAGGCTCCGCCGCGTACGGTCAAGGTCGTGGGCACCCGAGTCAGCCTCGAGGAACTGGCGCCCGTGGTGGAGGAGCGCCTCCGCGTGGCCATCAGGCTGTTCCTCCACCTTGTCCGTAGTATTGACGAGAAGACCTTGAAGCAGCGTCTCCTCGACCAGCACATCCTTGCGGGTAGTGAGTCGCCCCTGGCAGACGCCCTAACGGCGGCAGCCGCGGAAGGACTTCTTCCGCCCAGCCCTCATCCCTAGCCTCCACTCCCCTCTTGCCAGGTCGCCCTTCCACCTCTCCCCCTCACCCGCTACGCCTGGCAAGGGAAGCGCCCACATGGGTTACAATTAGGGCGACGCCTTCAGCTAAGGAGGCTAGCCATGTCGTGCGAGGAAGCCAGCAAGAGGCTCATCGAGACCCACAACGCCAAAACGCGAGTGGACGAGGAGCTAACGGAGCTACTGCTCTCCTTCATCAGCACGCCCGGACACCCGGGAGAGCCACTTATAGAAGGCAGCGAGAAGGTGAAGCGCGTGGACCGTCTCACGAGAGAGCAAGAGCTGGCGTCTCAGCGCCTCCGGGCCGCATGGCTCGCCTTCAGAGAGGCCAAGAAGAGACACCACGACTAGGCCGCTACCGCCAGGGCCTGCCCGCCGCCAGGCGGAGGAAGTCGGCGTGGGCACCGGGCGCCCCAGCGATAGCCCCCTCGCTCCGGATGCTCACCGGGCCCCCATCGCGGTCGCTGATCGCCCCGCCAGCCTCTCGCACCAGCAGAATGCCCGCCGCGATGTCCCAGGGGTAGAGCATATGGTGAACGGCCAGGTCGAACCGACCGCAGGCAGCGTAGGCCAGCCCCAGCGCGGCGCTGCCCACGATGCGTGCGCCCTCCATCCCCGTCCATAGCTCCTGTAGCAGGGCCAGCATGTGACTCGCCCTCTGATCGCTGTAGCCCAGGCCCATCGCCACCAGCGACGCCTGCACGCTCTCCTTCTGGGAGGCCTGCATCCGCTCGCCGTTCACGAACGCCCCCTCGCCCTTCTGGGCCCAGAACTCCTCCCCGCGAACAGGCTCGAAGGTCAGCGCCACCAGCGGCTCCTCTCGATAGCACAGAGCGATGTTGATGCAGAAGAAGGGGATGCCGCGAGCGTAGTTGTGGGTGCCGTCCAGCGGGTCCACCACCCACATCCAGCCCTCGCTCCTGGCGCTGGCAGCCGTCTCCTCCGAGAGGATGGAGTGGTCGGGGTACTCGGCGGCCAGGATCTCGTGGATGGCCCGCTCGCAGGCCAGGTCGGCAGCCGTGACGAGGTTGCCCCGCCCTTTGACGCGCACCTCCTGCGGACGACCGAAGGCAGCCATGACAATGCGCTCGCCTTCACGGGCGCAGAGGCGGGCCACCTCCAGAGCGCTCTTGCCGCTCTTCGACCGAGGGGCCTGCCCTGAGCTTGTCGAAGGGAGATCAGTGGCCATAGGGCGCAGGCAGCCCCATCTTCTCCCGCGCCTCGGCCAGCGTCTCGCAGGCAATGAGGCGGGCGCGGGCAGCCCCGTCGGCCAGTACCTCCTCGACGTAGCTCGGACGGCTGGCCAGTTCCTGGCGCCGCTGGCGGAAGGGGGCAAGGACGCGATTGATGCCCTCGGCCAGTTGCTGCTTACACTCGACGCAGCCCCGCTTGGCGGTGGTGCACTCTTCATACACAGCCTCCACCTTGTCCGGGTTGAACTGCTGATGGAGGCTGTAGACGTTGCACACCTCGGGCCGACCGGGGATGTGGCGATGGGTTCGCTGGGGGTCGGTAACGGCGGTCATCACCCGCCGCTCTGTCTCCTCTGGCGTGGCCGCCAGTTCGATGTGGTTGTCCAGGCTCTTGCTCATCTTATTGGTGCCGTCCAGGCCCAGCACCACCGGCGCCTGCGTAAGCTCCGCGTAGGGCTCGGGGAAGGTCTGGCCGAACAGGCGATTGAACCGGCGGGCGATCTCCCGCGCCAGCTCCAGGTGAGGCTGCTGGTCCTCGCCTACGGGCACCCTGTCCGCCTTATAGAGAATGATGTCGGCGGTCATGAGGACCGGATAGCCCACCAGCCCGTAGTTCACGTTTTCGGGGTGGAGACGCACCTTGTCCTTGAAGGTAGTAACACGGGTTAGCCAGCCCAAGGGGGTGATCATGCCCAGGAACATGGCCAGCTCCAGCACCTCCGGCACGTGCGACTGCACATAGAGGATGGTGCGCTCAGGCTCGATGCCGGCGGCCAGCAGGTCGAGCACGGTCTCCCACACGTTCTCCCGCAGCTCGCTCGGCTCCCAGGGCGTGGTGATGGTATGAATATCGACGGCGGAGTAGATGCAGTCATATCTCTCCTGGAGGGCCACAAAGTTCTGGATCGCCCCCAGGTGGTTGCCGAGATGCTGACGACCCGTGCACCGGATGCCAGCAAATACGCGGCCCTTCTTGGTCATAAGCTCACAACCTCGCAGAGTTGGGTTAACGGAATACTAGCATGCGCCAGAAGCGGCGACAAGACAGCACTCGCTACATTTTCTCCGGCGCCGACACGCCCATCAGGCCCAACGTTCGGGCCAGGACACTCTTGCAGGCCGCCACCAGCTTCAGTCGCGCCTTGGACAAGGGCAGGTCGTCGGAGACCACCCGGCACTTCTCGTAGAAGTCGTGGAAGACGGTGGCCAACTCGAGGGCGTAGTGGGGCAGGTGGTGGGGCTCCAGAGTGCGGGCCACCCCCTCCACCACCTCCGGCAAGAGCAGCATCCTGCGGATGAGGGCCAGCTCCGCCGGGTGGCTCAAGAGCGATAAGTCGCCGTCGGCGTAGTCGACGCCCTGCTCGCCGGCGTGGGCCAGAATGCCGGCGATGCGAGCGTGGGCGTACTGGACGTAGTAGACGGGGTTCTCAGCGCTCTGCCGCTTGGCCAGCTCCAGGTCGAAGTCCATGTGGGAATCGGCGGCGCGAGCCAGGAAGAAGAAACGGCAGGCGTCCGCGCCCACCTCCTCCACCAGCTCGCGCAGGGTGATGATCTCGCCCGTGCGCTTCGAGAGACGGACGATCTCCGCGCCCCGCCGCAAAGTCACCAGCTGGTAGATGATAATGTCCAACTGCTCGGGGTCGATGCCCAGGGCGCCCACGGCGGCCTGCATACGGGGCACGTGACCCTGATGATCGGCTCCCCAGACGTTGATCACCCGCTGGAAGCCGCGCAGCAGGAACTTATCGTAGTGGTAAGCGATGTCAGAGGCGAAATAGGTGGGGGAGCCGGTAGAGCGCACCAGCACGTTGTCCTTGTCCTCCCCCAGAGCCGACGATGTGAACCAGACCGCGCCCTCCTTCTCGGCCACCATGCTCTTCTCCCGCAGAAGCTCCATCGCCCGCTCATAGGTCCCGGCGGCGGCGTAGAGACTCTTTTCGCTGAACCAGACGTCATAGTTCACACCGATAGCCGCCAGATCGCTGCGGATGACCGCCAGCATCTTGGCCACGCCCACGTCGTGGAGCTCGGACGGCCAGGGCTCGCCCGGCGGCCTCAGAAAGGCCTCGCCATGCTCCGCCTTTAGCTCCTCAGCCAGTTCCACCACGTAGCGGCCAGGATAGCCCCCTTCGGGGATGTCCACCTCCCGGCCGAAGAGTTGCTGATAGCGGGCATATAGCGTGCTGGCGAAGGCCTCGGTCTGAGTGCCAGCGTCGTTCACCAGGTACTCCCGCTCCACCGCGTAGCCGGCAGCCGCCAGCACCCCGGTCAGGGTATCGCCGATGGCCAGGCCGCGACCGTTACCCACGTGCAGGGGACCCACCGGATTGGCGCTGACGAACTCCACCTGCAGGCGCTGACCCTGGCCCAAGGCCACATCGCCGAAGCGCTCGCCCTGGGCGAGGATGGCGTCTACCTGGCGGGCCAGCCAGGCATCACTGAGGCGAAAGTTGATGAAGCCAGGCCGAGCCACCGCCACCTCGGTGATGGCATCGCTGGGCCGGATGTGCTTGGCGATGGCCTCGGCGACAGCCAGGGGATCCGAGCGGGCGGCCCGGGCTAGCTTCATGGGGAGGCTGGCAGCATAATCGCCGTGCTCTTCCCGCGCCGGGTGCTCGACGGCGACCTCCGGCAAGGCCAGCGGCGGCAGGTCTCCCTCCTCCTGAGCCCTCGCGGCGGCGTCCGCAACAAGGCGGGCGATTTCGTGCTTGATCAGCATCGTCTCAGCTCACCTCCGCCGTCACCCGTTCCCACAGGTGCGACACCTGACGCTCCAGCAGGCGATGCTCTGGCCGAGCCAGCGAAGGGTCTACCTCCAGAAGGCAAGCGGCCTCCGCACGCGCCCTCTCGATGAGGTCGACGTCCGACAAACGGGCAACCTTCAGGTCGGGCATGCCCGTCTGGCGGGTGCCGAAGTACTCGCCGGGGCCGCGCAGACGCAGGTCCTCCTCGGCCAGGCGGAAGCCATCGTAGATGGTCTCCATGAGACGCAATCGCTCCTGAGCCTCCTGCGAGGGGTTCTCCGATAGTAAGATGCAGTAGCTCTGGTGCTCGCCACGGCCAACCCGACCGCGAAACTGATGAAGCTGGGACAGCCCGAAGCGGTCGGCTCCCTCCACCAGCATTATAGTGGCATTGGCGACATCGATGCCGACCTCCACAACGGCGGTAGACACCAGAATGTCCAGATCGCCGTCACGGAACGCTCGCATCTCCGCCTCTCGCTCGGCGGAGGGAAGGCGGCCGTGCACCAGGCCCAGGCGCAGGTCGGGAAAGACATCGCGAGCCAGGTGCTCATACTCCTGCACCGCCGCCTTAGCGGCAATGGCCTCCGATTCCTCTACCAGTGGGCAAATAATATAAGCCTGGCGACCCTTGGCCACCTCCTCCCGCGCAAACCCGTAGACCTCGTCCCGCTCGTGAGACAGGGCGCGAATGGTCTTCACCACCTTGCGCCCGGCCGGCATCTCGTCGATGAGGGAGATGTCCAGGTCGCCGTAGACCGTGAGAGCGAGGGTCCTGGGGATAGGCGTGGCGGTCATCACCAGCACATGGGGTGACAGGCCCTTGGCTCGCAGGGCGGCCCGCTGCATGACGCCGAAGCGATGCTGCTCGTCGACCACCACCAGGCCCAGGCGGGGGAAAGCGACCTCCGCCTGGATAAGGGCGTGGGTGCCTATGGCGATGTCCACCTCGCCGCGAGCGATGGCCTCCTGGGCGGCCGCCTTTTCGCTGCTCCGCAGGCTACCAATGAGAAGGACAACCCGCAGGGGCTTCTCCATATACGGCGGCCGGAACCCGCCGCCATTCAATATAGACTCCCGCCCATCGCCAAGGAGGGCGCAGATAGTGCGGTAGTGCTGCTCGGCCAGGATCTCGGTGGGAGCCATCATCGCCCCCTGACAGCCGCTGGCAACAGCAGCCAGGAGGCCAGCGGCAGCCACCACCGTCTTACCGCTACCTACATCGCCCTGGAGGAGACGGCTCATAGGCACCTCGCGACCGATATCGGCTGCCATTTCGCCCATGACCCGCCTCTGCGCCTGGGTGAGCGTGAAGGGAAGAGAGGATAGGAAGCCATCGAGCGCCTCCTGCGACAGGGCCAACTGGTCGGCCCTGCCGCTTTCCTGCCAGGCCCGGCGGCGCTTGAGGACGCCCAACTGAATGATCAGAAGCTCCTGGAAGGCCAAGCAGCGGCGGGCCATCTGCGCTGTTTCCAGAGAGTCAGGGTAGTGCATCTGGCGCAAGGCGTAAGGCAGCGGCCACAGGCGCAGGCGCTCCTTGAGTTCCGGCGGCATAGGGTCGGGAACACTATCGGCAAAGTTGTCCAGGGCCTCTCTCGCCAAGCGGCGGACGACACGCGGAAAGAGGCCCCCGGTGAGGGGATAGACAGGCACCAGACGAGCGGTGTGGATGAGATCGTCGCTGGTCAGGAACTCGTATTCGGGCGATTCCATCTGTCGCTGGCCGCGATAGACGCTGACCTTGCCACTGAGGGCCACCCGTGCCCCTGACCGAAGCTGGCGGGCGATATAGCGCTGCCCCCACCAGATGACTCGAAGGGTGCCCGTCTCGTCGCCCACGATGGCCTCGGTGCCCTTCAGGCGGCGGCCAATGGTCGTCTCCGCCGCCGACCACACCGTGGCCAGCACTGTCTGCTCCTCGCCCACAACGAGCTGCGATATGGGACGAATGTTGGCAAAGTCATTGTAGCGATAGGGAAAGTGAAAGAGCAAATCGCGGATGGTCTCCACGCCCAGGCGGGCGAAGCGGGACAAGGTAGTCCCGCTCACGCCCTTGAGAGCGGTGATGGGCGAATCGAGGGAAGCTTGCCCGACTGTCTGCACGACGCGCCTGGCCGCAACGGGCCTCGCCCCCTTCTTGGCACCGCTGGCTGCTGGCGATCGGGAGGAAGCAACCGTCTTTGCTCTGACCCTGGGCGATGGCTGAGCGCCAGCAGAGCGATCATCCACGGTCGCCAGAAGTCCCTCCAGCCAGCGGCGGCGCTTTGACGAAGACAAGGAGGCGTAGCCACGAGGGGGAAGGGACCTTATCGCCGCAGCCAGGTGCTGATTCGAGAGTACCACCTGGTCCTGAGAGAAGCGACGCAGATAAGCGTCCAGCCCCCCCAGGACAGCACTATCGGCAAAGCCTTTGGCTCGCTCCAGCTCCAGGACTTTGCGCAGATTGTCTATCACCGCCTCGGCCAACCCCCGCCTACTCTCCTTCCATGACGCCAACGCCTACGAGGCCCGGCCCTCCGTGGGTGCCAATAACAGGCCCGAATCGTATCAGGTGCACCTTGACATTGGGGAAGGCCATCGCCAGCCTCTCCCTGATGCTCTCCGCCTCGTCGGGGGTAGTAGAGTGACCTACGGCAGCAAGTTTTACGTTCTGGTGCCTGATCCCCGACTGGATAATGCGCTCCAGACCGCGCGCCCGCGTGCGCACCCGCTCCTCAGGATAGATCTCTCCTTCGCGCAGCGCGAGAATGGGCTTGACGCTGAGGAGTGCTCCCAGGTAGGCGCGGGCCCGGCCAATGCGGCCGCCGCGGCGCAAATACTCCAGGGTGTCCAGCATGAACAGCACGTGGATCCTCTGAACGGCGCTCTCAGCCGCCGCCTTCACCTCGGCCAGCTTGGCGCCAGCGCGCGCGGCCTCCGCCGCCTCCATGATGGCGAAGCCCATGGCCAGGGAGGTGGCCTGAGAATCGACTATCTCGACGCGCTCGGGCTTGGCTAGCGATTGTCTAGCAGTCTGAGCGGCCTGTACGGTGCCCGAGAGCTTGGCCCCGATGTGGATGGAGACTATGGAATCGACCTCCTTCAGCAACCGCTCGTAGACTTCCTGGAAATCGCCCACCGAGGGGGCAGAGGTAGTGGGCAACTGGCGGCTCTTCACCAGCCGCTCGTAGAACTCTTCAGTGGTGATGTCCACCCCTTCCCGATAGGCCTCATTGCCGAAGATAACCTGCAGGGGCACAATGGTGACACCCAGCTCTTCGACCATCTCTGGCGTCAGGTCAGCGGTGCTATCAGTCACCATGGCTACCTTGCGTGCCAAGCCTTGAACCTCCGCTGGCTAGTATACCAACGGCACCTGCCCCGCAAAAGCGCCTCCTGCCAGTAGGCACGCCCTCCGTTAGGCTTGAAGGGGATCCACGAAGAACAGAATACGGCAGCGGCTGCTAGGACTGCTGGCGGAATTGAGCGGGCCTTACTCCGCCGAGACGATGTAGTAGTAGTGGGGCTGGCCGCCGTAGACAACCTCCACGTCGTGCTGAGGATGGCGGCGACGCAGCTCGCGGGCCAGTGTTCGCGCCCCCGCCTCGCGGGTATCGGCGCCATAGTAGAGGGTGATCAGGCTGACTTCCTCCATGGGCAGGTGACCCAGGGCAGCCTTCACCGCTGCCTCCGGAGTCTTCCGAGCCACCTTCAGCTCCCCATCGACCACAGCTATGCACTGACCCTCCCGGATGCGCAGGCCGCCAATACTGGTAGTGCGAATAGCCCGCGTCACTTCCACCGTGCGAACGCCGACCTTGGCCTCCTCCATAGCTTCGACGTTCGCCTCCAGATCCTCGTCTGGGCTGAAGGCCAGAAGAGCGGCTACCCCCTGTGGCACGCTGGTCGTCTTGACAAGGCGCACCTCTTTGCGAGTCATGGAAAGCGTCTGTTCTGCCGCCATGACGATGTTCTTATCGTTGGGCACAAGCACCACGCGATCCGCAGGGCACCGTTCGATGGCTTCCAGGAGCTGGCGAGTACTAGGGTTCATCGTGGGCCCGCCCTCCACGATAGCGGTGGCTCCCATGCTCTGAAATACCCGCTCCATGCCGTCGCCAGCCACCACCACCACCGTGGCAATGTCCACGGGCGGAGCGGCAACCCTCTGCCGCTGATGCAAGGCCAGGAACTCCTCAGCCTGCGCTTCAATGTTGTCCACCTTTATCTGATCAATGGAGCCCAAAGCGGTGCAATAGCTCAGGGCAGCGCCGGGATCGTCGGTGTGAACGTGCACCCGCAGCAAGCTCTCGTCCCCCACCACCAGCACCGAATCGCCCAACTTCCCCATCCGCCTCTGGATGTCATCGCTGCGCAGATTGCGACCGTAGACCAGAAACTCCGTGCAGTAGCCATAGAGAGACTCGCCCACCTCGTGCACCTGGCTGGTCACCGCAAGCCAATCGCGCTCGATCTCCTCGGCGGCCACCAGCGGGCCAGCCGGAATCTCCTCCTCGCCTTTGAGGTAGCGCAGGAAGCCCTCCAGCATTACGTACAGGCCCTGGCCGCCGGCGTCCACCACCCCCGCCTCGGCCAGCACCGGCAGGAGGGTGGGGGTCTTGGCCACCGCCTCCCGGGCCGCCTCGGTGGCCGAAGCGACTACCGCCAGGATGTCCCGCCCATCGGCCTGGGCCTCGCCTTGAGCGGCAGCGGCGGCCTCTCGCATCACGGTGAGCATAGTGCCCTCGACAGGCTGACTGACCGCCTTGTAGGCGGTAGCCGCCGCCTCCACCAAGCCAGCCGCAAGGCCTCGGCCGTCCAGATGCTCGCGCTCCTCGGCGGCGCAGGCCAAGCCGCGAATGATCTGGGATAAGATGACGCCGGAGTTGCCGCGGGCGCCCATCAGGGCTCCCCTGGACATCGCCGCCAACACCGCACCTACGCCATCGCCATCGGCGCGATAGGCCTCCTCGAGGGTGGAGCGCATCGTGAGGTACATGTTGGTGCCGGTGTCACCGTCGGGTACTGGGAAGACGTTGATCGCGTTGATGGCCTCGACGTGGCGCTCCAGCCAGGTGATCGCCGTAGCGAACATCGCCCGCAATTCGCTTCCCGACAGTGTACTCAGCACCGATGACTTGGTCATGGAACGACTCTTCGGAGGGGCTTTCCTTCCAGTACGCAGCCACACAGACCGCTTTCGAGCAGGCGTACTGCCTCACCTTGCTCTTCGCCGATGTAAAATGATATGATGCCTGCGTGCTGAATTCTACCCCCGCCCACTGACGGGTGCAAGGGACAGAGGGAGCAAGCTTCGATGGCCAGATGCGCTATCTGCGGCAAGGGAACCATGCACGGACGCAACATCCGCCACAAGCACGCCGGACGGTGGGAGCGACGAGCGCCCAAGACCAACCGCGTCTTTCGGGCTAACGTCCACAAGCGTATGGTGACTATCGACGGCCGCCCGGTGCGAATCGCTATCTGCACCCGCTGCCTGCGCACCCAGCTCAAGGTAGCAGGCTGAGACCCCTACCTCTGCTCGGGAGCTTAGAGTGTCTAGAATGATAGGCCTGCTGGGTATCGTTGGGGCTACAGTGTACGGCGCGGCCTGGATATCGCTGGCAGCCGCCCAACAGTCGCGCAACACCGATGCCTATCTCTGGCTAGCGCTGGTTACCCTGCCGCTGGTAATTGTCGCCGCCATCGGCTACGCTTGGGCGTCAGCCCAGCCACGACTGGGCGGGGCATTGATGATCTTCGGCGGAGCGTTCCTAACCCTGTGGGGGGCCTTTATCAGTATAGACATTGGCCCGGGGTGGTTCTTCGCCGGCCTGGCAGTACTGGTCGGCGGCTTCGGCGTCCTAAAACGACGCGCCCTCACCGCGCGCTGAAGCCCGCCCGCCCCTATCTAGATCGACCGTTCTGCTCGCGCCACGCTCTCCTGAATGCGCGCCATCGCCTTGGCCACACCGTCCGCGTGCTGAAAGACGGCCGAGCCCGCCACCAGCACCCGCGCTCCCGCCTCCACCACCAGGGGCGCCGTCTCGGCCGTGATGCCGCCGTCCACCTCCAGCTCTGCCGCCAGACCCTGCTCGTCCAGCATCCGCCGCAGCCGCCGCATCTTGGGCAGAACGCTACGGAGAAACGCCTGACCGCCCCAGCCGGGGTTGACCGTCATCAACAGCACCAGGTCCACCTCCGCCAGCACCTCCTCGATGAGGGCAAGGGGGCTGGCCGGATTGAGGGCGACGCCGCTGCGTAGGCCCAGACCCTTGATCATCTGCACCAGCCGATGAACATGAGGGCTCGCCTCCGGGTGGACAGTGAGGATGCTGGCCCCCGCCTGGGCGAAGGCCTCGATATGCCGCTCCGGCTCCTCGATCATCAGGTGAACGTCCAGAGGCAGGTCGGTCACCCGCCGCAGGGCCTCCACCACCAGCGGCCCAACGCTGATGTTGGGCACGAAGCGGCCGTCCATGACATCGACGTGGATGTAGTCGGCGCCAGCGGCCGCGACCTCCCGCACCTGCTCCCCCAGGCGAGCGTAATCGGCCGCAAGGACAGACGGAGCCAGCTTGATGCCGTTGATCATAGCCTCGCCCCTTTTAGCCGCCGGCGGGCACGCTTCAGAGCCGCCGCCACCTGCCGCGAGGACGTCCCGCCGTGCACGTCCCTGGCCTCGATGGCCGCGCGCACGTCCAGCTTGAGCACGCCTTCGTCGAACAGAGGCGAGAAGCGGCGGTACTCCTCCAGGCTGAGCTCCGACAGGCCCTTGCCCTGCTCGTCGGCGTATCTGACAAGCTGCCCCACAACCCCATGCGCCTCACGGAAGGGCAGACCCTGGCGCACCAGGTAGTCGGCGACGTCGGTGGCCAGGGTGTAGCTCTCGCTGGCCGCCGCCTGGGCGCGCTCGCCATTTACGCGAATGCCCGGGAGCATGGCGGCCATCACAGCCAGGGTGACGAGAAGGGTGTCGGCGCTGTCGAACAGGCCGGCCTTGTCCTCCTGCAGATCAAGGCAATAGGCCAGAGGCAAGCCCTTGAGCACCGTCAGGATCGACATGAGGTTACCGTACACGCGCCCCGTCTTGGCGCGGGCCAGCTCGGCCACGTCGGGGTTACGCTTCTGAGGCATGATGCTGGAGCCGCCGGCGAAGGCCTCGTCTATCTGAATGAAGCCGAACTCGGCGGTGGACCACAGCACTAGCTCCTCGGCCAAACGCGACACGTGCATCATGGTCAACGCCGCCGCTGCCTGGAACTCGACCACGCAGTCGCGGTCGGAGACGGCGTCCAGGCTGTTTTCGCTGACGCGGCTGAAGCCCAGCTCGCGGGCTACGAACCGGCGATCGATGGGATAGGGCACGCCAGCCAGGGCGCCCGAGCCCAGGGGCAGGACATCGACCCGCTTGAGGCAGTCCTGGAAGCGGCCGACATCGCGGTCGAACATCTCGAAGTAGGCCAGCAGGTGGTGAGCGAAGAACACCGGCTGGGCCCGCTGAAGGTGGGTGTAGCCGGGCATGATCACCCAGCGATTGGCCTCCGACAGATCGAGAACCGCGCCCTGTAGGCGACGCAAGGCGGTCAGCACGCCAGCGATGACGTCCTTAAGGTAGAGGCGCAGATCGGTTGCCACCTGGTCGTTGCGGGAACGGGCGGTGTGCAGGCGATCGGCGGCCTGGCCGATCTTCTCCCGCAGACGGGCCTCGATGTTCATGTGGATGTCTTCCAGTTCGCGGCTGAACTCGAACCGGCCGGCCTCGATCTCGCCGCCTATCTCCTCCAGGCCGCGCACGATGGCCTCGCCGTCCTCCTGGGGGATGATGCCCTGCTTGGCCAGCATGCGGGCGTGGGCGATGGAGCCGGCGACGTCGTACCTCCCCAGCCGCCGGTCGACGTCGATGGAGGCGGTGAAGGCCTCGGCCTGCGGGTCGGTGGCCTTGGCAAAACGGGCGGCCCAGACCTTGGCGGATTTCTTCTTAGCCATGATTAAGGATGGGCAACTGGGTCAGCTCCCAGAGATTCTCGATGATGTAGTCGGGGGCGATCTCGCCCTCCACGTCTACCTTGTCGGCGCCGACTTCGGTGGGTTCGCCCAGCGGCGGGCGCTTCCACACGGCGACCATGCCCATGCCTTTAGCCCCGGCCACGTCGCAGCGCAGGGAGTCGCCCACCATCATCGTCTCTTCGGCCTCGACCTCCAGAGCATCCAGGGCGTGCTGAAAGATCTTGGGATGCGGTTTGAGGTAGCCCACGTTTGAGGAGATGGTCACCACCTGGAGGTAGCCGTCGAGACCATATTCCTCCAGTTCGGCCAGGAAGCGCGGCCCACCGTAGGCGCGGTCGGTGACGGCGCCCACCTTGAAGCCCCGCTCCTGCAGCCAGCGCAGGGTGTCGAGAGCGCCGGGGAAGAGGGTGCGGCCGAAGAACTGGCCGCCCAGGTTCCAGGCGTCCCACAGCTCGAGCGTCTGGTCATCGCTGAGGCGCAGGCCGAAGGTGGCCGCGATCTCGGCGCAGAGCTCCACGTAGTCGGGGCTCACGTAGTCCGTGCGGTAGGCGTCCTCCGTCTCCCTTTCTATCGCCAGGCGGATGTCGCGCCCCAGGAACAAGAGGGCGCCCTCGGGCTCGACGCCCCAGCGGCGCAGGAGATCGTTGATGCGGCGCACCGTCTCCTCCCGCACCTTGATGTGCGGCGGCATGTTGGGGAAGTGCCACAGCGTATCGCCGAGATCGAAGAGGACGGCTTTGATGATCATAGCCGAAGGGTCCTATTCTCGAACGTAGCGGAGGCCTCGTGGTCATCGGGGGAAAGAAGAACACTGAGGGTTGAAACCCTCAGCTTCGTCGAAGCTGCGGGATTCATCCCGCAGAGTACAAGAGAGTGCCACAGCGTATCGCCGAGATCGAAGAGGACGGCTTTGATCATGTCTCGGGCTCGCCCTCCGTCCGTTCCACGGACCGTGGCCCGCGCCAGCGTCTGTAGGCCTCCTGCTGTAGCTCTTTCTCAACAAAAGGCGCCTCCGGGAACCGGGGCGGCGGCTGGGCGGCTGCCTCCGCCAGCCCTGCGGCGCGAGCGGTGAACTCGCTCACCGCCTCGAGGCGGCTAGCAAGCTCGTCGAGCTTGTGCTGCACTTCATCGGCGATTGCCGCACGCCGGATTTCCTCCTTAAGCGCCTCCATAGCATCGGAAATTTGCTGAAGGCTCTTGGCCGACTCGCCCGTCCTTTCTGCAACCTCCGCCGCCGCGCCCGGCCTTGTCACGAAGGCGTCGAGCATGCGGTTGAACTGCTGCTGCTGGGCCTCCACCAGGGTATTGGTCATTCCCTTCAGTTCACCTACTAGACCCTGCATCTCGGTCCTAAAGCCCGAGACGCTCGCCTCGACGCCGCGAAGATGGTCGGTGGTGGCCTTATATGTCTGGAACTGGATGTAGACGCCGAACCCGGCGGCGCTAACAGCGAACAGCAATGCTACAATCGCCACTATGAGAGCAGCGATGTCCATTACTTGTCGTCCCCCTCCGCCAGCATCTGGGCCCGCGCCTGCACCCGCACCGGCAGGCCCCAGATGTGGATGAAGCCCGGCGCCGCGCTCTGGTCGTACACGTCGCCCTTATCATACGTGGCCAGCGAGAAGTCATACAAGCTCTTGGGCGACTTGCGCCCCACCACCATCGCCGTGCCCTTGTGCAGCCGCATGCGTATCGTGCCGGTGACGTGCCGCTGGGTGCTCTGGACGTAGGCCGCCAGGTCCTGATGGTGGACTGTGAACCAGAGGCCGTTGTAGATGAGGTCGGCGTACTCCTGGGCGATGCGCTCCTTGAGGCGCGCCTGCTCCTTGGACAGAGTCATCTGCTCCAGCCCCTCGTGGGCCCGCAAAAGGGTCACTGCCGCCGGCGCCTCGTATATCTCCCGCGACTTGATGCCCACCAGCCGGTTCTCCATCTGGTCGATGCGGCCCACGCCGTGCTCGCCGGCCAGCTCGTGCAGTCGGTTCACCAGCGACACGGGGTCGATCTCGCGGCCGTCCAGGGCCACCGGCATCCCCCGCTCGAAGCCGATCTCTACATAGCCCGGCTTGTCGGGCGCGTCGGCCACCGATTTCGTCCACTCGAACACGTCCTCCGGCGGCTCCACCCAGGGGTCCTCCAGGACGCCACACTCGATGCTGCGCCCCCACATGTTCTCGTCGATGGAGTAAGGGCTCTCCTTGGTCACTGGCACGGGGAGTTCGTGCTTCTGGGCATAGGCGATCTCCTCATCGCGGGTCATCCCCCACTCCCGCACGGGGGCGACGATGCGCAGGTCGGGGGCCAGCGCCTGCACGCTGACGTCGAAGCGCACCTGGTCGTTGCCCTTGCCGGTCGAGCCGTGGGCGACGGCAGTGGCCCCTTCTCGGCGGGCTTCCTCCACCAGCAGCTTGGCTATCAGCGGCCGCCCCAAAGCGGTGGCCAGCGGGTACTGCTTCTCGTAGACGGCGCCAGCGGCCAGGGCGGGGAAGGCGAAGTGCCGGATGAATGTCTCCTGGGCCTCCGCCCAGTGGAAAGCGACGGCCCCCGCCGCTAACGCCCGGCTATGCAGCATCTCGCGATCCTTCTGCATTCCCACGTCCACGGTGAGGCAAACGATGTCGTAGCCCCGTTCCTCCTTCAGCCAGCGCACGGCCACGGAGGTGTCCAGGCCACCGGAATAGGCAAGGATCAGTTTCTCAGCCATTTCTATCCCCTTTTCCCTTCCTCCAGCTTTGCTAGCACCTTATCCACGATCTCCACCGCCCGGTCCAGTTCCTCCTCGCTCACCACCAGGGGCGGCATGAGGCGCAGGGCAGTGGGCTTCACGTTGTTAGCGATGAGCCCCTCCTTCAGACACAGCCCTACGGCTTGCTCGGCCAGCTCGCCGTCCAGCTCGATGGCCCACAACAGGCCCCGGCCACGCACCTCGGTCACGATGGGATGACGGTCGGCCAGGCTGCGCAGGCGGCGCTCCAGGTGCTGACCCTTCTTGGCCACCTGACCGGGGATGTCGTTATCGATAACGTACTTCAGCACGGAATAGCCGACGTGGGTGCACAAAGGGTTGCCACCGAACGTGCTGCCGTGGTCGCCCGGCACGAACACGGCGCAGTGCTCTTTGGCCAGGAGGGCACCAATGGGCACGCCCCCGGCCAGGCCCTTGGCCAAGGTCATGATATCAGGCTCGGCGCCATACTGCTGGTAGGCGAACAGGCTACCCGTGCGGCCGATGCCCGTCTGGATTTCATCCAGGATCAGCAGGATGCCCGCCTCATCGCACCAGGCCCGCAGCCGGCGCAGGTAGTCGTCGCTGGGGACGTTGACGCCGCCCTCGCCCTGGATGGGCTCCACAAGGACGGCACAGGTCTTGGCACTGGTGGCCTTGCGGATGGCCTCCACGTCGTCGAAGGGCACGTGGACGAACCCCGGCGGCAGGGGCAGGTAAGGCAGCTTATGCTTCTCAGTACCGCCGGCAGTAAGCGTGGCCAGGGTACGGCCGTGGAAGGCGTTCTCAGTGCAGATAACCTCGTGGGCGCCGTCCCTCTTCTCCTTGCCCCACTTGCGGGCCAGCTTGACGGCCCCCTCGATGGCCTCGGCACCGCTGTTGCAGAAGAAGACGCGATCGAGGCAGCTATTCTCCACCAGAAGCTGAGCTAAGCGAACCTGGGGGACGCTGTACACAAGGTTCGAGACGTGCATGAGGACGCTAGCCTGCTCGCCCAGGGCCGAGACCACCACCGGATGGCAGTGGCCCAGGCTCACGGAGGCGATCCCCGCCACGAAGTCCAGATACTCCCTCCCCTGGTCGTCCCAGACGCGCACGCCCTCGCCGCGCACCAGGGTAACCGGCTGGCGCTTCGCAACGGGGAAAAAGAATTGCGCCTCTAGCTGCTGCCAGTCGGTCATGATCCCTCCTCGCCCGGGCCGATGGTCGTCCCAACGAACTCGCCTCGCTGCACCGCCGCCAGGAGCGCGTGCGGCTGGCGGCCGTCGATGATGGCGGTGCGCGTGCCGCCCTCACAGGCCCGCAGGCAGGCCTCGACCTTGGGGATCATCCCTCCGGAGACCGTCCCCTGGTCGATCAGGGACACCGCGTCCTGGCAGGACAGGTGCGCCAGGGAGTTGCCATCGCTACCGCTGACGCCCTGCACGTCGGTCAGGAAGACCAGCCACCGCGCCGCCAGCGCGGAGGCCACCTCGCCCGCCACCGTATCGGCGTTGATGTTGAGGATCTGGTTCTGGAGCCTCTGGTTCTCCCACAGGAGGCCCAGCGGCGCAACGACGGGCAGGTAGCCCGCCTCGAATAGCTGCAAGAGCATATCGCTGTCCACCCGTTCGATCTGGCCGACGTATCCCAGCTCGGGATCAAGCTGGCGAACGCGGATCAGACCACCGTCGGCCCCCGAAAGTCCGATGGCCTGGCCACCCAGGGCGCTGATGGCCGCCACCAGTTCCTTATTGATGAGGCCGGCCAGCACCGCCACCACCACTCGCAGGGACTCAGCATCCGTAGCCCGCAGGCCACGCACGAAGCGAGTGGGGGCATCGCGAGAGTTCAGCCATTCGCTTATCGTCGCTCCGCCGCCGTGCACCACAGCCGGGCGCCAGCCTTCGCTCTGCAACGCCACCAAGTCCTCCAGGGTGGTGTCGTGGCTGCCCAGGGTGCTGCCACCAATCTTGACCACAATGATCGGCGATTCGCTCATCTCACGTTGTGTAGGCGCTGTTCAGCCGCACGTACTCCTCGGTGATGTCACAACCCCAGGCGGTGGCCACGCCGTCACCCAGGCCCAGGTCCAGCCGAAGCTCCACATCCGCCCCTGCCAGGGCGGCGCGAGCGGCCTTCTCGTCGCAGTCCAGGGGACGGCCCCGGCTATACAGGCAGACGTCGCTCAGGTAGAGAGTGGCCTTGTCCTCAGCCATGTCGGCGCCGCTACCGCCCAGGGCAGCCAGGATGCGCCCCCAGTTGATGTCCTCCCCGTAGACCGCCGTCTTGACCAGCAGCGAGCCGGCCACCCCCCGAGCCGCGCGGCGAGCGTCGGCTTCGCTGGCCGCTCCTTCCACTCGTACCTCGATGAGCTTGGTAGCCCCCTCACCGTCGCGGCAGATGGCCTTGGCCAGGTCAGTGCAAACCTGAGTCAGGGCATCGCAGAAAGGCTCCGCCGCCGGATGCTCAGCATCGAGCGGCTCCCCTGCCGCCATGCCATTGGCCAGCACCACCACCATGTCGTTGGTGCTGGTATCGCCGTCGATGGTGATCATGTTGAAGGAAGCGTCCACTGCCCGGCGCAGGGCAGCGTCCAGGAAGTCCTGTCGAGCAGGCGCATCGGTAGTGAGAAAGCAGAGCATGGTAGCCAGATGGGGATGGATCATCCCCGCCCCCTTGGCCACCCCGCCCAGGGTGTACCGACGCCCCTGGCAGTCGAAGCGAGCAGCGATCTGCTTGGGAACCGTATCGGTGGTCATGATAGCCAGGGCCAGGTCGTCGCCTCCCTTGCTCGAAAGCACAATATCGCCGATGCCCGAGCGAACTCTGTCCATGGGCAGGCAATTACCGATGACGCCGGTGCTGGCCACCACTACGTCCTCTGACTCGATGCCCAGCTTGCCAGCCGTCAGCTCGGCCATCTCATGGGCTGCCCGCAGGCCCTCCTCGCCCGTGCAGGCGTTGGCGCAGCCGCTGTTGGCGACGATGGCCTGTGCCCGCCCGTCGGCCAGGTGCTTCTGGCAGAGGAGGATGGGCGCTGCCTTAACCCGATTGGTGGTGAAAACGCCCGCCGCCGAGCACGGCTGCTCCGAATAGACGATGCCCAGATCTACCTTGTCGATGTCCTCCCTGATGCCCGCACGGACGGCACCCGCCAGAAAGCCGCGAGCACTGGTAACGCTCCCCTGGGGAATGACTACAATCTCCGAACTCATCGTCGAGAGGCCCAGCTGCCTCACGGGTAAACTGCGGGCAGGTCGAGGCCAGCGGCCTCGGAGAAGCCCAGCATCAGGTTCATGTTTTGGACGGCCTGACCAGCCGCTCCCTTCACCAGGTTGTCGATGCAGCTCACCACCACCAGGCGGCCCGCTCTGGCGTCCACAGTGGGATAGACCAGGCAGAGGTTATTACCCCAGGTGTGCTTGGTCTGAGGCGGCTCGGCTGTCACTCGCACGAAGGGCTCGTCCTTATAGAAACCCTCGTACAGATCACGCACCTTGGCTTTCGTCCACGCCTGTCCGTCGGCCAGGCGAGCGTAGCAGGTGGTGAGGATGCCGCGGGTCATAGGCACGAGATGCGGCTGAAAGGTGACCCGCAGCGATGCCCCGCCCTTCGGCCACAGCCGACCCAGCTCCTGGACTATCTCCGGCAGATGGCGGTGGCCCTCCATGGCATAGGCGGCCACGCTCTCGTTGGCCTCGGCGTAGTGGTAGCTGAGCCCCAGACTTCGGCCCGCCCCCGATACGCCCGACTTAGCGTCGATGACGACGTCAGGCTCGATGACGCCGTTCTTGACCGCCGGCGCTAGGGCCAGCAGCGCCCCCACCGGGTAGCAGCCGGGGTTGGCCACCAGTCGCGCCCCCCGAACGGCCGGCCGCTTCAGCTCCGTCAGGCCGTAGACGGCCTCCGCCAGGAGTTCCGGCGCCGGGTGAGCTACGCCGTACCACCGCTCGTACTCGGTGGCATCCCTTAAGCGGAAGTCAGCGCTTATGTCGACCAGCGGCAGGCCCTTGCGCACCAGCGGCGCCACCGCCTCGGCGCTGGCACCATGGGGCAGGGCGGAGAAGGCAAAGTCCACGTCGTCCAGCTCACTGCTGACCTTCAGGTCCAGCGGCCAGAGGTGGGGGAATATCTCCGCCAGCGCCTTCCCCGCCGCGCTGCGGCCGCTGACCGAGGTGACCCTCGCCTCCGGATGCATGTAGAGGAGGCGGGCCAGCTCGGCGCCGGCATAGCCGGTCACATTGATGATGCCAACCCTGATCAATACGCTCCCTTTCCCTCCGCTGGATGGCTAGAGTATACACAGGGGCGATAGGTGCGAGCAAGGAGAGGACACGCGTCGTCCGGCCCGCGCCGCCCTACCGCGCGAACCTGTACAGCCCCTGCCGTCGGGCCAGCTCCACGGCCTCCTGGTATTCGTCGACGCTGAGCCGCCGCGACAGCTCCGGGTAGTTGTAGGCCTTGTTCTCCGGCCGATACTGGGCCATCACGTTCACGTAGGAGTGGACCGATAGCTCCTGGGCGATGAAGCGCATCACCTCGGCCGTCCCCGCCAGGCC